>Ga0256868_10001573_pt1 | contig 12288 bp, 11 predicted proteins | sample RVTome_13_FD_187341 | JGI IMG/M metagenome (GOLD analysis project Ga0256868, IMG submission 187341) | Soil microbial communities from uranium-contaminated site in the Upper Colorado River Basin, Wyoming, United States - RVT92D227 HiSeq ... | reverse complement strand
TCGTGGGGGAAAGTGTTTGAGAGCCGGCAACATAAAATAGGGCGAAAGATATGCATTCTGTTCGATGGACCGTTCTTCCAGCTCACACCAGCGCTTGATGTGCTGGTCAGTGAGTTCATGATATTCCAGTACTTTGGTCGTAAGATCCACCGTACGTCTCCCTAAAAATGACCCTCTATGATGGATTTGGGGCCCTTAGATTTCTGAAACTCATTGTTCAAAGTTGAAAAGACTTAATTCTGTGGCCGGAGAGAATTGAAAATTACCATTTGATCATATTTCATGGTATGCAAGTTGTATTCACCTGACGGTATCTAATCGACTCTGATCGCATGTTTATTCACCGTTGTTTCTGCGTCTAAAATCATCGAGATCAAATGCTCTCTGCTTTTCTGGAAAAATATTGGATCCCACGTCTCATCATCTCCTTTTAGACAGCCAGGGGTCCCCTCTTTTTTGCTGATCTCCAGAAGGAAATCTTCGTATTGGGAGGTTTTGATTCCCTTTCGTTTTAGCTTCTGTATGCGTTTTACCAATTGATGCACCAGCTTATGATCATCTATCCCCTCCCGAATCGCTTCCCATTTAAGAGTAGCAATAGGACCGTTTGGATCGGGGTAGGCAAGATAGATGTCGCTCCCATGAACATCAGCCTGTCCCGGGAGACCCCTTGCATTTTGGGTATTTTGGAATGTCCAGGATGACATTCCATCCACATGATTCATCCAAGTGTAATAGCCATAAATATATCTGGCATAAGCTGGATTGAGACATTGTGTAGTGACGTCGTTATTAAATAACCAGTAAAAAGAACCGTCGTCATGCGCCGCATTTAAATCTTCTTTATTCATTTCGCCAGAGCATAAATAATCAACAGGTTTGAATTGTTTATAGTCACTGCTCGTAAGCATTGTTTGGGCACCTAAATCTTTTATTGCCTTGAGTAAAAGAGGCGCAATAGTCCGACGCCCATTTTGAAAGTCTTGATACGAATCACCCGGTTCATCAATCGGTAAAAAGATAACATCAGGACAACCATGCTCCTTAGCATACTTAGATACGGTTTCCACGATATACTTTAGCCGCGACAAATGAATCCCCTTATCAAAACTCATGATGTTCCCCGGGTGTTTAGGCTTAGATGTTTGAATGAGATGCCCCATATACCAGATAATCCGTCCTTTAAACCCGATTTCTTTTGCCGCTCTTAACGCAGCAAAGATATCGTCAAGGTTAGGCGTGCCGTCTTCCTTTGTGATGAGCACAAAAGGTGAATGCAAACAAAGGGTCGTCATCCCGTGCTCTTTGTAATCCTTGAGAATGGCACAAGCTGATTGATAGATTTTCTCCCTCTCTTCCCTGCTCCAAGGCATAGTCAATTCTGTAAACTCGTAGGTCATTAGCATGAAATAATCTATACCTGGAATGTCCTCAAGAGATATAGGCATCACCGTTACTTCGAGAGGAAGTGATGTTTCTAACCCGCTTTGAGGGGATATGGTTATTTTACCCTTATATACTCCGGGCAAAACGCTATCGTCTATTCTGATCGTCAGCCAAAATCTCTGACACTTACCTGCCTGAATGTCGACTTGATTGCCCGCCCTGATGAGTGTTGGCACATTTTCAAATTTTCCTTCTGGCAAGCCGATGGTCTCCTTGACCATTTCAACATAAGCAACTTTTATTTTGTTTTTGGATATGGATTCTTTAGCGCCCACTAAATCGGTTACGGATATTTTTGCCATTCCCAAATTTCCAAGAGGATACAGGGAAAATGTAATGGGTTCAAATTCATTACGTACAACCTGAATGGCAAGATGATCAATCATCTCAGATTTCTTGGGTCGACTTTCAGGGAAAACGTGCTCAAGCGGAGATCGGGAGAAGAGTATATAACCGATCGACTTATCCTGGTTCGTCGGCTTGACGACCTCAGCTTCTCTTTGAGCAGGGATTTCTTCAAAAACATATACAGCATTTTTGCCTTTGGGATCGAAAATCCTCTTAAAATCAGATCTTTCCACAACAACAAAGCCTGTGGCTCCTAAGTCTCCTTTTTCAATAAAAGTATCAATTTTGATTTTATACTGACCTTCGGGGATTTGGTACGGGAGATCAAAAACGAGGTTCCCGCTATTTTCACCAAGAGCCTTAAGAGAGGTTTCAGAGATGATCTTATCACCGCTTAGAAGAAATCCATAAACATCCACATGTTTATATTTTTTTATACTCTTGGTGAATGAAAAGGAGACATAGAGGGCTTTTTTCATCAATATCTGATCCAATACAACCACCCTGTTACGAAGGATATACGATTGTATATTTACTGTATTTTTAGTGCAGGAGACACTGCAAAGGATGATTGCACACAGCAATATCCGCAGGAGGGTTTTTAATATCTCCCTATTCTTTTGGGTGGTCGCTAATCGCACACTTAATGATAGGAAGCACAATCCCATCAAGGGCATCATCGTATGCTTCTCTCAAGAGAGGGAGGCCGTCCGAAACTGCAATCTCATTTTTCAACCGGTGATCCATCGCGCTCATCCTTACTGCTTTCTCCAGATCAAGAACCAAACGCCCCCTTGCAGTAAAACACTTCACATTTTATCTTTTGCATATTGCGCGGGACTGTTGAGAAGAAGTTCCGCTTTTGCTTCTCGCACCTGATCCTTGATTCTTTTCACATGCCCTCGCCCCAATCCCTTCACCTCACACCCAAGTTCGAAGTAGCGTCTTATCCTCTCATCATCGAGGATACCGAAACAGTCAATGACGGCTATCGGCCCGCCGGCACTTTCCACAACTTCCTCTGGATCAAGGTTCAAGTAATATTTGTGCCTCACGGCAAGAATGACGGCGTCTATCCTTTGGAGTGCCTTCTCAAGACTTTGCTCAACCCGGAGATCCTTCAGTCTTTCCTGACCGCGGAAAAATCTTTTCAAACTATGTGAAGACGCCGGATACTCATCCTGTTTTTCAAACTCCCACCAGTGTGAGACATAAGGATCATGTACTCTTAACTCGGCGCCCATCTCCGTAAGGCGCCGTACAATTAACTCTGAACCACTATACCTGGTATCGCCAACATCTTCACGATAGGAAGCTCCCAATACCAGAATCTCTGCAGAGGCAATCGGTCGTCCCATATTCCGTAAAGCATCCCGTGTCAGTTGAGCCACATGAAGCGCTCTGGTATCATTAATATTTATCGCAAGGGGTGTAATTTTGAAAATATCATCCTCAAAACCATGGATATGGCGATATGCCCACACGCCTAGACCGCCATCTTTCGGAAGGCAGTAACCGCCAATTCCAGGTCCTGGAAAGATGATATTGCTATGCGTGGGCCGGACCTTAATTGCGTCAATTACTTTGATAAGGTCAACACCGTTTCGTTCTGCAAAAAGGCTCCATTCGTCAAGAAAAGCAAGAATCGTTGCCCGGAAACTATTCTCAACGATCTTTGCTGTCTCGGACTCGATCGGACGATCGAGTACCGTTAACGGAAACTTTTCAGTATGAATAACTTCCTTCAGGAATTTGACCACTCTCCGTGTGGCCTCGTCGTTGACTCCGCTGCAGACCCGCCAGAAATCACGGATACTCGATACGTAATTCCTCCCGGGCATCACCCGTTCAAAACTGTGGGCGAGAAGCGGGTCGCTTCTAATCCCACGTTTCCGAAACGTCTTTTTCATAATCGGGTACGCCACCTGCTCAGTCGTACCCGGAGCCACAGTGGTCTCGATTAACACCAACGCCTCTGGACCGATATGCTGCCCTATGATCTCCAGAGATTCTTCTAATGCATCCATGTCTGCCCGGCCATCCCGTATATTACCGAGTGCCTCTTTCAGATAGTCACATTGAACATCTACAACCACCACATCCGCGAGATTGAGAGCATCGTATGTAAAGGTAGCCATGAGCGTTTTTTTCTCGTTGACACAGCGGTTGATCAACAAGGGGACCTCAGGATCTTCTGAGCTTACCGGGGAAATCCCTCGATTGAGGAGCGGAATTTTCCAAAAACTTCGAGTGCTCGGTCTCTGCATCCCAATAACGAATTTCGTAGGATGACCTCTTTCATCCGTGGCGTCAGCAACCACTGCCGCCATGACCACTCCGACAAACCCCAAACCCATGACTAAAACAATCTCCCGTCCGAAGGACCGTTGGTTGTTTACGACCTCCTTCAAACGTTCGAACTCTTTTGAATCGTCTTCTTGCCCTGGCAATTCAAATTTCTCTCCGGTTGGACTGATGGAATACTGGGACATGGTTCACTCCTTCGTTTAATAGAAAAAACATAAGGGATCTAGGATTCGTGGGTTCAAACGGTCAAGAGATTAAAGGGCGGAGAAGGGACGATCCTGTCGAGAGGACTCTTCTTTCAAAAACTTTTCGAGGGCCTTTATAAGGACACACTTGGAGTATCGAGACCAACAGTTTTCCCTCCGGCAGTGACTCGTCTCTTCTTTTCTGTCCTGTTTCATCTCATGAAATTCACAGGGCAAACAAGATTTGATAATCATTGATTACCCACCTCCCAAATAACATTGAAATTTAAGTCGCAGACCGAAAGGCTTGAGGTCTGATATTAGACTAAACTGCAACCGCTTCAAGGCGATCGGAGTTCAGTTGTTCGTAAGGTTTAAAATCAATCCTGGTCCTTTACCCCTGCCGCTTTGCGCTCATCCAATGAGAGGAAGATAGGCTACCGCCGGTTCGAATTTGGGGGGATTCTTCTGGAATATCTACCGATGTATGATGTTTGGGCCACATAAAGTGGGTTAAATGTTAATAAGTTCTGCTGTGTTGCTGTGCTGCCACCCAATGCCCAGTTACTGCAGCACCGTTTTAGCCTCGGCACGGCAGCACTTCGTTAAGCCACTTTTTCTATCATTGAATGATGAATCTCTACGACCGGTTGATAGCCCAGCAGGTTTAAAAGGATTCTTACCCGCTCGCTATCCGAAATCCATCTTTCAAAGATACCTAGAAGATCTTTTAATGGGCCGGTTTTAATCCGAATCAGGTCATTGGCTTGATAATGACATTTTAATCTCACAATCCCGTGAGTATCCGTTCTTTCTTTAATGATCTCCACCACTTCTTCAGAGATGGGGGTGGGATACTCCCCAAAGCCCAAAACTTTTTTCACTCCTTTTGCCCACCTGACCAGAGGATAATTTTGGTCGAGATCGAACTTTCCGAAAATATAATTAGGGAAAAGAGGCTTTAATTCTTTGTTCATCCTTCCGTTTCTCAACAGAAAAGTTTCCATCAGGGGGTTAAAGATCTCTACTCCTTTTGTCGAGAGGTAAGACTTCGCCTCTTCTTCTTTCTTAGGTTTTGTTTGGATGACATACCAGAGATTCATATTAAAACCACCTGTCCTCAAGCGAATGAGTTAATAAATTAATGTTGTGCTGCGGTACGGATGTTATTATTCTTGGATTTCAGACAAGACCTGCGATTTTAGATGAATGGATCCATTGTTCTTACTCCACCTTCCTTAAATCATGCTTTTCCAATACTATTTAACTTCATTTCCTATAGTATTGATAATAGCGATAATACTCTGAGGAATAGGTTGATGGTTTAACATCTAATTGATTAAAGATCACTCCGATAATCTTCTGGCGATCGATGGACTTGATTGCGCTTTGGACGGATTCTCTGGACGTATACCCAGCTCTTATCACCAGGATGATCCCATCAACCATCGTAGAGAGCAAGCTTGGATCGGGTGTTGCCATAATAGGTGGGGAATCGATAACGATATAGGTGTTATCTCCAAATTCTTTTAAGGATTGTAGAAGGTCTCCCATTTTTCTCGATCGGATGAGCTCTGAGGATTTGCGAGTCGAAGAACCTGCCAGAATGAGTCGAAGTTTTTCTATCTGAGAATCTATCAAAATCTCTGATAACGGAACCCCATCTGAAAGAAAATTTGAGAGGCCCTTTGCGCTCTGAGTCTTCTCAAGATGAATACCTGGCCTTCGGAGATCTCCATCAACGAGTATGGCATTGCTATGAATTTCCTTTGAAATGGCCACCGCTAAATTAACAGCCACCAGAGTTTTCCCCTCCTCTGGTGCTGCACTCGTAACGAGAATCGAACGGGGAGGTTTTCCTGGATGAAGAAAAATCTGGGTTTTCAGCTTCCGGAATGCCTCCGCACCAAAAGAATGGGGTGGAACAATTAAAACAGGAGCTACTTCTTTTGAAGGAAGCCCCAACTTCTCCATTTTTTCTTCAGGAAATCCTAAAGCGGGGACCTCCTTCTTCAGAACAGCCTTCTCCTCAAATACTTTAAGAGAGGGTTCTTCTACCTTCTGCTTTCTTTCTTCTTCTACTTTTTCAAGGGCACGATAGACTCGACTCATTGGTTCATCCTTTCATTCAAACCTTCACGCCTTAGGCGCAAGGTATAGAAAAGTTCGGCGGTGTCGCCGTGTTTCAGTTTAACATCATGCTGCCTGCCATCCTCAAGAATGTGTAGCCCACAGAGTTCTTGCCTAAAAACATTGAAAAACTTCTTCTCTTCCTTTACTTAGCCTCTCTTTAATGTGTTGAAAGCCTCTGAGAATATCCTCATCAGGGGGAACAGGTGACCACTTTTTTGCAAATATATGAATAATAGAATACCACCGGCAATCGAAATAGAGATGAGGACCAAAATCCAAATTCGGAGACCCTTCTTCTTTAGATATAAATCCTTAGCCACCTCCTTGACCGACCTTTCACCAACCATTTTTTGATCCAGGGCATATCCATTTAATAATGCATTGTCACACAGAATGTTTATTAATCGGGGGATCCCTCCCGATTTTAAGTAAATTTGCTTAATCGCCTTCTCCGTGAAAATGGGCTCCTTGGCGCCTGCAATTCTCAACCTCTTCCCGATATACTCCTTTGTCTCTTTTTCGGATAGAGGTGGCAAATGGTATCGTAAATTAATGCGCTGCCTCAACTGACGAAATCCCGGTTGGGAAAGGGTTTTATCTAATTCTGGTTGCCCGAGCAAGACGATTTGGAGCAACTTCGATCTTGATGTCTCGAGGTTTGAGAGAAGCCTAATCTCTTCAAGCAGCTCCGGTTTCAACCCCTGGGCTTCATCGACTATCAAAATCACTCTCTCATCCCTCTGGTATGCGTGGAGTAAATATCGATGCAGGTTATGAAGATATTCACCCTTCGTTTTTCCCTGAACCCTGACCCCGAGATCTTTCAATATGTATTGAATGAAATCGTCAACGGTCAATTTTGGGTTAAACAGGAGGGCTGTCTTTGTGTGATTACCATTCATTTTATCAAGAAGATAGTGGATCAGGGTTGTCTTCCCCGTGCCCACTTCCCCGGTAATCACTATAAATCCTTTTCTCTCCCTCACCCCGTAAAGTAATTGCGCCAGGGCTTCCCGATGGTTCTCCCCCAGATAGATATATTCGGGGTTGGGGGTCACATTAAAAGGATTTTCTCTTAAGCCGTAAAACGATTCGTACATACTTAATCAAGACCTCGCATAGCGCAAATACGAACGACTGCGCGTCGCATCGGGGATACAAGTCCGAACCTTTCTTCTGATGGAAACGTATTCCTGAATCGGTAAACCATCTGTGCCACTCTCATCGCCGCCTGTCAAAGATCCAACTTTTTGTGTGGTTTTTCCAAATCCGTTACCCTTCGCGCCAGGGGCCTCGCCCCTTACGTTTCAGGCTAGGCTGCTTTCTTTTCTTCTTCGTTCAAATTGAGTATTGTGGCCACGACCGGTAGTTTTAAATAAGATTCCACATCTGACACTTCGTAAAACGATCGGTCCATGGATTCCCGAAACCAGGCTAGACCCAACCCTATTCCAAATCCCAACAAAGCCCCCATGGCCAAGAGGCCGCTGCGGTTGGGCTTAAACGGTTTTTCAGGAAGACGAGCCGGATCCAGAACCATGAATTGTTCACCCTGCTGCTTCCGTTCAAGATTTTCAGCCATTTGAGCCTGATATTTTTTATCCATGAGGGATTGAAACTGACCTCTTAGGAGGTCGTAATCTCGGTTCAGGTTGACCATTTCTTGTTCCTTTTTAGGCGTGTCTTCAACTCTTTTCTGATAGACTGCCATTTCCTCCTTTAAGCTTGCTATCTCCCCCTTCATTCGCTTTACTTCTGACTGGGTTTCTGTAAACTGCGCTTTATACTGGGTGATCAGCCCTTCGGTGGCAGAATCTGACTCAGGTGAAGGCACATCTGAGTTACTGTCTGCAACCATTTCCGCCGGGCGCCCTCTGAGTTCTCTGAGACGTCTTTGTCTCTCCTCTTCCTGTTTCTTCATCTTGGATACAAGGGCTGCTATTTTTCTTTTCAGATCAGCCACGTCAGGATGACTTCCTGTATACTTGGCTTCGGTATCTGCCAGGTCCCTCTTCAGGGTATTTAACTGCGTCACTAATGCATCTTCAAGGCCCGACTCTCTTTGAGCAAGGCTTCTCCTTGTGGATAGGGCTGTCGATGACCGCCCTCTTCCGGACGGCTGGTCCGTTGCCTGTTCGATCTGACCCTGGAGGAATACGAGTCTATCTTCTGCAGCTCTGAGATCGTCGCTCGTTGTCCTAAATTGTTCCTGTAATCGGTCAAGGATTCTCAGATTTGCCTCCAGTTGCTGTGGTAAATGTCCCATATTTTTTTCTTTATATCGTCGGACCGTATCCTCTTTCTTTCTTAGAGTTGACTCGACGGTCTGTAGTTCTCTGCTAATAAACTGGGCGGTTCCTTCCACTCTTGACTCCCTCGATTTCAGATTTTCTTCGATAAACATCGAGGCCAGTTTATTGGTGACCGTCATCACCGTTCGGGGGTCTCTTCCCTCAAAGGAGACTGAAAATGCACTTTCTTGCTCGACCCTAACCCCGATCTTTGACTTCATCATGTCTACAATCTCTTCCATGTGTGATTTGTTTACCATGTCCGAATAGAGATTGAATTCTTTAATAATCATTTCCAACCTGGTACGGCTAAGAATTTCCTGGCTGATCGTGTTTAACCGATCGGTCACAGGTTCGGTTAAGGTCGCCCGAACATAGCTTTCTGGGACTTTTTGAGCCCGGACCAGGATGACGGTGCTCGCTCTATATTCCTTGGGAAGATATTTATACACACCAAAAGAAATGATGAGAGCCAGTATAAATGGAATGATGATGTACCATTTTCTCCTAAGAGCCATTTTGAAATAGTTTTCAATATTAAAAACTTTTTCGGTGTTAATCATCTTGGTTTTCGCTCCTCTCCAAATATTAAGAATTGAAGGACCATTGCGCGGAAGCCGCGGCACCTGGCATTTTTTATCCTCAATTAATTTAAGGTTGCCGTTATTCTAAACATTCCGCTATATTCGCTGTAACCCAAACCTTCAACGTTAGAACGAGCCTCCCTATGAGCGCCTTCCAATGCAACAGTCAACCATCGAAAGAGCAAATAGGAGGCGCTTACCCGCCCTTCCGAGATCCAGTCTTTCCGACCGTCACTGTACATGGGTCTTTCGATAGACCCGGTAAGGCGGACACTCATCTTCTGCGTGAACCTATGGTTGATCGTCGCATAGCCCCTATAGTACTTTTCAAACCCCAAATTCTCAGCCGTGAAATAGTCCCGGGAGTATCCTCCATCCAGCATGAGGGCATAGCTCGTCTTTTGTCCTGTCTGTACAAGGCTCAAGCGGAAAAAGGGACCCTTCGTTTCTGAATCGTCATCTGAGAATTGCCAGAAATAACCTCCTTGGAGCGTACCGGTCAGCGTCGGACTAAATTTATAATCGATGCCCAGGCTCGGATGATGAACATCATAATCGACACCAGGCCTTTCAAAATCTTCCCTGATAAAGATATATTCTCCAAACAACGAGAGCTTCGGATCAAAACGGTAAGTATAACGACCCCTCGCCTCATGGCCCACCAGATCGTCAGAAACTTGAAAATGTCCGAAAGTAAGGCGATATTCCAGGGTGATACCGTTTCTAATATCGAACCAGTAGTTGAGCAATGGGTTGATCGTATTTTCTGTGCTGTCTTCGAACAGAGCGTTGTTGTTACGATAGATGTTGTTTCGATAAAGGAGCTTCGCGAGGTTTTCTCTTCCAAAACGATACTCGATAGATGGCTCAACAACGTTTCGGATATAGACCGCATGAACCCCTCTCTCCGTGGAAAGAAGAAATTGATCGGGTTGGGTAGCGGCAGTACCCGTTATTTCATTCTCGAATTGAGTCTCTCTTCCTGCATCCGATCGGATTAAATAATCCCTGAGCCGAAAAGTTAGTTCTGGGGTCACTGCATACCAGGAGTCAAGCCTCCCTTGGTAATCCCAATAACTGAATTCCTGATTTTTCTTGTAATAGGTATATCCCCCAGAAACATCCAGATCAATCCCATAAGCCCCCGCCTGTAATGTGGTGAATCTCAATCCTGGGGAAACACGGGTAATATAATCCGCTAATTTGGTCGCATTGGGGCTTAGTAAAATATTGTTACTGTATTCTTCTTCGGCCGTGATATACGGGTGGAATTTTAATAGAATATCACTGATATCCGCATGGACAAAGGAAGGAATCCCGATAAGAAATAGTGTAAGAAGCGTCCAATTCACCCAGCCTATTCTCCTTGCTTTGACAATTTTCTCACTTTTCATATTTTCTCCTTTTATCCTACGGTATCTCATTCCGGCCCTTGCCCTAAATGGTTTCCTATGATTTACGGAACAATAATGGTATCGCCTGTTTTTAAAAGAACGTCTGAACTCGTGTCCCTACCGCTCATAATTTTTTTATAATTAACCGTAATTCGTTTCTCCCTTCCGTCTTCTTTCCGGACGATCATGATCTTTTTTGGGTTGGCCCACTCCGTGAACCCGCCCGCTAAGGAAATCATCTGGACCACAGTGGTTTCGCTCCGAAGACGGTAAACACCCGGATTTTTAACCAGACCCGTAACATACACCTTGTAGCTGTTTGCCTCCATGACGGTTACAGAAACGATGGGGTTCTCAATAAATTCTTTTAACTTTCTCATCAGAACTTCCTTTAATTGGAGAGGGGTGAGCCCGGCGGCCTTCATCTCTTGGATGAGCGGAAGGGAGATCTTTCCGTCCATCCTCACCGGAACGGTTCTCGTCAAGGCCTCTTCCTTCCAAACATGGATATAAAGAACATCTTCGGGTCCGATCACATACTGGTCGCCATCAACAGCGGCTTCTGCCAGGGCTTCTTTTTTCGAAAGAATCTCTTTATCCGCCTGAGGGTAGGCCATGTTGATCATTACTAATAATACGAATGTCCCGATGCTTCCGATACTCAGTAATCTTTTCATGTTCTCTCTCCTTCATTCATGAACTCAAAAGGGTTTGAGTATTTTTTAATACTCAAGACTTTCTCCTTCAATCTTTAACTTAGACAACTTAGATTAAGACTACTCTATCCGTAATGCCCGTTTAATAAGATCCATCGTGTCTGTCCCATTGATAGGAAAACAGACTTGGTCAATCATGATTTCAATGCCCTTGCTTTTAAAGTCATAATATTTCAGAGCCTCTTCAAAACGGGATTTAACATGGGCTCCTGCTTTCATATCCGCATAAGGGAGGAGGACAACTAACCTATCTAATTCTAAAGATCCGATGACGTCGCTTTCGCGTGTTTCCTCCATCAATAGATCACCCAATTTCCGATAGCAAGCCTGCATACCTCCCCGATCGCCCTCCTGTGAAAATTGTTTAATTTTGAACAACATGAGACAGAGAAAATTCTGATAACGCCTTGAACGCTTCACCTCGATGTCCAAAACAAAATGAAACAAGTCTCGATTCAGGATTCTGCCGAATGGTTCCTCCGGCCCGCCTGAGAATTTTCCCCCCCAATTTCCCATCCTCGCTCCTCCGTGCCCTGATCCGTTTATGGTTGAAACAAAAATAAGTTGAGGCCCTCAAATGGTCTCCTCTCCAACCTTTCGATATCTTTTGATATCATCTAAATGGTATTTCTGAATCTTATACAGCAATGCCTTATAACTCACACGAAGCAATTTAGCCGCCTGTTTCCGGTTCCAATGAGTCTCCTGTAGAGTACTTTGAATGATCTCTTTTTCTGCAACTTCAGCCGCTCTTTTTCCAACTTCTTTCAAGTTGAGAGACTTATTTTCGGCTGAGGGATGCGGTAATAAATCATCAGGGGATTTAGGATTCTTTCCATCCTCCAACTCCTGACTGGAAACGCTATGTAGGACCGTCCCCTCCT
>Ga0256868_10001568_pt1 | contig 12328 bp, 4 predicted proteins | sample RVTome_13_FD_187341 | JGI IMG/M metagenome (GOLD analysis project Ga0256868, IMG submission 187341) | Soil microbial communities from uranium-contaminated site in the Upper Colorado River Basin, Wyoming, United States - RVT92D227 HiSeq ... | reverse complement strand
ATATGCTGCAAAACCTGAATGAGCCCTGTGCCCTGGAGGATGTATCATGGATCAGGCCCGGGGTGTCATCGTGGGACTGGTGGTGGTGCGGTTCGTATGCCCCTGACGCCGGATTTAAGCTGGGCTGGAATACGGAAACCATGAAGTATTTCATCGACTTTGCGGCTGAAATGGGCTGGCAGTATCAGCTGGTCGACTGGCACTGGTATGGTCCTCCTTTTAAGGCAGACGGGTCTTTCAATCTTGATGCGGATATCACTGTGATGAATCCTGATATTGATATTCCTGAACTTGTTGCATATGCTGGTGAGAAGAATGTGAGGCTCATCCTTTGGCTGTTATGGCCCAACGTGGACAAACAAATGGAAGAAGCCTTTACATTGTATGAAAAATGGGGCGTGGCAGGGATTAAGATTGATTTTATGGACAGGAATGACCAGGAAATGGTTGACTTCTATCATCGTGTTGCTGAAACAGCTGCCAGGCACCGGCTGGTGGTTGACTTTCATGGAGCATTTGTTCCCGACGGATTCAGCCGTACTTATCCCAACCTGATCACCCGTGAGGGCGTATTGGGTAACGAGTACAACAAATGGAGCAACCGAATTACTCCCGAACACTGTCTGACACTCCCGTTTACCCGTATGCTTGCCGGAGAGATGGATTTTACACCAGGAGGATTCCTGAATGACAGGCCTGATCAGTTTAAGGTTGTGGGAGGCGACAGTCCGTCCCCCCATGTTATGGGTACACGTTGTTTCCAGCTCGCCATGATGGTGGTTTATGAGAGCGCCTTTCAGGTTTTCTGTGAATCGCCCTATAATATAAGAGGCCAGCCGGGGAGCGATTTTCTGAAAGGTATACCTGCTACATGGGATGAAACCAGGGTACTGGAAGGGATGCCCGGTGAATACGTTGTTATTGCCAGGAAATCAGGTCACACATGGTATATCGGAGGCATGAGCCGGGACAAACGAAATGTTGTTATTAATACCGATTTTCTTGATGATACGGATTATCGTGCCGTCACCTGGAGCGATGCACCTGATTCGGAAAGAAATCCGCGAAAACTAGTCAGGAATGAGAATGGTATCAAAAAGGACTCGGAAATGAAATTTGATGTTGTGCCCGGAGGGGGATTTGTCGGCATACTGAAACCGGCAGGGAAGGACCTGTAAATATTTCATGTTGACTTTCTGCTATTTATTGTTATCTTGTACCGGCAAACCGTTAGTTTATGAAAATCCGTTTCCTGTTCCCAGGTATAATGGGACTTGTTTTATGTTATCCTGCAAACGCACAGGTTTTAGTCCCCGGACAGTCCAATGTTAAAGAATTCCTGTTGGAATCAATTGCCCTGCAAAATAATGAGGCAGCTGATTTTGAAACCGTATTGAATGAACTCGAGGAACTCCAGCAAAAACCACTGGATCTGAATTCGGCAAATGAGGAGGATTTGAAGCAACTGCCATTCCTTACCGATTTTCAGATACATTGTTTACTTGATTACCGGAAGGAAAACGGCAATCTGCTTTCAATGCAGGAACTACCATTGATCAATGGATTTACCGATGATTTCATCAACCTCATTCGGCCATATGTTACTGTTACTGCAAAATCCGACACTTTTCAGTTTCGCGTCAACAATATACTTCGTCAAAGCCGTCATGAGGTTATTCTGAGGACGCAGCGTGTTCTGAAAAGATCGGAAGGTTACACCCAGGTTGATCCTGTATCACTGACCAGGCGATATCCGGGTAGTCCCTGGCTGTATTATGCCAGGTATAGCCTGGATTTCGATGATCATTTGCAGGCCGGGGTGACTCTTGAAAATGATCCGGGCGAAGATTTTTTTGCACGGTCTAACCGGGCCGGATTTGATTTTAATTCTGCTCATATCAGGATCTCTGATATTGGTCCGTTGAATTCAGCAATTATCGGGGATTTCAGACTCGGATTTGGTCAGGGTCTTACGCTGGCCAACGGCACTGCTCCTGCTAAGTCATCCTTACCTCTTCAGGTTTTAAAACAAGGGAATGAGATTAAAGCTTTCACATCGACTTCGGAAAACGATTTCTTTCGTGGTATGGTTGCCAGCGTTAACTTGGGTAGACTGATCATTACGGGCTTTTATTCGACCAGGAAACGGGATGCAAATGTAACCGATACATTGGAGCCGGATGTGATTTATTTCTCTTCGTTTCAGGAAAGCGGCTACCACAGGACCAGATCAGAAATCGCTGATGAAAGATCAGTCCGTGAATCAGCCATTGGCGGAAATATTAAATTCCGTGGCAATGATTTCAGGGTGGGGACAACAATTGTACAATATAAGCTGGACAAATACCTTCAAGCTGGCGATGAACTGAAGGATATTCATGATTTTCAGGGAAACAGGCTGATCAACTGGGGAGCAGACTATTCTGTTACCCTGAAGAAAATCCAGCTTTTTGGTGAGACATCCTATGGCAATAATGCATGGGCAACCCTGAACGGGGCGCTGTGGTATCTGAACAAATATGCATCCTTTTCTTTCCTTTACCGGAATTACGGAACAGGTTATTTCAGCCTGCATTCGGATGCCTTTTCTGAGGGCTCATCCAATTCGAACGAGGAGGCCTTTTATGCCGGGATGGTAATTCATCCCTTACGGAATCTGAAAGTTTCGGCTTATGCTGATTTTTACCGTTTTCCCTGGCTCAAATTCAACACGGATGCCCCCTCATCAGGCAGTGATTATCTTCTTCAGGCGGACTATTCGCCAGGTGAAGCGGTTGAGCTGTATTGCAGGGTAAGATATGAACTTGATCCGGAAAATATGGATAACGACACCATGGTTATTCCAGATGTTATGCAGGTGCATCGAACCGGAATTCGTTTCCATGTTCTTTACAGGTTCTCCGAAAGGCTGGTGATGCAAAACAGGCTCGAAACGGTGATGGTGAAAAAGGCTGGCAATGAGACAAAAAGTGGTTTCCTGGTTTATTATGATGCCGGGTACCGGTTCAGGAAAATTCCCTTAATCCTTGATTTCCGTTTGGACTGGTTTAATACAGATGATTATGATACCAGGATTTATGCCTATGAACAGGACCTGACTGCAGGATTCTCTTTTCCGCCTTTGTTTAGAGCGGGCTACCGAACATATTTGATGATAAGATATGATATAACTCAAGCCCTGTCGTGCAGGCTCAGGGTATCACAAACTCATTTTTTCAATGAAGACACAATCGGATCCGGCTATGACGAAATCAGCTCGGTTAACCGGAGCGAGTTGAAGTTCCAGCTTGTGGCCCGTTTTTAACCTTTTCTAAAATTTCCCGGATATTATCCGTTGAGAATTTGATTTTATCCAGAAATCTTCCGGTTTGGTCGATTATTTCCTGTGTTGGTTGATCTGTTTTGTTTTTGGGTTGTTATTGTAGTTAACTTTGCAGCGATTAACAGAATAATAAACAAATGAAAATGACTAAATATATAATACTTGTTCTTATAGCCTTTATTTTGCCTTTTGAAAGCAGCGCCCAGGGTCCTTACCCGGCTGACGGACCTGCTGCCGTTTCCCGAACAGGATTACTGAAGGGGATAGTCCTTGATTCAACCACCAGGGGTTCAATAGAATATGCCACTGCAGGTTTATATCGTATAAATGATTCCTCACTGGTAAGTGGTACCGTTACTGATCCTGGCGGGGCATTTATCCTGCGTGACCTGCCATATGGAAGATTTTACCTGGAGATAGCTTTTATCGGATATGCCAAAAAGCGGCTCCAGGTACAGCTTACGCCACAGCGAACCTCAGCTGATCTGGGGACCATAACCCTGCATCCTGAAGTCACACATATTGGCGAGGTGACTGTTGTTGCGCAAAACCAGCGCGTGGAGTATAAAATCGATAAAAAAGTTGTGAATGTGTCTTCAGATATTGCCGCTGCCGGCGGAAGTCTGGTCAATGTGCTGGAGAATACCCCATCAATACAGGTTGATGTGGAAGGTAATGTAAGCCTGCGCGGCAGTGAGAATTTCCAGGTGCTTGTTGATGGCAGGCCCAGCGTTATCCAGGGAAGTGAGGGCCTGCAACAGATCCCTGCAAGCGCCGTACAAAGTGTGGAAATCATTACCAGTCCCTCTGCCAAGTTTGATCCCGACGGTGCGGCCGGGATCATCAACGTGATTATGAAAAAGCAGAAGAATACGGGTATTGGCGGTGTCGTAAATGCTGCAATTGGTACAAGACAGAAGTATACGGCTGACTTCCTGCTGAATTTTAAAAAGAAAAAACTCAATTACTTTGTTGGGGGTGAGTTCGCCGACCAGAACTTCCACATGAAAGGAGAAAGCGAGAGAAGCACATTTTTCAATGACACCGCCACCACCATACTTGGAAATACCAGGGGGCTGTTTTCAAGGGCTTCCCTTAACCTGAAATCGGGATTTGATTTTTACCTTAATGACAAGTCAACCTTATCGGTTTCCGGCGCTCTGGGAAACAGGAGTTTTAACCGTGGTTTCGGGTCGAATAATCAATGGTTTACATTTCCTTCAGAAAAAGATTCATTTTATAGGGAAGAGAGCAACAGCGGAGACAAGGATGTATTTTATAACCTGAACCTTGATTTTCAGAAGAAATATGATGAAAACGGTCATACTTTGCAGGCATCGGTTTATTATTCTGCATCCACCGAGGATGAAGTTGAGGACCAGGTTGTCAGGAAAACCAACAGCAACTATCAGGTGATCGGAACCAGTCCTGCCAGGACACGCTCAAGGACAAAGAGTCCGGAATCCAATGTCAGGATTGAAATGGATTATATCAGGCCTGTCGGCCGGGGGAAGCTCGAAACCGGGTTTCAAAGCAGGTGGGACAATCAGGAAGGGAACTATATATTTGAAGATTATCAACCTGTCGGGGAAGAATGGCTGCATAATGATTCCATCAGCAATTCCCTGAAATATCTGGATGCACTGCAGTCGGTTTATGCTATGTTCTCGGCACCGCTGGGTAAATTTGAATACCAGATCGGATTAAGGGCTGAATATGATAATCGTTCACTGAAACAGAAAACCAGTTCGGAGTCCTATACCTATGAAAAAATCCATGTCTTTCCTTCTTTCTATATCTTACGGAAACTTTCGGATGCTCATCAGCTGCAATTCACTTTTACAACCCGTATTCAACGCCCCAGAATGTGGGATCTGAATCCTTTTAAAGAGTTCAGGGGTTCCGACAATGTGTTTTTTGGTAATCCCGAATTGACGCCCGAATTTACAAATGCCATTGAATTGAACTATCAATACACCTTCAAGGTGGGTTCCATTTCGCTGGAGACCTATTATCGGAAGACAAGGGATAAGATTACGCGGATCAACGGCATCGATTCCATCTCGGGCCGGCAGGTATTCATCAATACGGTTACCAATGCCGATGAGGACCATTCGCTGGGGGTGGAGCTGATGACCAATTTAAACCTTACAAAATGGTGGCAGCTGAACCTTACAGGAAATCTTTTCAGGTACCAGCTGAACGGTGAAATAGACGGAGAAGATATTACCTCGGTTTCAACCACGTGGCGGACCAATTTCAACAGTTCCTTCAAACTCAAGGGGGATACCAGGATTCAGTTTACCGGTATGTATAATGGTCCCTCCAAGACACTGCAGGGAGAGCGCAGCGGGTTTTTTATGGCCAACATTGCCTTGCGGAAGGATTTTCTGAAAAGACAGCTGAGCATAGCCATCAGTGCCCGTGATGTTTTTGCTACCGGTGTAAATTCATTTACCTCCAAAGGTGAAACCTTCCGAACTTCTAACAAGTTCCGGCGTGAGGCCCCCGTGGTAATGCTGAACCTCACTTACCGGATTAACAATTACCGGCAGGCAGAGAACCGGAGGGACAGCCAGGGTCCGGAGATGAATGGAATGGATGAGGGGATGTAAAAGTTATTAAAAGAACAGATATAATTAAATGTTAACCCCGTCGTTTTGACGGGTTTTTTTTTGCAATAATATGACAAATAGCAGGTTGCGATGCGTCATGAAATCCCTGATACTTCTTGTTAGCTTGTAAAATTTTGTTATTTTTGCAGTTCTCTTGCCGAAGGGCATTCAATAAGGTACTAATAGTAAATAAATTAAGAAATGAAGACATATTCGACTGGTCAGATTAAAAACCTGGTTATTGTAGGCAATTCCGGATCGGGGAAAACCACTCTGGCAGAAGCCATGCTTTTTGAAGGTGGCATAATTGAACGGCGTGGTGATGTAGAAAGCAAAAATACCGTTTCAGATTTTAAGGAAATTGAGCAGAACAACACCTGTTCGGTATTTTCATCCCTGTTGTATACCCTGTATAATGATCACAAAATTAACCTTATTGATGCTCCGGGACTCGATGATTTTGTAAACGGTATGATTTCTGCGCTTGTGGTGACTGATACTGCATTGCTGGTTGTAAATGCCCAAAATGGTATTGAAGTCGGGGCTGAAATACACGGCAGATACCTGGCCAGGGCCAATAAACCAATCATTTTCGTTGTGAACCAGGTGGACCATGAAAAGGCCAACTGGGAGAAAACTATTGAATCAATCAAGGAAAGGTTCGGCAATCATGCAGCTGTGATGCAATTCCCGGTCGATACGGGCGGCGGTTTTGATTCGATCGTTGATGTTTTGTCCATGAAAATGTACAAATTCACGAAAGAAGGAGGGAAGCCTCAGATACTTGAAATTCCAGCCGACCAGAAGCACCAGGCAGATGAACTGCTTGCTGCCCTGGTTGAAAGAGCAGCTGAAAGTGATGAATCACTGATGGAGCAGTTCTTTGCCAATGATACGCTCACCCCGGAGGAATTGCTGAAAGGTATCAAGGCCGGATTAATACAGCGCGGACTGTTTCCGGTCTTTTGTGTATCTGCCAAAAGGAATATCGGTGTTAACCGCCTGATGGAGTTTATGGCCCATATCGCTCCGAGTCCGAATGACGTACCTGCACCGGTTGCCGGGAACAAACAGGTAAAATGTGATCCTGTTGGTCAGGCCACCTTGTTTGTTTACAAATCAGCCGTTGAAACCCATATTGGTGAGATCAACTACTTTAAGGTGATGTCTGGGGAGATCAAGGAAGGGATGGACCTTACCAATAATACCACCCAGAATAAGGAAAGAATTGCCCAGATTTTTGCAGTAGCCGGTAAAATCAGGACCAAGGTATCGGGCATGCTGGCCGGTGACCTGGGAGCGACTGTAAAACTCAAGGCCACAAAGACAAATCAGACCTTATCGCTTGATACCATTATCAAATTCCCTGCAATTGAATTTCCTGAGCCCAAATATCGCACAGCCATTAAAACACTCAGTGAAGGTGATGAAGAAAAGCTCGGTGAAGCACTGCAAAGGATGAATTTTGAGGATCCCACCATTCAGATTGAGTATTCCAAGGAGCTTAAACAGATAATTCTGTCGGGGCAGGGCGAATACCATCTGAATATTCTCAAGTGGCACCTCGACAACATCTTCAAGATCAATACGGAATTCCTTGTTCCAAAAATTCCGTACCGCGAAACCATTACCAAATTTGCACAGGCTGATTACCGTCATAAGAAGCAGTCGGGTGGAGCAGGACAGTTCGGTGAGGTGCATATGGTGATCGAGCCGCATAAAGAGGGTGCTCCTGATTCGGTTATGTTTCAGATAGACGGTAAAGACCAGAAAATGTCCATCAGGGATAAGGAGGAAATTTCACTGGCCTGGGGTGGTAAACTGGTATTTTATAATTGCATTGTTGGGGGTTCGATTGATGCCCGTTTTTTGCCTGCTATTCTCAAAGGTCTTATGGAGAAGATTGAAACCGGTCCACTTACGGGTTCCTATGCCCGTGATATCCGTGTTTATGTTTATGATGGAAAAATGCACCCTGTTGATTCCAACGAGATTTCGTTCAGGCTGGCCGGACGAAATGCGTTCAGCATGGCCTTCAAAAAGGCAGCGCCCAAGATCCTCGAACCGATGTATCAGGTAGATGTGCTGGTTCCCGGTGAACGCATGGGAGATGTGATGAGTGACCTGCAGGGGCGGCGTGCCATTGTACAGGGGATGTCGACGGAGATGGGTTTCCAGAAGATAACGGCCAAGGTTCCCCTGGCTGAGATGAATAAATACTCCACTTCGCTGAGTTCTATTACCGGCGGCCGTGCCATGTATTCCATGAAATTCCTCGAATACGAGCCGGTTCCGGGTAATATCCAGGAGGAGCTGCTGAAGGCATACGAAGCAGAGGAAAAAGAGGAATAACCCCGATCAACCGCATTTGGATGATCCGCAGGAAGTACATTTCAGACAACCTTCCTGGTAGATCAGGTGTTCTGAACCGCATTCGGAGCAGGTCTTTCCTTTTTTGGCCCGTGTATCGTTCGGGATATACTTCCTCAATGCGCGATCGACACCGTTCTTCCAGGTATTGATCGTATCACTGTCGAGCTGGAGCGAGGCAATAAGGTTTACCACATCGGGAATGGGCATACCATGGCGGAGCACGCTGGAGAATAACTTGGCGTAATTCCAGTATTCCTTGTTGAACATGTGGGATAATCCTCCCAAGGTGTTGAGGTAACCGTATTTATCGGTGTACTGGAAGTCATACCGTGATTTGCCGTGCTCATCCCTGTTTTTAACGATCTTTCCCCCGGTGATGGATTTTGGTATGGGGAACATTTCATCATCCACCATACCGGTAAATATTTCGTAAGGTTTATTATCTTTCAACCCGATAAAAGCGATCCATTTTTCTTCGTTATTGTTGAAGCGGATGATCTCGGCTTCAAGAACGCGTGGTCTCTTATATTTCAATGCCTCATTCTCGTCACCTTCTTTTTCCTTGTCTTTATTATTCAGGAGAACGCCGGAACGAGAGCCGTCGCGGTAAACCGTAACTCCCTTACAACCGCTTTGCCAGGCTGTAACATATAACTGACCAACCAGTTCTTCGGAAATATGGCTGGGCAGGTTGATGGTAACACTGATGGAATGATCTACCCATTTTTGTATCTCACCCTGCATCTTCACCTTGTTCATCCAATCGACATCATTTGAAGTGGCCTTATAGTAAGGCGAAAGGGCAATTACTTCCTGCAGCTTCTCATCGGAATACCGCATAACTTCGTTTATATCATAACCATTCACTTCGAGCCAGATTACGAACTTGTGATGTAACACGTTATATTCTTCCCACTTGTCTCCCACTTCATCGGTAAAGGTGATCTTGGTGTTTGCGTCATTGGGATTTACCTTCCTGCGGCGCTTGTACACCGGCAGAAACAAAGGTTCGATGCCTGACGTGGTCTGGGTCATCAGACTGGTGGTACCCGTAGGTGCGATGGTGAGCAGGGCAATATTTCTGCGGCCGTGTTTCACCATATCACAGTATATTTGCTCATCCTCAGCCTTGATGCGCAGGATGAAGGGATTATCTTTTTCGAGATGTGCATCGAAGATGATGAAAGGGCCCCGTTCTTTGGCTACCTCAACAGAGGAGCGATAGGCTTCGATAGCCAGCGTTTTCTGCACTTCAACAGAAAAATCGATAGCGTCATCGCTGCCATAACGCAATCCTAACGCAGCAAGCATATCGCCCTCGGCAGTGATGCCAATACCGGTACGGCGGCCTTCTTCTGCCTTTATGCGTATGTTTTCCCAGAGTTTCTTCTCAACCCGCTTCAGCTCGGGATCTTCGGGATCCTTGTTGACTTTGTCAAGAATGGCATCAATCTTTTCCAGTTCCAGGTCGATGATATCATCCATAATGCGCTGTGCATAATGCACATGTTTCCTGAACTTGTCGAAATCAAATACGGCTTTGTCTGTAAAGGGCTGATTCACATAACTGTAAAGATTGATCGCCAGCAGTCGGCACGAATCATAAGGACACAGCGGGATCTCACCGCAGGGATTTGTGGAAACCGTCCGGTAACCCATCTCTGCGTAACAATCAGGCACAGATTCACGGATGATGGTATCCCAGAAAAGAATTCCAGGTTCAGCGGATTTCCAGGCATTATGTACGATCTTTTCCCAAAGTTTGCGTGCTTCGATTTCTTTCTTAAAGACAGGATCAGGTGAGTCAACCGGATAATGCTGCACATAGGTGTCGTTGTTCACGACAGCTTTCATGAATTCATCGTTGATCCTTACCGAGATGTTGGCACCGGTGACCTTTCCCTTTTCGAGCTTGGCATCGATGAATTTTTCAGAATCAGGATGTTTGATGGATATGCTCAGCATGAGTGCTCCACGGCGGCCATCCTGGGCGACTTCCCGTGTGGAATTTGAATACCTTTCCATGAAGGGAACAACACCTGTTGAGGTAAGGGCGCTGTTCAGTACCGGTGTGCCCTTGGGGCGGATATGGGAAAGATCGTGACCCACACCTCCGCGTCGTTTCATCAGCTGCACCTGTTCCTGGTCGATCTTCATGATCCCGCCGTAAGAATCCGAAGGGCCGGGATTACCAATTACAAAACAATTCGAGAGCGAGGCGATCTGGAAATTATTGCCAATGCCGGTCATGGGACTCCCCTGAGGCACAATGTAGCGGAAATCCTTTAGAAGGCCGTGGATTTCTATCAGCGGCAGAGGATTGGGATATTTCTGCTCGATACGGTGTATTTCGCGGGCTATACGCCAATGCATCTGTTCGGGATTCTTTTCATAAATCTTACCGAAAGAATCCTTCAGGGCATACTTGTTTACCCACACAGTGGCGGCCAGTTCATCACCCTTGAAATACTCCAGCGTGCTCCGATAGGCTTCGTCAAATGTGTAGGTATTGTCCTTTTCAACAGCAGCTTTTTTCATTACCTCTTTACTTTCGGTAGGTTTAATAGTCAGATTCGTCATTTTAATATCTTCAGCCTGCATGGGTAAGTATTTAAATCGTTGGAAACTTGTGGGGTAAAATTTTAACCGGCATATCTCAGACAGTACTGCAAGTTAGTGACACAGAACATGACGGACTAAACCACTTCCTTCGTATTTATTAACATTCCCGCAGAGTTATTAACCCGGCCGGATAAGGATCTGACAAACTGCAATTTGCTCTTCTCCGGGCCAGCAGACTCCTATAATGTATAAAAAACTACCGGAATTTTTATGCAAAAGTTTTAAAAAAGATATTAACGTATGAAATATTTTTCATTGTCAATTGAACCAGCATGCACATCCCGCCGATGGAATTCGAGTAATTTCCGGATGGCATAATGCAAAGATACGACGTTTACAGGGCTTTTAGGGGGAAAAAGTAAGGAAATCAGCAGAAAGGGCTGATTAAAATCATTCAAAATGCATTGGGTTTTATGCACCAGCTCGACATGGAGCTCAGGCCGAAAGCAAAAACCCTTAATAACAACTTATTAAGAGGCATATAAAGTACCCGGAGCCGGAATCGAACCGGCAAGGGAAAACTCCCACTGGTTTTTGAGACCAGCGCGTCTACCTGTTCCGCCATCCGGGCGACTAGGGTGTGGGTGTACTTTGCCCGCCGTAGCTTTATGCGGAGGCGGGATGTGGATGGGATTGCGAAGATAAAGAATTGTTTTTGTTTGCACAAAATATAATTGGATATTGGATCAAGTATACTGATATGTGTTCTATATTTATGATAAACTCACCACATTACTATGAAGATACTTCTTGTCCTTTCCCTGATCCTGGTGCATGTTGTAATCCTGCCATCCTGCAGGATTATACCTGAACAAGAACGCAAACCAAACATCATCCTGGATGTCGATATGTCAGTTGACGACATGATGTCCATCCTGTACTTCCTGTCCTGTCCCGACATTGTCATCAAGGCGATCACCGTTGAAAACGGGGTATCCACAGTGGATTCAGGTGCTGAAATTGTCCTAAGGCTTCTGAACCTGACAGGACACCCCGAAATTCGGGTGGCCAAAGGGACCGGACAACCCCTTGCGGGCGGAAATGCTTTCCCTGCGCAGTGGAGGCCATCGGTGAGCAGACCTTTCGGACTGGAACTCCCTCCCCATGAACTGAAGTTATCAGAACCAGATGCCGCAACAACCATTACTCAACTGATCAACGCCCATAAGAACGATATTACCATCATGGCACTGGGGCCTATGACCAATATTGCACAGGTGTTGCTGAACGATCCGGGGCTGGCAAAAAACATAAACCAGATCTATATTTCCGACGGGGCGGTGGATGTCGAAGGCGGTATCTATCAGGAGTGGCCGCAAATCAACAACTGTGTTTCGGGATGGAACCTGTGGGTGGATGCCAGGGCCGCGGGAATCGTATTCAGTTGCGGGGCGCC
>Ga0256868_10001567_pt1 | contig 12335 bp, 14 predicted proteins | sample RVTome_13_FD_187341 | JGI IMG/M metagenome (GOLD analysis project Ga0256868, IMG submission 187341) | Soil microbial communities from uranium-contaminated site in the Upper Colorado River Basin, Wyoming, United States - RVT92D227 HiSeq ... | reverse complement strand
TGGGCTTATAATAATTTAAAATATACAAAAATTATAGATTCAGAGCAGCCGGCAGTAACTGTAAATACCGGTGATCAAACCGTATTAGATATAGATTTATATCCCGATACTGATTATATAAAGCTTATAAATATAAAGAGTGATACGGTAGATATAAAAAATAAGGTAAATAATAATATTACTTTACCTATTGAAAAAAATAAGGCTCTGGGCTCGACGGATGTTTTTATAAATGATAAAAAGATAACAGAAATTAATTTAATTTCCAGAGAAAATATCGGCAGCGAGTACATTTATCAGCAGTTATCTGATGCCGGAGAAAAACAGTCCAGGTTTATACTAATATCTTTATTAGTATTTTACTTTTTGATAATTATAACTATAATGGTTAGAAATTTATTATTAAAAAGAAATACATAAGATAAGAGCGGAGGTATATCAAATTGAATTTTAGAAATAATAAGAAACATATAAATTCTTTACTTATATTGCTGGTTGTACTGTCGGTTATGACCTTAATTTCTATTTTAAGCTTTACAGGTTGCAGAGCGGGTCAGGTAACTGAAGAAGAACCTGTTATTTCGGAACCGGAAGAAGAAGCAGGAGATTCCGAAACAGCTGAGGAGAGTAGTGAAGAGGAACAAGTTGAAGATACAATTACAGGAATGGAAATAACCGGCGATATAAATATCTTAAGCGGTCTTAATATATCCGATACAGTGGGAAGCAGCAGGCCAATAGCGGTAATGATTGAAAATAGTCCCGATTCAAGACCTCAGTCAGGCCTGATATATGCTGATATGGTTTATGAAGTGGTAGATGAAGGAGGAGTAACAAGATATGTTGCTGTATTCTCATCTAATGATGCGGAAATCATTGGTCCCGTAAGAAGTGCCAGGATATATTATGCTGAAATAGCAAGAAGTTTTGACCCTATATATGCTTTCTGGGGAACATATCCTGAAGGATACGATGCAATAAAAATCATGGATATGGACCTTCTAGATGGAAATAGTGATGCTTATGTTCAATATACTGATTCAGGCTGGAGAGACTACAGTAGAATTGATGTTGGAGAAGATACAGCTCATACTGCTTTTATGTCTACTTTAAAGTTAAAAGAAGATGCTAAGGAATACGGGTACTCACTTGATGGGGGACAGTCTCCTCTAAGATTTAAAATAGACGCTGTTGATTCAGATAGGGGAGATATTTCAGATATAAATATTGTTTTTTCTTATGATAATTTTAATGTGGATTTCGAATATAATAAAGAAAATAATAATTATTTGAAGTTTACCGGAGGATCCCCGCATACTGATTATGAAACCGGTGAGCAGATTGCAGTAAATAATGTTATTGTAATGATAACAAATATTGATGGACCTATAGATGAATCCGGTCATATGGTTGTTAGAACAACCGGAACAAGCGATATAGGTAAAGCCTATTTCTTTATGGACGGGAATGTAATAGAAGGAACATGGGAAAGAACATCAGTTTTTGATCCGTTTAAGTATAAGGATAATGATGGAAATATAATACTCTTTAATTGCGGTTCTACATGGGTGTCATTAATACAGGATACCGCGAGGCTTACATATTAAAAGCTTATATTTAATTATATTGACTATATTTTGAGTGAACAAACTGAAAAAGAATTAGTAAAAAGTAGTATTTTAGGAAAAGAATTATTTACCAGTTCAGATATTAAAGGCAGAATTTCCGAACTGGGAAGGCATATCACGGAGGATTATAAATATAAAAATCTTCTTCTGGTCAGTATTTTAAGAGGCGGAGTTATATTTTTAGCTGATCTGATTAAGGAAATAGATCTTCCTCTAAGCATCGATTTTATGAGTATTTCTGCGTATGGTTTTAACGGCACCTCTACCGGTGTGGTCAGGATTACCAAAGACCTTGATGAATCCATAGAGGGTAAGGATGTATTAATTGTAGAAGATATTATTGACACCGGGCTCACTATAAGTTATCTGTTAAGAAACCTTAGATCAAGATTTCCAAAGAGTATTGAAATATGTACACTACTGGACAGAGATATTAGAAGAATTGCTGATATTAACATTAAATATATCGGTTTTAAAATTGGAGAGAAATATATAGTCGGCTATGGTCTGGATTACAAACAAAAATTTAGAAACCTGCAGTCCATATATGAGCTGAAATTAGATACTGTAAAAAAAGATATCGAATCTTTAAAAAGCAGTTCCAGTATTTGGCCTGACTCTTAACGATACTTCTTCCATAAACGGCTTTAAATTAACAGTTTTATATTCATAAAGTCTTATAAAGATATAGTTTATCGATTTATCCAATCAAGTGTTATATAATTACAGCTAAATATTTTATTTTTTTTGAAGTGAAAATTAAAAAAAATTCTAATTTAATAAAGATGACGTTAGAAGGTGTAAGGATTGAATTGCCTTCTCAAAAGCCAATTTTGCTTTTAAAAGAGGAGAAGGGAAACAGGTACTTACCAATCTGGATAGGACCTTTTGAGGCTTCTGCAATAGCTCTAGAAATGTCTAACATAAAAACACCAAGACCAATGACTCATGATTTAATTATTAATATTATTAATAATCTAAAAATAAGTATTGATAACATTGAGATAACAGATATAAGAAATAATACATTTTATGCCATAATAAATATTAAAAATACAGATAATAAAGTTGTCAGGGTTGATTCGAGGCCATCAGATGCCATTGCCACTGCTGTTAGAAGTAAATGCGACATTTATGTTGAAGAACATGTTTTAGAATCAGGTGGATTAAGAATACAATCAATTGAAGAAGAGGTAAAAAAATTTAAGAAATTTCTTGATCATGTGGAACCTGATGATTTTAAAGATAGGTAAATAACTCTTTATTAATTTCTTTTCATAAAATCCTTAAATAATATCAAAATAATATAAAAAATGCAGATTTTAAATCTTATTTATATTCTGAAAGGCTAAACCATCATGCAGACTTCTATTGACTTTAATAAATATAAATTTTAAAATTACACTAATGTAATTACAATAATGTAATTAAAATTATAATAAGGTAAACAACAAGTAAGAAAAAATTTTTGGAATGGATAATAATATTATAAAAAATTTTTATAGTTCGGTAGAAGTATGTAAAATAATCGGCATTACATACAAACAGCTTGATTATTATGACAGAACTAATTTTATTAAGCCTTCCATAAGTGGGGCAGGGGGTTATGGAAGCAGAAGAATGTATAGTTTTAGCGATTTAATGAAATTAAAGGTTATAAAGAAGTTGATGGAAGCCGGTATAAGTCTTCAAAAATTAAGAAAAACAAAAAAATATCTGGATGAATATGAGAGCAGTAGCCACAGAAACGGTGACGGGCTTTTAAAATTGACGTTAATATCTGATGGAAATACTGTTTATGCCTGTAATTCCGATAAGGCAATAATAGATACATTAAAAAGCGGCCAGGGTGTATTTGGAATTGCTCTGGGGAAAGTATATTCAGACTTAAATGGAGATATAGAGAGATATTTGATTAGAAAGAATAATAAAGACGAAATTGGGGATAAAATAAAAGAAGTTATAGTAAATAAATAATAAAATTGAAGGTTTTTTATAAAACAGTATGAGTAAAAATTTATTAGAAATAAAAGAAAATCTAAATAAAAATAATAAATTAGGTGAGAGATATAAAAGTTCTGAAAATATAAAATTTGCACACGATAGTGAAAAAGAATTTTCCAAGATATTAGATTTTTACAGAATAAAATGGGAATATGAACCAAAAACCTTTATATTAAAAATTGATAAAAAAGGAAATCCAGGGATAAGTTTTACCCCGGATTTTTACCTGCCGGATCTTGATTTATATATAGAACTAACAACTCTTAATCAAAAATTAGTTACAAAGAAAAATTATAAGATAAAAAAAATAAAAGAATTATACCCGGATATAAATATAAAACTATTTTATAAAAAAGATTACAATAGCTTATTGTTTAAATATTTAAATAGATAGAAATTTTTTACAGTTGCACAAGATTTCAAAGTGATTATCTTTATTTTATTCATAATCATTAACATTTATTAATAATAATTTATTTTCTACTTAAAGAATGAAAATTAACACTAATGGCTGTCTGAAGGGTGATGTAAGACATCTATTAAGCAGATACGGCACAATGAAAGGAAAACCAGGCGTCTGGGGAGTTATAAGAATTATACTGATTAAACCGGGGGTTCAGGCTTTAATTTTTTATAGGTTTTATCGTAAACTATACAAAATTAAATTAAGACTTCTGGCTGAAATTTGCAGTAGAATAAATTATTTTTTTAATGGAGCAGAAATAGATCCCGGTGCTGAAATTGGTTCCGGATGCAGAATATGGCATTCTGCCGGAGTAATAATAGGTAGGGGAGTAAAGATTGGAAAAAATGTAAGTATATTTTCTAATGTTACTCTGGGCGGTCTGGGACATTCTATTTTCCACCACGGCCAACCGGGTTATCCTGAAATTGGGGATAATGTAATTTTATATACAAATGTTACGGTACTGGGTCCAGTAAAAATTGGAAATAACTCAACGATTGGGGCACATTCATTAGTTTTGAAATCTATTCCTGCTAATTGTCTTGCATTAGGTAATCCGGCTAAAGTTATTAAAACATCTTAAAATAAATAGATGGAAGATAGTATATTTATTCTAAAAATACTAAAGTTTACATAATATATATTATCGGAAGTTGTTTATTTAATAAAGAATACTTTCATATGCTACTAATATAGCCAATTTAATTAAATTTTGATTATATTACTCTAAGATTTTATAAATCTAATCTTGGGTATAGGATAATATCTGATGTCCTGCGTTAATTAATAAATATTATAACAATATTCAGTGGTTGCTAATAAAGAATCTACTAAATTAATATTATTTTAATATTATTACTCAATCTATAATTAATTAAAAATAAACAAACGTGTTATAAATTTTATTAACCGGTACTTCCGAATCCACCCGATCCCCTGCTTGATTCATCCAAATGCTCTACTATTTTTAGCTGAACTTCTTCAATTTTTTTTATAATCATCTGGCATATTTTGTCGCCTTTTTTTATATGAAAAGTATTATTAGGATCATAATTTATGAGAATAGCACATACCTCACCTCTGTATCCGGAATCAATAAGACCGGGTGAATTAACCATTCCTATACCATTTTTAAAAGCCAATCCTGATCTGGGCTGGATAAAACCTGCATAACCCTTTGGTATTGATACTTTTATGCCGGTGGGTATTTTTTTTCTCTCAAACGGTTTTAATTCGCAGTTAGAAGCACTATAAAGATCCAGTCCGGCGTCACCAATATGGGAATACTGCGGTAAAGGAATTGATTTATTAAGCACTTTTATTTTAATGGTTACCATTTATATAAAAAAACAATTAAAAATATTTTTAAAAAATGTTTAAGATTTAATTACCTAAAAATTATATTAAATTATACTATTCAATTTCGATTATAGGAATAATTATAGTTGAATTTCCAGGGATATAATCAGAAGAATCTATATTATTTATTCTCTTAATTTCGCTTACAAATTTTTCTTTGGTCTCATTAGCTGAATATTTATTAGCAAGTTCATTCAAGTTTGTTTCATATTCCAGATTTACTTTTGTATATCTTGTTGTACTTGTGCCGTTAAATTTGTACCTGTTGTAATAGAATGCGGTTATAACCAGAAATACTACAATTATTATAAGAATATATAAAAGTATTTTTTTTGCATTTATCTTAATCATTTCCAACTATTAATACCTCTTTATCGATTTTTTTAATTAATAATTCTTTAGTTATTATTTATTATTCAATTTAACCAAAAACAAAAACCAAACATATGTTCGTTATTATAATACTACCGAACATATGTTTGTGTCAATAGTGAATTAAAAAATTTTGAATTTTCTCTGGTATTATTCAATTTTTATATAACTTTTTTTAGTTATTTGTTAGAATAGGAAATAAATCATTTATATAGTCCCCTACCCGGATATAAATATTTTAATAAATATGAATAGGAGGAATAATGGCAGAAATTCATTATGACAAAGACATTGATATGAATATTTTAAAAGGAAAGAAAATAGCTATAATTGGATACGGCAGTCAGGGACATGCACATGCACAAAATTTAAGAGATAGTGGATTAAATGTAATTGTGGGTGAACTGGAAGGAAGCGAAGCCTGGGATATGGCAAAAGAAAAAAGTTTTGAAGTTTACACTACAGATAATGCTTCAAAAATGGCTGATATTGTAATGTTTCTGGCGCCAGATACCCTGCAGAAAAATATTTATTATAAATTAATAGAGCCAAACCTGGATAAGGGAAATATACTCTGTTTTGCCCATGGCTTTAATATCCATTTTAATCAGATTATTCCCAGGGAAGATATCGATGTTATAATGATTGCACCAAAGGGACCGGGTCATATTGTAAGAAGAATGTATAAGGAAAATAGCGGAGTTCCGGCAATTATTGCCGTTTATCAGGATTACTCAAAAAAAGCCAAAGAGTATTGTCTTGCTTATGCCAAAGCCTTAGGATCTGGAAGAGTGGGTATAATAACCACTACATTTAAGGAAGAAACGGAAACCGATCTATTTGGAGAACAGGCTGTCCTCTGCGGAGGTACAACCGAACTTATAAGAGCCGGATTTGATACTCTGGTTGAAGCTGGATACCAGCCAGAGATAGCATATTTTGAGGTTTTAAGTGAATTAAAACTAATAGTAGACTTGATATATGAAAGCGGAATATCCGGGATGAGATACTCTATAAGCGATACCGCAGAATATGGTGATATGGTAAAAGGCAAGGAGATTATTACAGCTGAGACAAGAAAAAATATGAAAAAAGTACTTGAAGATATTCAAAGTGGAGCTTTTGCCAGAGAATGGATACTGGAAAACAAAGCCGGCAGGCCGGTATATAATGCAATTAAGGAAAAGGAAGAAAATCATCTTGTAGAAAAAGTAGGAAGAGAACTTAGAAAAATGATGACCTGGATTAAAAAAGATGAAGAATAAATAATCGAATGTAAAAGCGAACCTATGTTTGCTTTTGATTTGCTTTTTTGTTATAATAACTAAAATTGAAAAATTATTTATTTACTTAAGGTAAATTATGGAAGAGAATATCAGCTCCAGGCAGGAAAGAATATTAAAGTTCATAAGTAAGAAAATAAAAGAATCCGGGTATCCTCCGTCTATAAGAGAGATAGCAAAGGCAGTTGATTTAAGCTCCTCTGCAACAGTTCATTCCCATTTAAAGAAACTTGAAGAAAAAGGATACCTGAAAAGAAATCCATCAAAACCTCGTGCTATTTCCCTTCTGTCCAGACAGGAAGATAAAACAATTGACCGCGGTTTTGATAACATGGTATATGTTCCTGTAATTGGGAACATAGCAGCCGGCAGGCCAATTTTAGCGGATGAAAACATCGAAGACTATTTCCCCCTTACATCGGATTTTATAAAAGGGAAAAAAGATGTATTTATTCTTCATGTAAGAGGAGACAGTATGGTTAATGCAGGTATACTGGATAGAGATTATATTATTGTAAGAAAACAGGAAAATGCCATAAACGGGGAAATAATCGTGGCTTTGCTGGAAAATGAAGCAACAGTAAAAAGATTTTTTAAAACCGATAAAAAGATAAAATTAATGCCTGAAAATGATTATATGGAACCTATTGTGGTAAACGATGTAAAAATACTTGGAAAAGTAATTGGGGTAATTAGAAAATATTTCTAGACAATTTTGGCTTTCCTGCTCTCCCTTCCTCTGTATATGTATCTGGATAACATAGGACAATATTTTGAATTCATATGTAAGTTTAATATAGCGCTGTCTTCTATGTTCCTGCGTCCCAGAACCTGGCAATTGTTATAAATAAAAGACATAATTTTATTTTCATTATAGGGAATTTTTACAACTATATGTAAATAATGTTTTTCAGTTATTTTTTTTATCCTTGAATATAGTTCAGACAGCTCATTTCTTTTTAAAGCAGAAATAAATACTGCGTCTTTATATTTTATTTTTAAACTGTTTAACTCCCCGCTTCCTATTTTGTCTATTTTGTTAAATACTAGTACTATAGGTTTTTGCCCTACTTCAATTTCTTTCAGTACCTCTTTAACGCTGTAAATATTATTCTCAAAATCAGGTTTGCTTATATCGATAACCAGTAGTAACAGGTCCGATCTTTTTACTTCCTCAAGAGTGGATTTAAAGGATGCTATCAGCTGGTGTGGCAATTTTTCTATAAATCCCACTGTATCTGATATCAGGATTTCAGAATTATGGTATATTTTTAATTTTCTTGTAGTTGAGTCAAGAGTAGAAAAAAGCCTGTCTTCTACATAAGCATTTGAATCAGTAGTAGAATTAAGAAGTGTAGTTTTACCACTGTTAGTATATCCCACCAGTGCGATTTGAAATACTTTTCTTTCTTCTCTTTTTTTTCTTTGCGTATCTCTCTGAATACCTATCTGGTGTATTTTCTTTTCAAGCTGGCTGATTCTCTTTCTTATTTTTCTTCTGTCTACTTCAAGCTTGGTCTCACCAGGGCCTCTGGTACCAATTCCACCACCTAATCTTGAAAGTTCAATCCCCTTACCGGTTAGTCTTGGAAGAAGATAGTTTAACTGAGCCAATTCTACCTGAAGCTTGCCTTCCCTGCTGTGTGCCCTCTGGGCAAAAATATCAAGAATCAATGCAGTTCTGTCAAGAACCTTTGTATCAAGTTTTAATTGAAGATTTCTCTGCTGGGTAGGGGTAATTTCGTCATCAAAGATAACCAGTTCTATTTCTTTACTAGCTATAATATTTTTTAATTCCTCTAATTTTCCTGTACTTATAAAATATTTGGGATTTGGCTTTTCTTGTTTGCAGTATAATACTTCTTCAACCTCAGCGCCGGCGCTAAAAGATAAATTTTTTAATTCCTCTATATTTTCGCTTATGGTCTTATTGTATAAAGGCTTTACTATAGTATTTTTTTTAAAACTTTTAAAATTTATAAAAACTAAAATTACTTTTTCTCTTATCATGGGTTATTTTGTCGTTGTCACTACCTTATAATACACCTTATCCTGTTTAAAGCTTCCTCCAGTCTACTGTCACTTAAAGTTAATGAAATTCTGATATATCCTTCACCGTTTTTTCCAAAAGCACTACCCGGAGTTACCACTACATTCGCCTTCTCAAGTATCATTTTAGAAAATGATACTGATGTGAACCTTTTAGGGACTTTTACCCATAAGTATATAGTAGCATTGGAATTGTAATAATCAATTCCGATATCATCCAGTGCTCTTTTAACCATTTCTCTTCTCTTATTATAAATTCTATTATTGTATTCTGTATGTCTTTCATAATTTTCAAAGGCTTTAACAGCAGCGTACTGAATAGCATTAAAGACACCGGAATCAACGTTGGTTTTATATTTGCCCAGGCTTTCTATTATTTCCTGGTTACCAACTGCGTATCCGATTCTCCATCCGGTCATATTAAAAGTTTTAGAAAGTGAATTTAATTCTATTCCTACATTCTTTGAACCTCCTGCGTTTAAGAAACTCATTGGTTTATTTTCGCCCCAGTAAGTGTCCGAATAGGCGTTATCATGACAGATGATGATATTATTCTTTTTTGCAAAATCCACTATTTTTTCAAAAAAGCTTATATCGCAGGTTGCTGAAGTTGGATTGTTAGGATAATTAAAATATAAAATCTTTGCTCTCCTAGCTACTTTTTTACCGATAACATCTATGTCAAATAAAAATTTATTTTTTTCTTCAAGGGGTATTGTATATGGTATGCCGCCTGCAAATATAGTGCTTATTTTGTATACTAAATACGAAGGATCAGTCATAATTGCATAATCACCGGGATTTATATAAGTATACGCCATATTTGATATGCCTTCTTTTGAACCCATAAGCGGTATGACTTCCCTGTCCGGATCAAGTATCACATTAAATCTTTGGAAGTAAAATCTGGATACCGCTTCTTTAAAAATCTTTAAACCATAGCTTGAAGGATATCTGTGGTTTTCCGGATTGTTTGCTTCCCTGCAGAGGGCTTCAATAATATCTTCTGATGTCGGTATGTCAGGATCACCAATACCAAGACTAATTACATCCAATCCTTCTTCTTTTTTCTTATTTATCATCTTATCAATTTCAGCAAATAAATACGGAGGCAGCAATTTTAATCTTTCAGACTCTTCAAAATGCATTACTTCCCTCTTTCGATAAAAATTATATTTTATAAATAGTACTGGCCATCAAAACTATAGTCTACTTTACCCTCCAGATAGACTTCTGAATCAGGGCAGTTCCAGATAATAATAAGTTTTCCTCCGGGCATATTAACGGCTATTTTTTCTCTTTTAATTTTTTTTAATTTTACGGCGCAAACCCCTGCTGCGCATGCACCGGTACCGCAGGATAGGGTTTCCCCTACTCCCCTTTCCCATACTCTCATATTCAATTCTTTATTACTGTTAATTTGAATAAACTCTACATTGGTTTTATTGGGAAAAATATTATGGTTTTCTAGCCTGGGACCCCATTTATTTACAGGAAAAGTGTCCAGGTTTTCTTTTTCTTCCAGAAATACTACACAATGAGGATTACCCAAAGAAATACAATTTATATAAAAATTTTTTGAATCTACGGTTATTTTATAGTTAAGAACCTCGTACTTATTTTTTATTTTTACCGGAATGTTTTCGGGCCTGAATTCAGGACTGCCCATACCTACTTTTATGTTTCTAACTTTATTATTTTCAATATCTAGAAATATTTTCTTTATCCCTGCAAGTGTTTCAATGTTGATATTGTTACTGTTTATCAAATTCTTTTCATAGGCAAATCTTGCCATGCATCTTATGCCGTTTCCACACATTTCTGCAACTGAACCATCCCGGTTATAATATTCCATTTTTAAGTCAGATATTTTTGATTTCTTTACCAGTATCAGGCCGTCTGATCCAATACCTAAATTTCTATTGCACATTTCGGTTATTTGACTTACGGATAATTTTATTTGATTTTCCGTTGCATCTATTATAATAAAATCATTACCCTGACCGTTCAATTTTGAAAATTTAATTTTTTCCACTTTTTATACTCGTCTGTATTATTTTAAAAATATCTCCGGTTAAGTTAAAAATGTTATCATAATTATCCACTCTTATCCAATTGATTTTTGGTTCGGAGTTAAACCAGGTCATCTGTTTTTTGGCCAACCTTCTGGTATTTTTTTTAACCTCGGTAGTACAGCTATCAAGTGTTATCTCTCCTTTTAAATACTTTAGTACTTCCTTGTATCCGACAGCCTGCAAAATACTATTGCAATTTTCATAACCTTTTTCGACCAGTCTTTTTACCTCCGATACAAGTCCTTTTTCAAACATTGCCTCCACTCTTTTTTCAATATTTTTATAAAGCCTCTCTCTTTCCATCTTAAGGCCGATAAAAATAGCGTCATAGGCAGATTTTTTATTTTTCCAGGTATTCTGCAAACTGGAAAAGGGTAAACCTGAAATCTCATGAACCTCTAGCGCTCTTATTATCCTCCTCCTGTCATTTTCACTTATTTTTTTTGCGTATTCCGGATCTATCTTTTTTAATTTTAAATAGTATTTCTTAATATCATTACTCTTTATTTCTTCTTCTAATCTCTTTCTTACCTCATTATTTTCACCGGGTACCATGTCCATGCCATTTATTACTCCTTTTATATAAAGTCCTGAACCTCCTACAAGTAGCGGGATTTTACCTTTCTTAAAAAAATTTTTATCTATTATATCATTGCATATTTCTCTAAATTCTATAACACTCAAGTTATGATCAGGCTCAAATATATCTGTCATAAACTGCTTTATTCCATGATTTTCTGTATTGTATTTATCGGTACCTATATCCATACCTTTATAAACCTGCATTGAATCTACAGAAATAATATCTGTACCCAGTAATTTGGCCATTATAATTCCAACTTTGCTCTTACCCGTGCAGGTTGGTCCGCAAATAACAATAACCTTTTTTAAGTCTGTAAGTTTCCCGATCAGCTCATTTAAACCAATATGGTTATTCTTTAATCTGGTTTTAATTGATTTCAATCCGGAATTTTTTATAATTTCCATTTTTACTATTATTATTAAAAATAATTTTAATGTGTTAATTCTCCCATTAAATAGAATGTTTTAGCGCCGGTTATCATAACCCGTACAACTTTTCCGGTAAGACTGTCATCAC
>Ga0256868_10001566_pt1 | contig 12353 bp, 10 predicted proteins | sample RVTome_13_FD_187341 | JGI IMG/M metagenome (GOLD analysis project Ga0256868, IMG submission 187341) | Soil microbial communities from uranium-contaminated site in the Upper Colorado River Basin, Wyoming, United States - RVT92D227 HiSeq ... | reverse complement strand
TAAAAAGTCGTCATTCTCGCGAAAGCGGGAATCCAGTCTTTTCAATACCTTCTGGATCCCCCGGTCATCCGTCTTACGTATTGACGGACGGAGGATGACAAATACTGACTTTATGGACAGACACTAAATAATTAGGCCCGCCTGTATAAATCAAGGAGAGAAAATCATAACAAAGATGAATATTAAGCGAAATTTTGGAGTATTTTTTGTCTGCAAGTTTATTGTCATCGGATTACTGTTTCTTATATTTAGTTACAGTATCGGAACTGATATGAGTTTACTGGAAAATACCGGTATTTTTTCCGCATATACTGCAACTGTTTCTCAAACTGACAGCACCCCAACGATTACTGCAAGCAATCAAAAGGTAAGAGATGGGATAGTTGCAAATAATTGCCTTCCGTTTGGAACAAAAATAAAGGTCAATAATAAAATCTTCGAAATTCAGGACAGAATGAACGAGAGATACGGATGTGATAAATTCGATATATATATGTGGGATTATTCTGAAGCGATTGATTTTGGGATACAAAAATTCCAATACGAGCTCATTTAATTGAGCTGGACAGCAAAGTGAGCGTTATCACATTCAAAACACGGGGAAACACGATCAAATGAGGTCAGCCCTTATATAAGAAGGGCAGTGGCATCAGGTCTTGTTTCTTTCAATAATCCCCTGTCCTTTTATCATAAGAATATTTCATACATTCTGAATTCAATCATTCTTATTCAGATTACTTTTTCTTGAATGCCTCGTAAAAGGGGTTATTTGCAAAACGCTTCGCATTCTTATCGTCCTTATCACATTTTATCCCGGCCTTTTGAGCTGGCTTCGCGTCTTCCTTTTTGGCTGTAGCTTCTGCTCCGGCCTGTCTGCTCTTCATCGAAAGGGAGATGCGCTTCCGCTGCATGTCAACATCCAGTACCGTAACCGTCACCTTCTGATGAACTTTCACCACGTCCCCGGGATTTTTGACAAACCTGTCGGAAAGTTCGCTGATATGCACGAGTCCGTCCTGGTGTATCCCTATGTCAACGAAGACACCAAAAGCTGTGATATTGGTAACAATGCCGGGTAGCTTCATCCCGGGCTTCACATCTTCGATCTTCCCGATACCTTCAGCAAACCCGAAGGACTCGAACCGTTCACGCGGGTCTCGTCCAGGTTTTGCGAGTTCGGCCATAATGTCGCTCAGTGTAGGCATTCCTACCGTGTCGGTCACATATTTCGAAAGATCAATGTTTTTTCTGAGCCCCTCGTCCTTCATCAGGTCGACAAACGAGCACCCTATATCCCTGGCCATTGCGTCAACGATGTGATAGCTTTCAGGGTGGACTGCGCTTCCGTCAAGAGGGTTTTCAGCGTCCCGTATGCGGAGGAAGCCCGCGGCCTGTTCAAAGGCCTTCGGCCCCAGACGGGAGACCTTTCTCAGTTCCTGCCGTGACCTGAATGGGCCGTTTTCGTTCCTGTACTCAACGATGTTCTTTGCAAGCTGCGGTCCCAGCCCCGAGACATAGGTAAGGAGCTGTTTGCTCGCCGTGTTAATCTCGACCCCCACCCCGTTGACACAGCTGACAACCACATCATCAAGACTCTTCTTCAATGCAGTCTGGTCCACATCGTGCTGGTATTGTCCAACCCCGATGGACTTCGGATCTATCTTAACGAGTTCGGCCAATGGGTCCATAAGACGCCGTCCAATGGAAACCGAACCGCGGACAGTTACATCATGATCGGGAAATTCCTCCCGTGCTACCTCTGAAGCCGAATAAATAGAAGCACCACTTTCATTTACCATCACAACCTTAATCTCCTCCGGAAGGTCGAGGCCCTTAATGAAAGATTCGGTCTCTCTCCCGGCAGTGCCGTTTCCTATGGCAATCGCCTCTATCCCGAATCGTCCGCAGATGTCCCTGATCTTTCTTGCTGCCTCCTCAATCCCTTTATCAGAAAAGTGGGGATAGATGGTATCGTTATGAAGCAGTTTGCCCTGCCGGTCAAGACAGACCATTTTGCATCCGGTCCTGAAACCCGGATCGATGGCAAGGACGTTCTTTCTGCCGAGTGGCGGAGAAAGCAGAAGCTGCCTCATGTTCTCGACAAAGACCCGTATAGCCTCTGCATCCGCCCGCTTCTTCGCGGTGAGGCGGAACTCATTCTCCATGGAAGCAGAAAATAGTCGTTTGTAACTGTCGTGAACAGCGGCTTTCACCTGTTCCTGTGCCAAACCGCTTCCCTTTAAGAAAATTGATTCGAGCATCCTGAGTGCCTTATCTTCGGGGGGCAATATACGAAGGATAAGTACCCCCTCGTTCTCTCCCCGGCGAATGGCCAGGACCCTGTGTGAAGGGGCCTTGGCAACAGGCTCCTCCCATTCATAATAGTCTTTGTACTTTATCCCTTCTTCCTCTTTGCCGGAGATGACCTTAGACCGCATGATGCCTTTAGCAGCAAAAAGCTCACGCATCCTTTCTCTTGCCTGCAGGTCCTCGCTCACCCATTCGGCAATGATGTCCCTGGCACCGGCGAGCGCTTCTTCAACAGACGCAACACCTTTTTCGGCGTCTACAAACGCAGCAGCCTCAGCTTCTATATCCATCTCTTCCTGTTCGAAAATCCGCGCAGCGAGGGGTTCAAGACCCTTCTCCTTAGCCACCGTTGCCCTGGTACGGCGTTTTGGACGGAAGGGGAGATAAATGTCCTCAAGAACGGTGAGGGATTCAGCACCTCCGATCTTCTCCTTCAGTTCGTCAGTAAGAAGTCCCCGCTCTTCCAGAGATTTGAAAATAGCCTCGCGCCGTTTATCCAGTTCACTGAGTTGTTCAATCCTGTCCCTGATGGAAGTGATCGCGACTTCGTCAAGGCTCCCGGTGGCCTCCTTCCGGTACCGGGCGATGAAGGGCACTGTTGCTCCTTCGTCAAGGAGATCGGCTACAGCCTTGACTTGTGATGGTTTAATGGCAAGTTCTTTTGCGATTATAGAAATATGTAATTCGGTCATTATCTCCTCGATATTTTACAATATGGTCTGGCCGTTGAATACATAAAAGTTAAAACGACAGAGGGGTCATATTTTTATTATTAACAAATGAACTTTCGCCGCTTACTGGGAAGACTCTTCAGTCTCAGGGGCATCTTTGCCGGAAGTCCATTCAGAGACAAGTGAATAGCCAAGCGCGAGAAGTGCCGGGCCCAGAAAGATACCGATAAAACCAAAGGCAATAACTCCTCCAAGCACACCCAGAAGGATAAGGATGAACGGCAGGTTGACTCCACGGCTTATGAGCAAAGGTTTGACAACATTATCGATACCACTTATTACAAATGTGCCCCAAATTGCCATGAATACCCATGATGCAACGCTTTTATAATAGAAAAGCCATATGGTTACAGGTATCCAGATGAATGGAGGGCCCATCGGAATGAGTGCAAGAAAAAAAGTAAAAAACCCCAGGAGCAGCGCTCCGGGGACACCTGCGATTAAAAAACCGATCCCTGCAAGTGTACCCTGAACCGCAGCAGTTCCCAATACGCCATACACAACTCCCTTTGTGGTGTCAGCGGCTACCTTGATGAGTCTGTGTGCACGCGCTCCTGCAATTTTTTTTAAAAAATTGGCCAGGCTCTGTGCTGTCTCCTCACCGTCACGGTAAAAGAAGAAACATACAATAATGCTCAGGAGTACCTGAAAAATTGCCTGGCCCATCACAGCTCCTTTTGCAAGGATCTGTCCCCTGATCGACTTTATATAGGGCATCAGGAAGTCAGCTAACTTATCATGATCAAGCGTCCACTCTTGCCAGTATTTCTGAATCTCTGGTCCTATGAAGGGGAGGTTGCCAACCCATGCCGGCATTTCTGGTGGTCCTTTATCTGATATCTCACGGATTTTTTCGATAAGTGTTGTTGCCTCATCAGCAAAACTTAAGCCGATTATCACAATAGGGAGAACAAAGGCACAGATAAGCAAACCTGTCATAAGCATGGCTGCAAGCGTTTTCCTTCCTTTGAGGATTCGTTCCCACCATTTGTAAACAGGCCATGTGGAAAAGGAGAGGATTACTGCCCATAAAAGAGCGGATATGAAGGGACGGAGGACAAAAAAACATCCCAAAATGATAACGAAGAGAACGAGGGCGCTGACGAGGTGCTCGATGCGTTTGTCCTTCTCTTCAATCAAGAGTTGATCCTTTCCTCAAAGGTATAATCAGTCAGCTATAGCATAAATTACGATTTAACTATATCAACCGTTTGAAAGCATGTCAATTGCAGGAGGGGAAAAGAGCGAAAGGTAACCCACATATTTCAGAATTATCCCCCTAAAGCAGCTTGATTTGTTTTATAATAAAAAGTTTGTTAAGGAGGAAAAATGAAAATTGCAATTATCGGCTTATCCAATTCAGGGAAAACTACAGTCTTCAATGCACTGACAGGGCTGAATATTGAAACAACGATATATCCGACAATTTCCGGCGAACCCAACATAGGTGTGGTAAAGGTACCCGATTCGGAAGTTGACAGGTTGTCTGAGATTTACAGACCCAAAAAGAAAACATATGCCACGATTGAATATATTGATTATATCGGTCTGACCAAAGGCGATTTGAAACAGAACAGGAAGGTTTTTGATTTGATAAAGGACGTTGATGCCATTGTCCATGTGGTAAGAGCCTTTTACGATGAATCTGTTGTGCACCCTATGGCAAGCATAAACCCTGTGAGAGATATTGAGACGATTGAACTCGAACTGGTCTTTGGTGATCTTGAATTAGTTGAAAAGCGGCTTGAACGAATGGAGGAAGGTAAAAAACGAGGAAAGAAACCTGACGAAACAGAGAAAAAACTGCTTGAGAAATGCATGGTTTTCCTCATGAAAGAAACAGCGCTGAGAAACGTGGAATTTACCAAAGAGGAGATTAAAGCAATGAGGCCGCTTCAGTTTCTGTCAACCATTCCAAAAGTTATTGTCCTTAATACCGGAGAAAGGGATGCCGATACAGAGTATGCAAAGACGCTTGAATCATCACTGCTGAATCGTTATCCATCAGCGAATGTTTTAACACTCTGCGGTAAAATTGAAATGGAGATTTCCCAGCTTCCCGAAGATGAAAAAGAATCTTTTTTTAGTGAACTCGGCATTGAAGATCCTGTTTCAAACAGACTCATACGCACATCCTATCAGATCCTCGGACTTATATCATTTCTTACGGTTGGAGAAGATGAGGTGCGCGCCTGGACTATCAGGAGTGATACAAATGCAGTGACTGCTGCGGGAAAGATTCATTCCGACATCGAGAGAGGTTTTATCAGAGCAGAGGTTATTTCCTATGAAGACTTCATCTCATCCGGCAGTATGCACACTGCGAGAGAAAAAGGCCTTCTGAGGCTTGAAGGGAAGACATACGAAGTGAAGGACGGGGACATCATTAATTTCAGGTTTAATGTGTAGAAGAAGTTGCCATTTTTCAAACTGTCTGTTCATACATACGAGATATTCAAGTTCGTCTTTTTTCTTTTTTAAACGCTTAGAATATTTTTGCAGGATTATCTCAGGAGTTATGGTTTCATTTTTTTGCATTCAACAACCTCTCGATTAAGGCTTCAACGCATGAAAAGCATATCACCATTAATACTTAAAATTCAATACAACAATAGTGGGAAAAGATTAATCAACAGCATCAAAGAGGATAGTTAATAAGACGGCTATAAGTAAGGATACATTCTTGTCATTCTCCGGCTTGACCGGGGAATCCAGAAAACCTCTGGATGCCCGCTTACAACCTGCGGGTATGACGACAAAATTAAGTTGCATGTGTCCTTATTAATGACCGCATTAATAAGGGGGTCATGCCTGCATACGTGCATTTAAGGTACATCCTGCTATATAATTTCTTCATGCACAAACATTTTAAAAATTCATTAAACGATATCGTTCTGTCCCATGGATGACTTTTTGGAAAATAAATATTTAGAAAAACAGATGTCTGCTATTACAAAGTGCCTGCTTACACTTGCAACTGATACTAATGTTCAGGCAGAATTACCAGATCTCGATCGTGATGTAAAATATCTTAGGACTACGCTGAAAGAGGGAGATATCCCCTTATTCGAAAGTGCTCTGCTCAATTTGTATACACGATTGCATGGAGCAGGCTCCGGGTATGCTCCATACGAAAGGGAACTACTTACAAAAAGAAAAGGATATTCGTGCCACCCAGGTGGTCTTTCACCGCTCATTAAGGCAGTGCAGTTTATCAGACCTGATTCAATCGTCGCTGACCTCGGCGCAGGAAATGGACTACAGGGATTGTTGTTACAAAGCATTTGCCCACACCGAAAAACAATCCAAATCGAGATTTCATCCGAAATGATTCGTGTCGGTCGAATCTTTCAACAAGCACTTGGTATCAGTGCTGATCGTGTAGAGTGGATTCACGACGACATTGTTAATGTATCAATTGAGGAAGCTGATTTTATTTATATCTATCTACCAGCAAAACCTATCGAGGGCGGAAGAGAGGTTTACGAAATTATCGCTCGTAAACTCAGTACAATGAAGAAACCATTTGTCATCTTTAGCGTAGCCGATTGCCTTGCCAAATTTATAGACAGCCAATTCAACATTTTTTATACAGATGGCCACCTCACCTGTTTCGTTAAGGAATAACATAATCAATAAATATAGAAAATATTATTCCATCCCTCATCGAACCGGAGTATATCCTCCGGGTATTCCGTTCTTAGAGAGCACGATCTGCCACACCTGCAGACATCTTGATCTGAAGGTGCCGGCGCAGCTCAAGAGATGATATTTCCACATACGGTAGAAACGGTCGTCATAGAGTTCATGCAGTGAATCCCAATTCCGGTTGAAGTTATCGAACCACGACATAAGCGTAGGATCATAGTAAGGACCGAAATTATGCCAGTCTTCGATGATAAAAAGCTTTTCTACTGATTCACTGATCTGTTTCATGGAAGGGATTAACGAGTTCGGGAATATGTACTTACCGAACCACGGATCGATGGTAACATGCGAGCAACTATCTCCGATGGTATGCAGAAGGAAGAGCCCGTCGTCCCTCAGACACCTGTGCACAACCTCCATATACTTTCTGTAGTTCTTATAACAGACGTGCTCGAACATGCCAATGGAGACGATGTGATCGAATGGTTCGTTCACCTCGCGGTAGTCCAGAAGCCTGATCTCGATAGGAAGTCCCACACATAATTCCCGTGCGAGCGCGGCCTGCTCTCTCGAAACAGTGATGCCTACTACGCTCACACCGTATCGCTCTGCTGCGTATCTGGCGAAGCCCCCCCATCCGCACCCGATATCAAGTACCCGGTTTCCCGGCTGAAGTCCCAGCTTCCTGCAGGTTAAATCCAGCTTTGCTTCCTGAGCCTCGTCAAGATTCCCGGCATTCTTCCAGTAGCCGCAGCTGTAGACCATCCGTCTGTCGAGCATTTTTCTGAATAGCTCATTATCGAGATCGTAATGCTTCTCCCCGACCGTAAATGCCCTTGACCTGCTCGCCTGGTTGAAAACAACCGCCTTGAGGATCTGGAACTTGAGTTTCAGATTTCTTTTTATCGCCTCTTCAGGCCGCAGAGGCATGAGCCTGCAGAAGAATTCATCGAGGCGATCGCACTCCCACCAACCATACATGTAGGATTCCCCAAGCCCGAGGCTCCCATCCCTGAGAACTCTTTTGAAGAATCGCTCATCTTTGATACGCATGTCCCAGGGAGTGGAGCCGTCGACAGCGATTCCCGCAGGATGAAGGATCTCCTGAATAATCCCTCTGAGTTTTTCGATTACCATACGTCTTCCGAAATCGTACAACCTTATTTTCATCTTAACAATTTCAGAAAAAAATTCAAGTTTATTTTTATCTCATAGTGTTGAGCGACATTGCTCAGTTACTTAAGGAGAGATTCTTCGCTTTGCTCAGAATGACAATTTTAAACGGTTGGTTTATACATAAAAATAGCTCAATCTAGTTAAAAGTTTGCCCGCGAGAGGCGACGGATGATACGAATTGCGTCCTCAACGGTGTTTGCTCCCTGGATGAAATCCATGTCCTCTTTGCTGATAGTGCCCTCGGCCAGCATTGTGTCGTTCATGAAACGACGGAGATGGTCCCAAAAGTCCCTGACCATACCTACTACCGGGAATCGCTCAAGCTTTCCGGTCTGAGCGAGTGTGATCACTTCGAAAGCCTCATCAAGCGTGCCGAAACCACCTGGCATCACGACGAAGGCGGTCGAGTACTTCACGAGCATTACCTTGCGCACAAAAAAGTGCTCAAATTCGATGAACTTGTCAAGGTATGGATTTGGTTGCTGCTCCATGGGAAGCTTGATATTACAGCCCAGGCTTAAACCTCCGCCCTCCTTGGCACCCCTGTTTGCAGCCTCCATGATCCCGGGTCCGCCTCCGGTCATGACAGCATAGCCTGCATTGGCAAGCGCGCGTCCAAGCTCGCGGGCCAGCTCATAGTAGCGATGTCTTTCAGGAAAACGTGCCGATCCGAAAACTGTGACGCATGGAACATCAAACTCGAAGCTCTCGAATCCGTGCAGGAACTCAAGAAAGAATCTCACAGCACTCTCGAGATCTTCCCCCCTTTTACGGCGGCCTGAGAGAAACAGTTTCTCCGCGCCCACGACTTGATTAAGCAGCGAAGAGGACTGTAAGATTTCTGACAATCCTTTGTTATTCATAGCTCACTCCTTCTTAGATAATGTATATTGTCAAAACTTAAACACAGAGAATACAGAGAAAACCTCTATGCACTCTAAATTATAGTTTTTCCGGCTTTTCTATGGATATTGTATTCACAATAGTTGTCATTCCGGTTTTTCCGGAATCTTTCTTATAAACAACCCCTTTTATCCCCCTTTCCTAAGAGGAACTCAGAAGGATTCCCGTTCCGTCCGTAACGGACGGAGGAATGACAATAAGGGGTATCACTTATGAACTTCTTATTATGTATTTTCAAGGTCGATTTTCAGAGGTGCGGCATGCCATATTTTTTCGTTGTACTCACGTATGGACCGATCCGATGAAAACTTTCCCATCCGCGAAACAGTGAGGATCGACATATGCGTCCACTTTTTCTGATCCTTGAACGCCATGCTTACGCGGTCCTGACATTCAATATAGGACTGATAATCGGCAAGGATCATGTGCTCATCGCGACAAAGCAGTGAGTCAACCAATGGCTTGAACAGGTTTACGTCTTTTTTCGAAAAAAACCCGGAACTAATAAGATCAATCGCTTCTTTCAGGTCAGGATTATCATTATAGTAACCCATGGGATTATAGCCTTGAGATTTCATGTTGCAGACCTCATCAGCATTCAGACCGAAGAGGAAAATGTTTTCAGCACCCACCTCTTCACGGATTTCTATGTTCGCTCCGCTTAATGTCCCTATTGTCAAAGCTCCGTTCATGGAGAATTTCATGATCCCTGTCCCCGACGCCTCTCTCCCCGCTGTAGAGATATGTTCGGAGAGATCAGCGGCCGGATAAACCTTCTGAGCATTCTTCACATTAAAGCCGGGGAGAAAAACAACTGTCAGGCGTCCTGCCACGTCCGGATCATTGTTTGCCACTTCAGCAACGGAGTTGATCAGTTTTATGATAAGATTCGCTATGAAATAGCCGGGAGACGCTTTGCCCCCAAAGATGAATGCGCGAGGCGTGATGTCTATCCGTGGATTTTTCTTAATCCTGTTATAGAGCGTGATTATGTGAAGAACGTTGAGGTGCTGGCGCTTGTATTCATGGAGGCGCTTCATCTGGATGTCGAAGAGCATATCGGTATTCACGGAAATTCCGGTCCGGTCATGAATTATCGCAGCAAGATCACTTTTGTTTTCATATTTTACCCGCTGCCACTTTTTTATAAGGTTCGGATCATTGGCAAAGGATTCAAGCTGTTTTACTTCTTCCAGTTGAATGATCCAGCGGTCTCCGATTGTATTGGTGATGAGTTCAGCGAGCCTTGGATTACTGAGTACGATCCAGCGCCTCGGTGTCACACCGTTGGTTACATTAAAAAATCTCTCAGGGTACAGTTCATAAAATTCGGGGAGTAAGGTCTTCTTAAGCAACTCCGAATGGTTTTCTGAAACACCGTTGATTGCATGGCTTCCCAGGCTTCCAAGGTGTGCCATTCGGACATATTTCTGATCATTCTCATCGATGAGAGACAGGCTGTAGAGCTTATCATTATTATCAGGATACTTTAGCCATATCTCATCAAGGAAGCGCCGGTTTATCTCATAGATGATTTCAAGGTGTCTCGGGAGTATTCCTGCAAACAGGGGCAATGGCCACTTCTCGAGGGCCTCAGGTAAAATTGCATGGTTTGTATATGAAAAGGTGTTCTGTGTGATGTACCATGCTTTATCCCAGTTTACCAGATGTTCATCCACCAGGAGTCTCATCAGTTCCGCGACAGCGATTGAGGGATGGGTATCATTCAGTTGTACTGCAAAGGAATTGGAGAAGGTATTGATGTTTTTCCAGCGCAAGAGATGCAGGCGGATCATGTCCTGGAGAGCGCAGGAGACAAAGAAATACTGCTGCGCAAGCCTCAACTGTTTGCCTATGTATGGCTCGTCATCTGGATAGAGGATTTTGCCGATCGATTCCGAGGCAATTTTCTCGTTGACTGCGCCGAAGTAATCACCGATTTTGAAGGCCTCGAAATCAAAGGATTCAACGGCTTCGGACTTCCAAAGACGCAACAGGTTTGTTGTGCCAACTCTATATCCGGATACGGGGCTATCATACGCAACCCCTTTGATAGCAAATTTGGGTATCCATCGCACCCGGAAACAGTCCTGCTCGTCATAATACGACTCGGTACGGCCGCCTAGACTTACATTGTAGGTTATCTCGGGTCGTGGAATCTCCCAAGGGTTACCGGCTCGAAGCCATTTATCAGTCATTTCAACCTGCCAGCCGTCCCGAATCTCCTGACCAAAGGTGCCAAATTCATAGCGGACCCCATATCCGATTGCAGGAATCTCTAGCGTTGCAAGTGAATCCATGTAACAGGCTGCGAGCCTCCCAAGTCCACCGTTACCAAGCCCGGGGTCTTCCTCTTGCTCGGTAAGTTCGTATAAATTAAGGCCTAACTCTTTCACAGCCTGAAAGACTTCATCATAGATGCCGAGGTTGATGAGATTGATTCCGAGTTGTGGTCCCATGAGAAACTCGTCGGACAAGTACGCAACTACCGTCAGATCTTCTGTAAAGTTCTGGAGCGTTTTGATCCATTGTTGCATCATCCTGTCCCGGACTGTATACGCAAGTACCAGATACCAGTCGTTCCGCGTTGCAGCGTGCGGAACCTTCGCAAGGTGAAAGTAAAGATTATCAAGCACGGATTGCTTGACTGCTTCCACGCTCAGGCCAGTTCGGATATCCTTACGCTTTTCCCGCGATGGTGTCGGGGTTACTTTCCTCTTTTTTTGCATAGCATATCTCCGATCAGCATTATACATTATACCTCTTAATGCCTTAATAGATTAATCTATAATAGTTAGAAAGAAATGGATATCTTTAAGTTCTATTTAAAAACCGGTATTTTTTTGATTGTTACACTCATACTCGCACCATTCTATTTTTTCCTACTGTTAATTTTTTACAAGTGGCGTCAAAGTATTGGGCCTAAACTTGTCCAATTTTATTCAAAAATCTGCCTCTTAATATTTCGAGTTAAAATTGAACAAGTGAAAAATTACGAGATCATGAAAAAAATGGGGAAAGGTATTCTCATAATTTCAAACCACGCCAGTTTTTTAGATATTTTTGTTCTATCCGCTTTATTTGGATCGGTATTCGTGAGTAAGGCTGAAATAAAATACTATCCTGTCATTGGGCAAATCGCCTGGTTAATGGGCGTTATTTTTTTGAACCGGGATTCTTCACACGAAAGGCTAAGGGTAATTAAAACAATTATGAACACGTGTTCAACACGGATTCTTGTCGTTTTTCCTCAGGGGACGACCAGTCGCCTTACTGAGCGATTGTCTTTCAACAGAGGTATTTTCAAGGTAATAGAACTGAATCCGGATATATCATTATTGCCAATAACACTTCATTATAAAGAAGATGCAGAAATTTCATGGAACAAACCGCAATCTTTTAAAGAAAATGCAATAATGGTCAGCGCTCAGAAAATGATTCATATCAAAGTGATTATCCATAATCCTGTTACAATCGATGATTACCGGGAAAAGACCAGTTCTCAGATATGCAAAATGGTGGAGCAAATAGTTTTAGAACCTTTACAGAAAGAGTACCATGAAATATAGGGGTCACAAAAGCCCG
>Ga0256868_10001565_pt1 | contig 12356 bp, 14 predicted proteins | sample RVTome_13_FD_187341 | JGI IMG/M metagenome (GOLD analysis project Ga0256868, IMG submission 187341) | Soil microbial communities from uranium-contaminated site in the Upper Colorado River Basin, Wyoming, United States - RVT92D227 HiSeq ... | reverse complement strand
ACACCGCTGGTAAACGGCACAACGTATTACGCAACACAAACGGTAGGCGGCTGTGAGAGTGACACACGACTGGCCGTAGCAGTTATCGTAAGTGGTAATCCTGTCATATCTGCCATATCAGGTGAAACGTCACCGGCATGCATGGCGACAGGGATAGTATACAGTGTTATTTTGACTCCGGGATCGGAATACAGTTGGAGTGTTCCTCCTGATGCCATAATCACATCGGGCGCTACAGGTCCCGACAATAACCAAATCATTGTTGATTTTGGGATACAGAACGGCAATATTACTGTCACCGAAACAAATGTTTACGGTTGTCAGGGTAGTCCGGTTCAGTTATCCGTAACATTACAGGGATGTTATGTGGAGGCTCGATTTTCAGCAAATGACACATTAATCTGCCTGTCAGAAAGTATTATTTTCACCGATGAATCTCTTGGCACAACTCCGGGTACATCTTACCAGTGGGATTTTGGATCTGGTGCCGTTCCTCCAACAGCAACAGGTGCTGGACCTCATACCGTTAATTATTCAACCACGGGTTTAAAAACGGTACAACTTATTGTGAATAACGGACTTGTTGACACGCTGATCAGGTATGATTATATTTCAGTTAATGCAATACCATTGGTTTCTGTTGAAACCACCAACCGTTGTGGTACAGGTACGGTTGATTTTGTGGCCACCCCGTCTGACGGTGATCAGGTGGAGTTCTCATTAGATGTAGGGACTTCTGTGATATTAACGGATAATACCTCACCTTTTGTTTATTCAGCAACGGTTACTGAATCTTCATCCTTGCAGGTATGGGCAAGGGCAATGAACACCCTGAGTGGTTGCTCGGGAACCTGGGATAGCAGTGCAATCTCGCAATCATTTGAAATCCCGGTTACTGAGCCTATAGCCTCGGCTCATACCGGATCCTTCCCGGCAGGTTACGTTGATGTTGTTTGCTATGGCAAAACCAATGCCTTGTACTATGTAAACGGTGATCCACTGGCAACCTATAATTGGAGAATACCTGAATTGGGAATCATTCGTAATGATACAAGTGAAATCGAAGTTGACTGGACCGTTCCGGGAGGTGATTATACCCTGGAACTGGAGAAGATTTCTCCCGAAGGATGTGCTGGCATCACCCGTGATACTTTGGTGCTGGTTTCACAGCCGTATCCCGATTTAGGAAACAACATTTCAATTTGTCAGGGTGAAAGTCATACTTTTGATCTGGGTGGTCTGTTCTCAAGCTATCAATGGCATGATTTCTCAACCGGTTCAAGTTTTACGGCGTCAACGACCGGTGAAGTATCGGTAAAAGTATGGGATGATTATGGCTGTTCCGGATCTGACACAACCATGGTAACGCTTTTCAATAATCCTATAGTAGATCTTGGCTATGATACGGTTGTCCTTTGCGGGGACAATTCATTGCTGCTCGATGCCGGCGACTTTGCAGCTTACGACTGGTCAACGGGTGATATTACCAATCCGATTACTGTCAGAGAAGGTGCTGGTACAGTAAGTGTTACGGTTACAGACGACAACGGTTGTCAGGCTTCTGATGAAGTTTTTATTGCTGAATGTACTCCGGAAACACTGCTGGGCACAATTCCGAACACATTCACACCAAACGAAGATGGCTTCCACGATGACTGGGAAATCAGGAACATTGGTCTTTTCCCCGACGCTGATATTCAGATATTTGATCGCTGGGGCAGGCTGATTTACAGGTCAGACGGAGGATATGATAGTGATTGGCATGGCAAGGGACCAAACGGTAATGATTTGCCGGTGGATACATATTATTATATCATTGACCTGAAAGTAAAAGGTGCTAAGCCGATTACCGGAACGGTGAGTATAATACGATAAAACTACAACCCAATGAAGGAAAGAACCATGAGACGGAACCCGGTAAGATTATTATTACTACTTTTTATAATCATACAGCTGCCGTCATGGCTTAAGGCCCAGCAGCTTCCGGTTTATAGTCAGTATACTTTTAACAAGTTCTTATTAAATCCTGCAGCTGCAGGAAGTGATGGATATACTACCATCGGTGTGGTTGCCCGGGAGCAATGGGTAGGTTTCAAGGGAACACCGAAAACCCATGCAATCACTATAGATTCACGCTTACTCAGAAACAGTTTCATATCCAAGAATGTTTCAGTACGTAAGAAGAAGCGGCTCAGCTCAAGATCAGGCAGGGTAGGTTGGGCAGCACATGTTTTCAACGATCACTTTGGACCGTTAGATCGAACCGGATTAGAAGGAACTTATGCTTACCATCTGGCCATCAAGGAAGGGCAGCTCTCATTCGGCCTTTCAGGTGTGTTTTACCAGTTTAGACTTAATAAGGATAAAGTTGTTTTATCTGATGAATTACCTGATCCGCTTTTAAACAGCATAAAGGGGACTCTTTATATCCCCGATGCCAATTTTGGTGCTTATTATACTTCGGCAACAATTTACGGAGGAATATCGGTAATGCAGTTATTTCAATCTTCAATTCAGTTCGGTGAAAACGACGGCAGTGAATACAGGTTTAAGCGAAGTTATAACCTGCTGGCCGGCTATTATTACACGTTAAACGAATCCTTTGCCATAGAGCCCTCATTCCTGATTAAGATCCCCACCTCTTCAAGAGCCCAGCTTGATTTTAATGCAAAAGTATACTATAAGAATAATTATTGGGGCGGATTATCATACCGGACAGGCAATGCCATGGTTATTTTCTTTGGGGCAAGGTTTGACAGGTATTTTGTAGGATATGCCTTTGACTACAATTTCACTCCCCTGATGCGGCACACATTTGGCTCACATGAATTCATGGCCGCCATCAAATTAGGGGATACTGCCAGACGCTACCGGTGGTTAAACACTTATTAGCATTAATTGCCGGAAACATACTACTGCCTTATGTTACAAATATTGTTCGGAAGTATTCTCCTCAGCCTGATTCATGCTGCCATCCCAAATCACTGGTTACCGGTTGTCGCCATTGGAAAAGCGGAAAAATGGACACAACGTGAGACATTAATGGTGGCAGGAATCAGCGGACTTGCCCATACCTTAAGCACTGTTTTGGTAGGAATCACCATTGGTATCATTGGTATAAGTCTGAGCAGGAATTACGCCTTCATTGCAGAAAGTGTTGCGCCGGCAGTACTGATTTTACTCGGACTTATCTATCTTATAATTGATTTGCTAAACCATCACAAACATACTCACGGAGCAGATACAGGAAAAATCCGGAACCGTTCAAAATGGGCAATTATCACTTCCTTGGCCCTGGCCATGTTTTTAAGTCCGTGTATTGAAATTGAAGCATACTATTTTCAGGCGGGTGCGGCAGGATGGGCAGGCATTCTTTTGGTATCTGTTGTATATGTTATTATTACTGTTTCAGGGATGATATTTCTCGTGTATTTGGGTAATAAGGGCGTACGTGCCATACAGTCGCATTTCCTCGACCATCATGAGAAGTTGCTTTCCGGAGTAGTTTTACTGTTGTTGGGAATAATGGCACTTTGTGTGCACTTCTAAAAACGGTATGCTATTTCTCAGTGATTTCCAGTCTGCCGTCAGGCAGTATCCTGCGGTAAAAACAAGTTGTAAATGCTGTGCCATCGGATTTTCTGGCATGGCATGCACCTTTGCCCTCAGGACTAACCTGGTAGAGAAGTGAATTCTGTTCGCAGTTAATGCTGATCCCTTCGATCTTTAGCAAATCCCCTGATGTCATTCCTTTTATCCAGATTTCTTTTCGGCTCCGGCTGTAAAAAGTGGCATATCCGCTGCGCCTGGTTTCTTCAAACGCTGCCTTGTTTGTATAGGCAAGGATCAATACCTCACGGGTATGAAAATCCTGGGTGATTACCGGAATCAATAAATTACCGTCTGCTCCGAAATCCAGCATCAGCTCTTCCGAATATTCTTTATCCATAACAACTGTAGATAATTAAGTTTGATAACTAAAAGATTAATACATCCATTGGCATATTGGTATATTGGCATATTAGCATATTATTCAATAAACTCCTCTGCAAAATTTATGAAATAAAGTTCTTCTGTCGCCCTTGTTATCGCCGTATACAGCCAACGCAGGTATTCCAAATCAATTTTTTCCTCTCTTACAAAGCCCTGGTCGATGAACACCGATTTCCATTGCCCGCCCTGAGCTTTATGACAGGTAACAGCATATGCAAATTTCACCTGGAGTGCATTGAAGAATGGGTCTTCTTTTACAGCTTTATATTGCTTTTTACGTGTATCGAGGTGAACATAATCTTCAAAAACACCCATATATAGTTTATAATTATCTTCCTGACCCAGGGCTGCAGATTCCACAGTAAGAGTATCCAGCATGATCCAGGCTTCGAAATCGAGGTTATAATCTACCATTTGCAGAACAGCCTGGGCAAACCTGAAACCATACCTTTCGGTGTACTGGCGTATCTTTATTACTTTCACAATATCACCGTTTGCAATGAAGTCAAGATCAGGCTGTCCGGTGAGCCAGAAATAATTATTCTTCACCACCATCAGCAGATCGTTTGTGGTCAGTTCTTCCTCACGGAACAAAACCTGCTTTCTGATACCGTCATTGTACTGGTTGGCCCTTTTGTTCGAACGGCATAGTACCATTACTTCTTCGATTCCATGCTTATCATAGGCCTTTTCAAGCCATTCCGTCAGGATTTGACCCGAAATAAACTGAATATCGGTAAAGAATTGCTTCTTAAGTCGTGGAGCTATCAAATGGTTCGTTGTAATATGGTTTCTGACCAGGGTGGCGTTTTCCAGGATGCCGGACTCCTTATTCTGCCTGACAATATCGGTGAGCATAGCTTCACCGGCAACAGGCATGTAAAGCGACAACTCATTCCTGTCGAGAGCAGGGCTTAAGGCTATACCAACAGGCGGGAGTTGTGCCGTATCTCCAATGAGAATAAGCCGGCAATCGCGACCGTCATTTACATAGCATAACAGGTCAGCCAGCAGCCGGCCCGAACCAAATATCTTATCTTCCGCAACCGTGTCGGAAATCATGGAAGCCTCATCCACAAGAATGACCAGGTTACTAATCGGATTTCTGTTCAGGACAAATTCCCCGAAGCCTTCATTGGAGGCCTTTTGCCGGTATATTTTCCGGTGAATGGTGTAGGCTGTCTTTCCTGCATAAGCTGAAAATACCTTGGCGGCACGACCTGTTGGGGCAAGTAACAGCGTCTTAATTTTCATTTCTTCAAGAGCCTTTACCAGTGCACTGATCAGCGTTGTTTTCCCGGTTCCGGCAAATCCCTTTACAATGAAAACCTTATTCTCGTTCGGATTGAGGATATAACCGGAAAGTTCTTTCATCAGTTCAACCTGGCCAGGAGTGGGAGAGTGACCAAGGTTTTGTTGTATCAGGGTTTGAATATGATTGGCAAGCATTGAGCTAGAAGTTGAAACAAAGTTATTTATTAATCCAAATTAGCCATGTTGGATTTTTGGTTAAATTCGCAAGTATGTTTGCAATTGATTTTATTGATCGTTCCTTCAATAAGGAGGCTTCAGAAGAGTATTCTCTGTCCGTTCAGGCAAATCAGAATGGTTTGGCATATTGCGTTTTTGATGATAAAGCCGGACGTTACATAATATTCAGAGAACATCGTTTTGAAGATGTTCACCTTACGGAAGATCTGATTAAGAATATCGGTTCCGTGCTGGAAAAGGATGATATCCTGTCGTTACATTTTCGGTCAGTCAGGTTTCTTGGTTATACGCAGCAATCAGCACTGATTCCGTCAGTGTATTTTGATAAGGGGAATATGCATGATTACCTTACCTATAATCATGGCGGGGAAATTGATCATGAGCTATTCAGTAATATTATCTCCCCTTTGGGTGTACATAATGTTTTTGCTATCCACCGCGAACTGGTTTCATTGATTTCAGTGAGTTTTAGCAAAATTGATTTTTTAAACCAGACTACACCCTTCCTGAGGCATATTGCAATGGATAAAGGAGCCTGGTCAAAACCTGCAGTTTATGTCGGACTGAATTTGAGCTTTTTTGATCTGGCAGCTTTTGGTAATGATGAGCTTAAACTGTATAACACGTTCCAATACGTTAACGAAACCGATATACTTTATTATATTTTATTTGTTTACAAACAGCTGGCTTTTGATGCACAAAAAGTGCCGTTATATATTTCAGGTGAACTGAGTTCTAAACTGAGTTACTTTGAAATATTAAAGCAGTATATTCCGGAAACCGGATATGCAAAGGTTAATGGAATTCCTTCCCTGTCCTCGGGAATATACCGGCTGAATACACTTAAGTTTCTGAATCTGCTAAATCTGCAAACTTGCGAATTGTCAGCGGAGCATACAGAGGCAGAAAAATAACGGTTAGCAGGGTTTTCGATGCAAGACCCACAACCGATTTTGCCAAGGAGGCCTTGTTCAATATCCTGTCCAACCATTTTATTTTTGAGGATATCAGGGTATTGGAACTGTTCAGTGGCACAGGAAGTATAAGCTTTGAGTTTGCTTCCCGCGGATGCACAGAGATCGATCTGGTTGAAAATAATTTTAAGTCGGTACAGTTCATCGGAAAAGTTGCGGAAGAATTCGGAATTAAAGGAATTCACCCGGTAAGAATGGATGTTTTCAGGTTTATTCCGATTTGCAGGAAAAAATATCATATCATTTTTGCCGATCCACCCTATAATTTGAAAAACCTGCAGGAAATCCCTGATCTGATATTCACGCATCAGTTACTGGCTGAAGGGGGCTGGTTTATCCTGGAACATTCCAGGTCTCACAACTTTAATAACAATGGCAATTTCAGTGAAGAACGCTGTTACGGCAGCGTACATTTCAGCTTTTTCAGGGGATAATAAATTAATTGCTTAATCGATATTTATTTTCGGGATAATACTTGACATCGGGCATGTATTTTTGTAACTTATTGCCACAAATCCAAATCTTATACCATGAACCCAAAAGAAAAAAAATTACCCCAAAACCGAAGAGAATTCTTATTAAAGACCATCTCTTCCTGTGCTTTATGTAGTCTTGCAGTACCTAATCTTCTGGCTGCTGCTGTACGGATGAATGATCCGGAATCCGGAACGGATGACAAGTTTTTGAATCCTTCCGGAATGTCCTGCCAGGATGTATACAATTTCACCTTCAGAGATAACTACATTCCGGTGATGAAAAATCTTTGCAGGATTGTTGGTAAGGAAAAATTAATCGAAATGTTGAAGGAGTCATCCTCCATGGTCAGTGAGGCTATGGTGAAGTACTGGGAAGCTACCTATCCGGAAAGATCGCTAAAGGACTGGGTAGCCGATATGCAGGTATTTTTGAGTAATGACCTGTATAAAAACGCAGTTACTTTTGAGGAGGTCAGTAACTCCGATACGGCATATGAAGCGAAAATTACCGAATGCCTGTGGGCAAAAATCTTCAGGGAAGCAGATGCTGCCGATATAGGCTATGCGGGGATTTGTTATGGCGATTATGCCACTACAAAGGCCTTTAATCCCAAAATGAAATTCACCCGTGAAAAAACGCTGATGGAAGGAGCGGATTGCTGTCATGTGAAGTGGGAGATGGAAGGGTAGAGACGCAAGATTTTGCGTCTCTTTGGCAATATTCATCATTTTCCCAATTACCCGGATTTTCAGCAACATAAATTTTTATCCGGTTATAATCGGATTCGTCCCGAATGATGTGATCGTAATATCTCGGTTGCCAAAAGAATTCAATGTTGTTACTCGTTGCATATGATTTAACCGCTGTTTTAAATCCACGGATAACCGAGGCCAGGTTTTTGGATTGAGGACCGAATTTATTAATACCTTGATTCAACGTTGTAACACGTAGAGACGCAAGATTTTGCGTCTCTACTGCTGTTTCATTGAAGATTAAGATTCCATGAATATGGTTCGGCATTATCACAAATTCCTCCAATGAAACAAACGGAAAATGATTTGGAATATCACACCAAAAATCGAAGGCCACAATACCAATTCTTGCCATTTCCATCCTTCCATCAGCAATCCGTCCAAAATAATGCTCTTTGTTTTTTGTACAAATGGTTACAAAATATGCCCCCGGTGCTGAATAATCGTAATCTTGATGACGATTGGAGGGGATGCGGTATTTGCCGAGATATTTTTCCATTAACGGGTTGTTTTTTTTGGTTGTTGTAGAGACGCAAGATTTTGCGTCTCTACTGCTGTTTCAGTGATACATTGTCATTAATATAAATCAATTTCCAAACATCCGGTGTCCCTAAAAACGTATTTTAATGGTTGCCAGGTAATAATGATCCGAAATATTAAATGAGACAATGGTCCGTATGGTTTTCCTGTCAAAAAGAAGATAATGCAGAAGCAATCCTGAACCAACACCCAATATATCGAACCCGAGATCAATAAAATCAAAAATATTATCTGTAACCAGATCCAGGACTTCTTTTCCAACGCCTGCAACAAGGCCAATGCCGGCACTGATCATATATTTGTTTTGTATTGACATCTCAGGATTGCCGGCATTGAGCATTCTGCATGAGACATATGAAATCCCGGCTGAAGCAGTGTAATGTAATATCACCTCGAAATATGAGTTCCTGCCTATCTGTGCATGCAGGTATTCTGTGTTACAGACCAGAATCAAGGCACATACAATAAACAGTCGATTCAGGTAAGATTGATACATTGAGAATTATGGCAAGCCTTCGGTACTTTAGTCGGAATTATATTATAATGCGTAATACCAGTTAAAAATAGCAAAAGAAAAACTCTCTTCCATGTTCTTTGCGTAATTATGTGAATTAATTCTGCTTAGACAATTACCAAATATATCGTCCCTACAGGACTTATTTATACTATTTGTGTTCAATATTTCTACCTATATTACGTGCCCCTGGCACTTATTTAAACCTCGTAGAGGTGAAATGTTGGTAGAATATGAGCATTCCATAGTAAATCAAATTCCACCCATGTCATAAAACCGCCTTTATCACCGTAATAACCAATAATGCAATCCTTGAAATCAAATACCTTTCTTGGATCATATTCATAATTAACCGGGCCGGTGCTTGTGTTTTTGCTGTCACCGGCGATGACGGCAATCCGTGAATTCCTTAAATGGGTAATGAGGGTCATGACGTTTTTGTCATTAAACACAAAAATGTAAATATACCCAAAATACGCGCCAATAAAGTTGTATGGCGAGGAATCCAAATTGTACAACGGTTGTACAAACGCCGGATATTAAATAAAAAACCCCGTGATTTACACGGGGTTTCACTTTTTTGAAGCGGTCACGACGGGATTCGAACCCGCGACCTCCGGCGTGACAGGCCGGCATTCTAACCAGCTGAACTACATGACCGGCTTTTTAAAGCGCCCCAAAATTAAGGTTATTTTTCAAACCTTACAAATGAAAACTTAAAAAAACAGTAAATAATTCCGCAAGAATCGGGTTGGATGTGTACTCATTTCTGTGCACTTTTGCTGTGAATATATAATAATTTATGTACAACTCATCAGCCTATGAGGTGGTTGAACAAGCCATCAGATTCCTGACCGTGAATTTTACAAAGCAACCTTCACTCGAAGAAATTGCGGAACACATACACCTAAGTCCTTTTCACCTGCAGCGAACTTTCACGGAATGGGCCGGCATAAGTCCAAAAAAGTTTCTGCAATACCTCACAGTCGAAGCACTGAAAGATGAACTTCACCATACTGAAAATCTTATCGATGCTGCAGAAAATGTGGGTCTTTCATCCCAAAGCCGGGTTTATGATCTCTTTGTCAACCTTGAAGCAGTTACCCCGGGTGAATATAAAACCAAGGGACAGGGAATGATAATTGAATATGGAATGCATCCCTCTCCGTTTGGAAATTGCTTTATTGCAGTCACCTCTCGTGGTATATGCTCCCTTAGCTTTGTAAAAGGATCACCCGATAAGGTGATAACCGAATTGCATTACCAATGGGAATCGGCTGTTATTCAAAAAAACCAGGAGACAACAGGTCGTCTTGCCGAGCTGGTTTTTAACCCGTATGCAGCAGACAAATCATTCAGGTTGCTGGTAAAAGGCACCGATTTCCAGGTAAAAGTATGGGAAGCCTTGCTGAGAATTCCTTTCGGCAGGGTGACAAGCTACCAGGGAATTGCCAATACAACTGGCAAACCGGGAGCAACGCGTGCCGTTGGTACTGCCATTGGGAATAATCCTGTTGCTTACCTGATTCCCTGCCACAGGGTCATCAGGAGTGAGGGTGTTATCGGGAACTACCGATGGGATCCATGCCGGAAAGCTGCGATAATCGGGTGGGAGAAGGCTAAATCAATTCAGGTAAGGTCAATACCGGATGTTGAAACCGTTTTTGAAATTAAATTGCCCGGATAAAAACCTCATAGTTCATTTTTCATTGCTTCTTCCTCTCGATCGGCACAATCCCTGCCATTTCGCCGATTATATTCACCAGTTCGGAACCTGTGGGTATAACTACTTTTGCGTTATCCCGGAGGGCTGCCTCCATGGCCTCCAGCTTTCGGAGAAGCTGGGCATTGCCAACAAAATATTTATCGGCAGCTTCATTTACGAGTCTTATGGCTTCGGCCTCACCTTCGGCATGCAGAATCTGGGACTGTTTATAACCTTCAGCTTCTTTGATTTTTGCACGTTTCTCACCATCGGCAACTGTCTCACGGGCCGAAGCAAAATCAATTGCAGCAATCTTCTCATTTTCAGCTTTTACTACTTTGTTCATGGTTTCCTGAACATCTTTGGGCGGATCAATTTCTTTCAGCTCTGTTCTTACTATTTCGATGCCCCAGGTTTTAGTCTCTTCAAGCAGTGTCCGGTGCAGGTCGGCATTTATCTTTCCACGCTCGCTATTGGCTGATTTTAAAGTGAGCGTACCGATTATATTACGCAGGGTGGTTCTGGCCAGGTTGACAATCTGCCAGGAGTAATTGTTCACATTGTACTGTGATCCCTTTACGCTTGTTTCATCGTCTTTAACCTTAAAGTATACCTGCGCATCAACCTTGGCATTCAGGTTATCATTGGTAATGATTTCCTGGGGCTCGGCATTTACCATTTGTTCCGTGGTGTTAACGAGGAACATCCTTTCAATAACCGGAATGACCCAGTGAAACCCAGGTTGCGCAAAACAATGATACTTACCCAGCCTTTCAATGAGTCCCCTGTGGGTAGGCCGGACAATCCTGATACCCCAGAAAAAAATGAGGACAATGGGAATGATTAGAAATAGATAATTCATAATAATAGTATTTATGGTTAATGGGTATGATATGATGTATCAAACGAAATTAATAACAAAAATGTAATTACCTAACTTTTTGATAACAGAATGCGGAGTTATTTCAGCTTTTCGGCCTGCATCAGTTCTTGCGGGAAAGGCTCAAACAATCCATCCCGGATTGGATCAGTTTTTACATCAAGCCAGATCCTTTCATTTTCAGGAGACAGGATGACCGGCATACGCTTTTTAAGATTGTGGATTTCTTCCATCATGGTATTTGCACGAGTGGTGATAATGGTAAAGGTATATATGATCTCTCCTGAACCGGGATCGGTCCATTGATCATATAAACCTGCAAGTGCAATCACCGGCTTATTCTTAAGTGTAATATAATATGGAATTTTCAGCTTCTCCATGGTTTGCCATTCATAAAAACCGTTCACGGGGACGAGACACCTCTTCCGGTTATATGATCCGCGAAACGAGGGCTTTTCCGCCAGTGTTTCAGCTTTGGCATTAAAGGTTTTTGTCCTGATTTCAGAAGCACTGTTGAAGTCCTTAATCCAGTATGGTATTAGCCCCCAGGTATACAACCTGATTTCCCCGGGATTATCGCTGCAAATCACAGGCAACCGCGGCAGTGCAAAAGCCCTGATACGTTCGCCCGAAAAATCCGGTCCGGTTTCGGAAAATTTTGCTCCGAACCGCTTTTCAAGCTCTTCGCGGGTCAGGTCGATTTTAATCGTATAACACATGTAATAAATACAATAATGCTGGCAATTTGTTCAGAAAAACAAGCCAATGCTGAAAATAAACGAGCTCAGCCTCGAATCAAATTCCAGGTTTTCATTGCCAACTCTTATGCCATCACCTATTTTACTCAGGCTTCCTTCATATTTAATGTCAAAAGCCAGTTTTTTCACATCAAATCCAATACATGCCTGAAAACCCACAGTGGCTTTATTCCATTTCAGATCATAATCCGTGATCTGCTGCAGGTTTGAATGCTCGCTGATGAGAAAAGTGAAGACCGGACCAATGCCGGCCTTAAATATTTTCTTCTTAA
>Ga0256868_10001564_pt1 | contig 12359 bp, 13 predicted proteins | sample RVTome_13_FD_187341 | JGI IMG/M metagenome (GOLD analysis project Ga0256868, IMG submission 187341) | Soil microbial communities from uranium-contaminated site in the Upper Colorado River Basin, Wyoming, United States - RVT92D227 HiSeq ... | reverse complement strand
CGGGAAGCTGGAAATTCATCTGACTACCTCCAAAATCGCTTGGGCTATATTCGCCTCCTGCATGCCGCCCGCGTTAACCCTCTCCATAAGATGCTGGACAGAGACGTGCATGAAGCTGAGGAAAGAGCTCGGATAAATGCCGATCCAGAAAACGAGCAGCAGCAGGGGTATCAGGGTTATAGTTTCCCTGATATCCATATCCGGCAGACCGGCAACCTTCGGATTTACCTCCATAAAGAAGACTTTCTGATACAGCCAGAGCATGTATCCGGCACCGATGATAATTCCTGTGCACGCAAGGACACCCGCCAGCTTGTTTGCAGCAAATCCACCCAGGAGAATGAGGAATTCACCGATGAACCCGTTCGTTGCAGGAAGTCCTATTGATGACAGTGTAAAGACCATAAAGAAGGCCGCGTAAATAGGCATAACCGTCGCAAGTCCGCCATAATCTGCAATCTTCCTCGTATGTGTCCTTTCATAGACGATTCCTACTGACAAGAAGAGCGCACCGGTAACAATACCGTGGTTCAGCATCTGGAGAATCCCGCCTTCAAGGCCCTGACTGTTCAGGGCAAAAATTCCGAGTGTTACAAAACCCATATGGCTGACAGAGCTGTAAGCAATAAGCCTCTTTAAATCAGTTTGTGCAAGGCATATGACAGCCCCATAGATGATCGCTATAACCGAAAGGGTCATCATTACGGGCACCATTGCCGTTGAAGCTTGAGGGAACAGGGGCAGAGAAAATCTGAGAAAACCGTAAGCACCCATCTTGATAAGTACCGCGGCAAGGATGACACTGCCGGCAGTAGGTGCCTCTGTATGAGCATCCGGAAGCCATGTATGAACCGGCCACATCGGAACCTTTACGGCAAAAGCCGCAAAGAATGCCCAGAAAAGCCATAACTGCATGGTATAGGGATATGACCTTGTCATTAAATCAAGGATATTAAAGGTCTTGCCTGCATAGAGGTAGAGGACGATGATTCCGACAAGCATCAGGACGCTTCCTACCAGCGTATACAGGAAGAACTTTATTGCTGCATAAATCCTGTTCGGACCGCCCCAGACACCGATGATAAGGAACATCGGTATCAGCATGGCTTCCCAGAAGAGATAGAAGAGGAAGAAGTCAAGAGAGCAGAATACGCCGATCATGAAGGCGGTTGTGAGCAGTATCGAGATATAGAATTCCTTTACCTTTGTCTTTATCGCTTCCCATGATATAAGAACGCAGAGTATTGCGATCAGGGTTGAGAGAAGAATGAATAAAACGCTGATTCCGTCAACACCGAGGAAATAATGGATATTCCAGTTTGTGATCCAGCTGTGCTTCTCCGCAAACTGCATCTTGTAAGTTGACTTATCAAACTCTGTAAACAGCGGGACTGATAAGATAAAGGTTGCAATGCTTGTTGCCAGCGCAATCCCTTTGGTCAGAAGCTCCCACGACCTTCTGGTCAAAAGAATGAGAAGGGCGCCGAGAACAGGCAGAAATATGACCGTGCTCAGGATCGGATAGTTCAAATGATTCATGATTACCTGTTCCATATTTCTCCCCTTACCGTAACAATAGTACCAGTGCGATTATAAAAAATGCACCTGCAGCCATGAAAATTCCGTAATGTTGCGCCAGGCCTGTCTGTACCTTTCTTAACCTCTGGCTGAATCTGCCGATTGCTCCCGGCACACCATTCACAACACCTTCTATTATCTTCGCATCGGTGATTGCGACAATGACTTTATCCGCAATCCATAATGTAGGTTTTATAATTGTATAATGATACAGTTCATCAATATAGTATTTATGGAAAAGTATGTTGTAGATGATACTGAATTGCTTTGCGATCTTTTCAGGCAGATCTGTTTTCCTGAGATACAGGAATGCTGAAAGTCCCAAGCCTATCATTACCAGGGTTGTCGAAAGAGCCATAACGCCCCATTCTTCGGCATGTGTGCCGTGGAATTCAGGATGCCCGACGACCGGTTTCAAGAATTCGGCAAAATGAGCTCCTCCACCAAGTAACGGCGGAATTCCAACCCATCCTGCTGCAACTGCACCGACTGCAAGAAGCATTAAAGGTATAGTCATAACCTTCGGCGACTCATGGATATGGTGTTCTCCGTGATGGGATCCATGGGAATCATGTGCACCGTGTCCAGGGTGCTCCTCTTGATGGCCCCCACGGTATTTACCATGGAATGTCAGGAAAATAAGCCTGAATGTATAAAACGGTGTAAAGAACGCTCCTGCAAGAGCGAGAATCCATACAAATTTTCCTACTGCTGAACCAGAAGCATACGCAGACCATATGATTTCGTCCTTACTGAAAAAACCCGACAGTCCAGGAAATCCGCCGGCGCTCAATCCAGCAATCACGAATACTGCATAGGTGATCGGCATATATTTTTTCAGCCCGCCCATTTCCTGGATATCATTGGTATGGACTGCATGAATAACGCTTCCTGCTGCCAGGAAGAGCAGGGCTTTAAAGAATGCATGTGTATAGAGATGGAAAATACCTGCAGCATAAGCACCCACACCGCATGCAAGGAACATATATCCAAGATGACTGCATGTGGAATAGGCGATTATCCTTTTTATATCATTCTGAACAATGGCGATCGTTGCAGCAAAGAACATGGTGAGAGCACCGATGACCGCAACTACATTCATTGCTACCGGAGAGAGATTAAATATCGGGTTGCATCTTGCTACCAGGAACACGCCTGCTGTAACCATTGTTGCGGCGTGAATCAATGCACTGACCGGAGTAGGACCTTCCATGGCATCGGGAAGCCAGACATGGAGCGGTATCTGCGCTGATTTTCCGACTGCCCCGCAGAAAAGCAGGAGTGCAATGAGTGTCGGGAGATCTACAATCCATCCCAGGAAATTCACTTTCTGGCCGATGATTGAAGAGACGTTTGCGAAGACATCTGCATAATGAAGTGTTCCAAAGGTAAGGAATATCATAAATACACCGATACCGAATCCAAAGTCTCCGAACCTGTTAACGATAAATGCCTTTTTACCGGCATCTGCGGCTGATTTCTTGTTAAAGTAATATCCAATGAGGAAATACGAACAGAGGCCGACACCTTCCCATCCAAAATAGAGCTGCAGGAAGTTGTTCCCCATAACGAGCATGAGCATGCAAAAGGTGAAGAGGCTCATATAGGCAAAGAACCTGTAATAGCCAGTGTCTCCATGCATATAACCGACTGCATAAATATGGATAAGTGATGCACAGGTCGTAACAACTATGAGCATGACAGCAGTCAGGGGATCGATAAGAAATCCGACTGAGGCATTGAATGTACCGGAGACAATCCATGTGTAAAGGTCTTCATTTATGACCTTCCCTGCCATAACTTCCGGCAAAACCGATGTTATGGTTATGAAAAACGAACCAACAACAGCGAGGATAGATGGCCAGTGAGCCTTGTCTCTTAAGACCTCCTTACCGAGAAGGATGTTTATCATAAACGCTGCGAGTGGCAAAAATGGTATTAAAAGATATAATTTCATACCTTAAATCCTTTTAACTTTTAACTTTTCACTTCTCACGTTCATTATCCCTGCATCTCTTTCACTTCATCCACATGCGCCGTGGCCTTGTTCCTGAATAATGCTATGACTATTGCAAGCCCGATGGCTGCTTCGGAAGCTGCAACAGCGATAACAAAAAAAGCGAGTATCTGTCCTCTCAGGTCCTGCAGGTAATGGCTGAGAGATATCAGGTTGATATTAACGGCATTCAGCATTAATTCTATCGACATGAACATGATGATGATATTCCTCCTTGAAAGGAAGCCGAAGACTCCTATGGTAAAAACTATCATACTGAGAATCATGTACCAGCTTAACGGAACCATTTACGGTTTAAGCCTCCTTTTTGCGAGGACTATTGCGCCGATAATCGCGACAAGAAGTATCAATGATGCCACTTCAAACGGATAGAGGAATTCTGTGTATAACAGCTTCCCCAGAGCTTTTGTATGGGTTTCGCTTTTTATTATCTCGATGGAATAAATGCCGGGCGGTGCAGCAATGAAAGACCTCACCGACATGAAGAGCACCACCAGAAGCGCAGCTGCAAAGGCAAAACCTGTCGGCGCAGCACCGATATATTTACCTATCCTGACCTCCTGCCCGAGGTTCATGAGCATAACGACAAAAAGGAACAATACGAGTATGCCGCCTGCATAAACTATGACCTGTATTGCCGCCATAAATTCAGCGTTCAGAAACAGATACAGACTTGCGATGTGGAAAAAAAGCAGCAGCATCCAGAGGACGCTGTGCACCGGGTTTCTTCTTGTTACCACAAGGAGCGAAAGCACGACTATCGCAAATGCGAAATATCCGAAAAATACCTGTTGGATCATTGCTTTTTCCCTCTGAAGACGGCCTGGCCCGGAGGGGTACCAAAATCATCTGACATCGGACGCCAGAATTTCTTGAAATACTCTTCTCCTTTCTTGCCGGGCATATATTTATCCCAGTTCGATAAGAGTTTTTCCCTGGTCATATATATTCTTTCTTTATGGTAATCAGAATATTCATAGTTTTCAGTTAAAACGACCGCACCATAGGGGCATGCTTCTACACAGAAGCCGCAGTAAATGCATCTCAGAATATCGATCTCGTACTTTTCAACATGTCCTTTTGCCCTTGAAATATGAATGCATTGGGACGGGCAGATGGTGGCGCAGAGTCCGCAACCAACACATTTTGCCTGCCCTGCCTGATTCTTTGCAAGGGCATGCTGTCCTCTGAAACCGGGTGCTATGGGACGTCTTTCCTTTGGATATTGTATGGTAACTGCACGTGAGAACAACATCTTCAGGGTAAGGGCCATGCCCTTAAATATTTCAATAAAAGTAAACCTTTTTACAATTTCCCGTACAGTCACGCTATGCTCCCTTTAATGTTGTAATGATAATTTTCACCAGAGCCGTTATCACAATATTTGCCAGTGCTACAGGTATAAGTATCTTCCAGCCGATTGCCATAAGCTGGTCATACCGGTACCGCGGTACAGTTGCCCTGATCCAGTAATAGAAGAATATGAATGCATAGACTTTCATGAGAAACCATACGATACCGGGAACCAATGTTATAAATGGCACAAATTTTGTGATATACCACGGCAAGGTCCATCCGCCGAGGAAACAGACCGTTGCTAAAGAAGCCATAATGAGCATCGCTATGTATTCACCGAGGAAGAAGAGCGCAAACCTGAATCCGCTGTACTCGGTGAAATATCCGGCAACGAGTTCGCTTTCTGCTTCCGGCATGTCAAACGGAGTCCTGTTTGTCTCAGCTACCGCTGCGATTGTAAAGACCACAAAACCGACTATCTGAGGTATCGCGAACATTCCGAAGACAGAATTTTCCTGTGCTCTAACGATATCTGTAAGGTTCAGAGAGCCTGCCATGATCATAACACCCACAAGGCTCAGACCGAGAGCAATCTCGTAACTGATAACCTGAGCAGATGACCTGAGACCCCCTATAAAAGCGTATTTAGAATTCGATGCCCAGCCTGCTACGAATATCCCGTATACACCGATGCCTGCCATTGCAAAGACAAATAAAAGCCCTATATTAATATTTGCGATTACAAAACTGTAAGAGAACGGGATGACCGACAGGTTCACCATTGCTGCGGCCATGAAGATGATTGGAGCAACGAAAAAGACTGCTTTATCAGCCTTTGCAGGGATGATGTCTTCTTTGAAAAACAATTTCAAACCATCTGCAAACGGCTGTAAAAGTCCATGCGGCCCTACTCTCATGGGACCAAGTCTCACCTGCATATGTCCGATGACTTTACGTTCAAAATAGGTCGCATAAGCAACATGAAGTAATCCAATTCCGAGAACAACGGCAATCTTAATGATGATGATTAATACATTGATCCCGAATTTAATGAAAGCATCTATTTGTTCAGGTGTTATGATATTTGAGATATTCATTGGTTACCTGTCACATTCTCCAAGAACAATATCTATAGTACCAATAGCTGCGATAACGTCAGCAACCAGATGCCCCACACAGAGTCTCGGTAAACATCCGGCATGTATAAACGATGGAGCCCTTAGCCTCATCCTGTAAGGCTTTCCGGAACCGTCGCTTACAAAATAGAACCCGAGCTCACCTTTCGGGACTTCGGTTGCGACATAGAGTTCTCCCTCGGGCACTTTCGGTCCTTTTTTAATAAACTCGAAATGTTTGACAAGATGTTCTGCTGCCTTGGCGATTTCTTCCGGCATTGGAACTGCAGCCAGTTCCGCAAGCTTTTCATCACTGAGTCCCTTGCCGCCGGGTATTATCTTCATTGACTTGAATTTGCAGGTTACAAAACAGGTAGCGCACTGCAGGCAAAGTGCCTGGTCTATCTTGTGCGGTTTTTTCTTCTCACCGAAGATTGCCTTTGCAGGGCATGCCCTCATACACATACCGCATCCTTTGCATGCCTTTTCTTCTATGAAATATGCCACCTCTTTTGTAGGATGGGTGATCGGCATCATTGCATCTTTCGGCTGAAGGGTAAATTTGGGCGCATCAGCCATAACAGGACCTGTCGGTAATTTTTCGATACACTGTCTGATGATACTATTCGACTGCCTCATCTCCAGCATCCTGCAGCGGTATCTGTCGTATGTATCTCCCTCGGTTCCGATTGGCACATCGAATTCGACTTTGTCATAAGCATCGTATGGCATATGTTTTCTAATATCGTAAGTGACTCCGGAACCCCTCAATGTCGGGCCTGTCATTCCCCAGCTTACCGCTTCTTCTGCTGAGATTACTCCGATCCCTTTTGTCCTCAGGAGCCAAATCCTGTTCTGGTCAATCAGGGTTTCATATTCCAGAATCCTTGAGGGGAATTCATCCGTGAATTTCCAGAGGCTATCGAGGAACTCCTGCGGGACATCATTTCTTACGCCGCCTACCCTTGGGTACGTTACAGTAAGACGTGCACCGCAGATCATCTCGTACAGATCGAGGATCCATTCCCTTTCACGGAAACAATAAAGGAATACGGTCATTGCACCGATATCAAGGGCATGTGTTGCAAGCCAGAGGAGATGGTTCGCTATCCTCGACATCTCACCAACAATGGTTCTTATGAACTTTGCCCTCTCCGGGGCTTCTATTCCGTAAAGTTTTTCTACTGCAACACAATAACCGATGTTGTTTGACATGGCCGAAACATAATCCATCCTGTCTGTAAGGGGAAGTGCCTGGAAATAGCTCAAGCTCTCGCCGAGTTTTTCGATTCCTCTGTGGAGATATCCTACATACGGGGTAACCTTGACAATCGTTTCGCCGTCTATATCAAGTACGAGTCTCAGAACACCGTGCGTTGCCGGGTGCTGCGGCCCCATGTTTACATTGAGCTCTCTCGTTTCAAATATCTTCTCTGCTTCTTTCTGAATCATCTTATCCTTCCCACTCAAACTCTCTTAATTCTTTCGACCTTTTGAGAACTTCAGTGAACCCCGGCCAATCATTTTCGAGTGCAGGACCTTGCAGAGGATAGTCCTTTCTTAAAGGGTATCCTTCCCAGTCTTCCGGCATAAGGATTCTCCTGAGGTCAGGATGCCCGATAAAGACAATTCCGAACATGTCATAGCATTCCCTTTCATGCCAGTTTGCACCGGCCCAAATGGGAACCACGGAATTTATCTTCGGGTCGTTTTCAGGGACCTGTGCCCTGATACGAATATGATGACGGTATCTTATTGAATAAAGGTTATATACGACTTCAAACCTGATATCTTTCTTTTTTTGGTAATCTACAGCGGTGAGATCCTGGAGATGGTCAAAACTCAGGAGAGGGTCATCATGGAGATATTTCAGAATCGGAATGATCTGATCTTTCTTTACAATAACAGAGACTTGGTCTCTGAATTCCGCAACTTCGATCACCTGATCAGGAAATTGCTCCTTTATTTTCTCTGCTATATCTTTTGGGTTCAGTCCTGCGATATGTATCGAAATTCTTACTTCGGTTACCGCCATGGACTCCACCTTGCCCGTTCTTTTCTTATCTTTTCCTGTAGCAGCATCAAGCCCTCAAGTAATGTCTCAGGCCTTGGAGGACATCCGGGGACATATACGTCAACAGGCAGGAATGTATCACATCCCTGAACTGTGCTGTATGTCCTGAAGACACCGCCTGTGCACGCACAGCTTCCCATTGCGATGACATACCTTGGTTCCGGAATCTGGTCATAGACTCTTCTGACGACCGGTACCATCTTCTTTGTAACAGTACCTGCAACGATCATACAGTCCGCCTGTCTCGGTGAACCTCTGAAAATGATTCCGAACCTGTCAAGGTCATAATGAGCTGCACCTGCTGCCATCATTTCGATTGCACAGCATGCGAGACCGAAAGTCGTAGGCCATAGTGAAGACAATCTTCCCCAGTTAACAACTTTGTCCAGGGTGGTGATAATGACATTCGGGGGCAAAATCTTGGTTCCTTCTTCTACTTCGACCAGCCCGACTGTTGATGTATCTATCAACATCTTTCAATACCCCCTTGCTGTTTTTACGTTAATCCCATTGAAATGCCTCTTTTTTCCAGGCATATATGTAACCAACCAGAAGTATGAAAATGAAGAGGACCATTTCTATAAAAGCATATATTCCGATCTTATCAAAGACAATAGCCCATGGATAAATGAAGATTGCTTCAACATCGAATACGACGAAGAGCATTGCGATAATATAGAACCTGATGGCAAATCTGGTACGCGGTTCTCCTGTCGGAGTTATACCAGATTCATACGGCATGAGTTTTTCAAAATAGGGTTTTTTCAGCCTGAAGATGAACCCAATTAACAGGGCGCCAAAGCCAAAGGCTGTAGCAATAATTATAAAGATAAGAACTGGTAAATATTCTGATGGTAAATACGTTCCAGGCATAAGCGGTTATGTTATACTGAAAAGCAATTACTCTTGTCAAGTAAAAAATTGATTATTTTAATCATATGATAAAAAACTTATTTTAAAAAGAAAGGAAAGATCTCCGATGTTTAAAATCTTGAGGAAAGAAGCCATTTCAGAGCTGGTAACGTTGTTTGAAATCGAAGCAAAAGATATTGCAAGAAAGGCAAAGGCAGGTAACTTTTTCAGTCTAAGGATTCATGAACAGGGAGAGAGAATCCCGCTGACGATAGCGGATTTTGACAGGAACAGGGGAACGATTACAACGATTTTCCAGAAGGTCGGAAAGACGACATATCAACTTGCTTCCTTAAATGAAGGTGATTGTATATCTGATGTAATTGGCCCGCTCGGGATACCTTCCCACATAGAGAGTTTCGGAAAAATCATTTGTGTCGGCGGCGGCGTTGGAATCGCTCCGGTATATCCGATTGCAAGGGCTTTAAAAGAAGCAGGGAATACGGTAATTTCGATCATTGGTGCAAGGTCAAGGAACCTCATCTTCTGGGAAGACAAGATGCGCAGTGTATCAGATGAGTTGATCATCACAACTGATGACGGCTCATATGGAAGAAAAGCAGTCGTAACTGTTCCGCTGGATGAGATATTGAAAGAGAATAAAAATATTCCGTTGGTTTATGCGATCGGACCAGCTATCATGATGAAATTCGTCTGTGTGACTACCGAAAAACATAATGTGAAAACAATTGTGAGCTTGAATTCGATCATGGTCGATGCAACAGGCATGTGCGGAGCCTGCAGAGTCGAAGTCGGAGGAGAGACAAAATTTGCCTGTGTCGATGGCCCTGAATTCGACGGACATAAGGTGGATTTCAACTTGCTGATGTCGAGGCAGAGGATGTATATCGAAGAAGAAAAGATGGCTTTGGAACAGTATAAAGACAAGATGGGGGTTGAATAGCATGGAAAATAAAAGAAAAGAAAAACAGCCCAAGAACAGAGTGAAGATGAGAGAACAGGACCCACTGGCGAGAGCGAGGAACTTCATGGAAGTTCCTTATGGATATACTCCTGAAGAGGCGGTACAGGAAGCATCAAGGTGTCTCTCCTGTCTGAAACCTTCATGCACGAACGGCTGTCCCGTAGCGGTTGACATCCCCTCATTCATTAAATTAATAAAGGAGGGAAGGTTTATTGAAGCGGCGTGGAAAATAAAGGAAGATAATGCGCTCCCCGCTGTCTGCGGGAGAGTATGCCCGCAGGAGATACAATGCGAATCTTTATGTATTCTCGGCAAAAAAGGCGAACCGGTCGCGATCGGCAATCTTGAAAGGTTTGTTGCCGACTTCGAACGGGACAAAGGCGACATACAGATCCCGGAAAAACCAAAAACTACAGGGAGAAGGGTGGCAATAATCGGTTCCGGCCCGGGTGGGCTGACCTGTGCGGCCGATCTTATTAAATCCGGCCATCAGGTTACCTTATTCGAAGCACTGCATAAACCCGGAGGAGTCTTGATTTATGGGATACCTGAATTCAGGCTTCCGAAGGCCATCGTCGAAAAAGAAGTCGGGTATATTAAAAACCTTGGAGTTAATGTTGTCACGAATGCGGTCATCGGTAACCTCTATACCATCGATGAACTGTTCAGTGAACATGGATATGATGCATGCTTTATCGCGACCGGTGCGGGACTCCCGGTGTTTATGGGGATACCGGGCGAGAACTTCAACGGTGTTTATTCAGCCAATGAATTTCTGACAAGGGCCAATCTCATGAAGGCATATCTTTTCCCAGAGTATGATACACCGATAAAGAGAGGCAGGAATGTTGCGGTTTTCGGCGGCGGCAATGTTGCCATGGATTCTGCAAGAGTTGCCTTGAGGCTCGGTGCTGAAAAGGTATATCTCATATACAGGCGTTCCGAGGCCGAGATGCCTGCAAGAAAAGCAGAAATCCACCACGCTCATGAAGAAGGCATAGAATTCCTCCTGCTCACAAATCCGATACGCTTTATCGATGACGGGAAGGGAAATGTCAGTGCTGTTGAATGCATAAAAATGGAACTGGGAGAGCCTGATGCATCAGGCAGGAAAAAGCCGATTCCCATAAAGGGCAGTGAATTCCAGATCGAAATCGATGTAGCAATACCCGCAATCGGAACGAGATCGAATCCACTGCTGACAAAAACGATTCCGAATCTAGTCCTGAATAAAAGAGGTTATATTGTAGTTGACGAAGAGACGGGGATGACCTCGAAGCAGGGTGTTTTTGCCGGTGGAGACATCGTGACAGGTTCAGCAACAGTTATCCTTGCGATGGGTTCCGGAAGAAATGCTGCGAAGGCGATCAACGAGTACCTGAAATGGAAATATTGGGATACCAGTCAGTTTGTGGCTCAGTAAACTCTGACGTTCTCGCTGACAGTTCACTTCATAGCAGAAGATTTAAATAATCCGGATTATCTATGATTGAGCTCGTACAATTTCTTTCTCGTGGGACAACTGCAGATATATGCATTACCAAATGACATCAGGTAAGCGCAAGCATATTGCTGCTTATACTCTTTGATGAAGAGACCGGCACCATGAATTTTTCTTTCGATGGAACTGAAATATACAATAAAGATTATTGATATCTACTCAGGAGGGCTTTTATCTATCGCATCAAGTAAACGAATAAATTCTACTAATATCTCTCTTTCTTTTTCTGACAATTCAGTAAATTCTATTCCTATATCGTAAGCCTTTGGATATGCATTTCTTATTAAGAGACAGGAAGCAATCTTCCCCTGAAATACAATGAATTTATCCTCTGTAAAGCTTATCATCATTTGCATGATACTATTAACTTTCATGGGATGTTTACTCTCTATACATGCACCACTAAAACTCAGTTGTTTAACTTTATGACTTTCCGTTTGTTCCAGAATGAAAGCTTTTTCCGGAACATTAACCTGAACTCTCGTATAAAGCCTTATATTATCTAATTGCTGTAGGTCTACTATCTTATCCTCTTTCTTATGAGTCTCTATGAAATTTATAATTTCGCCTCTCTTATTATCTGAAACATCTATAAATTCCAAGCCCGCAGTATATAAAGGAATTATATTACTACCCGGCCCTTTCCGGATTTTACTTATTTGCGACCATATAACCATCCCTTTAAGAGTCAATATTATTTCTTTTGATTTAATTTTAAGAATATATGTTTCGCTTATATTCAATCTTCTATTTGCACACAAAGAAATTCCCCCAGGGCTGATGTTAATAATTTCTGCATCACCTGCCTGTATCATTTCACTGGTAATGTCCAATAAATCTACTTTATATCTCTTATGGGGTCTTCTTTCATGCATTGGTCCAGAACAAATATTACAATATTTGGTAACGTTACAATCTTTTTTTCTTTTTCTTTTTGAGTG
>Ga0256868_10001563_pt1 | contig 12363 bp, 9 predicted proteins | sample RVTome_13_FD_187341 | JGI IMG/M metagenome (GOLD analysis project Ga0256868, IMG submission 187341) | Soil microbial communities from uranium-contaminated site in the Upper Colorado River Basin, Wyoming, United States - RVT92D227 HiSeq ... | reverse complement strand
TCAAAGTTAATTAATCCCTTTAAGGGTAAGAATACCTCTATCTCCTCCACTATGGCAGTCGCTGCCGCTTTAGGTTTCTCTCCTGCGGATTGGAAGGAAATTTTCCCGGTGTGGGCAAGGCTTTCTATGTAAACCCGGTTCATCCTTGGGGGGTTCAAAGCATCCTCTTTCTCACTATGGAGGATGACTTCCACCGTTTTGGAAGGGGGAAGGTTCAATTCGCTGCGCAGGTTACGGATGGCTCCAATCACACCCATGACCAGTCCCATTTCCGCTTCCGTTTCCGGCTGCACCTCCCCTTCTTGAACCTTGGGAAACTCGGCGACCATGATGGACCCTTCATTACCCGGAAGTAATTGCCAGATTTCTTCGGTGATGAAGGGCATGAAGGGATGGAGGAGTCGAAGCGCGATGTCCAATACCCGAACGAGAATATTCTGAGCCACCCATTTTTGTTCAGGATCTTTTTCTTGATAAAGGACCGGCTTGATCAGCTCGATATACCAATCGCAGAACTCGTGCCACAGGAACTGGTAGATCGCCGAGGCCGCTTCATTGAACTTATAACTGTCCAGGCCCTGGCGTACCTCGCCAATGGTGCGATTCACCCGGCTTATTATCCAGCGGTCAGCCAGCGTTAATTCCATCTTCCCAGGCGCCCGATGGGGGTCATATCCCGGCAAGTTACTTAAGGTAAAACGGGAAGCATTCCAGATTTTGTTGGCAAAATTCCTGTACCCCGCCAGGCGTTCTTCGGACAACCGTACATCTCGTCCTTGCGCGGCAAAAGCGGATAGGGTAAAACGAAAAGCATCCGTACCGAACTTTTCAATGACGACCAGCGGGTCTACGACGTTCCCCCGGGATTTACTCATTTTTTGCCCGTCGGCATCCCGAACCAAGGCATGAATGTAAACATCTTTGAAGGGGACATCTCCCATGAACTTGATCCCCATCATCATCATCCGCGCCACCCAGAAAAAGAGGATGTCAAAACCTGTCACCAAAACGGAAGTCGGATAAAAAACCTCCAGGTCTTTTGTCTTCTCCGGCCATCCCAAAGTGGAAAAGGGCCAGAGTGCTGAGCTGAACCAGGTATCCAGGACGTCCTGTTCTTGTTCCACCCGGGAACTGGCGCAAGTTGCGCATTGGGAAATCGGTTGAACCGAGACGGTCACTTCTCCGCAATCGCTGCAATACCAAGCCGGGATCCTATGACCCCACCAGATCTGGCGGGAGATGCACCAGTCGCGGATGTTATTCATCCATTCAAAATAGGTGCTCTCCCAAACCGAGGGGATAATCCCAGTGGCCCTTTTCTGCACGGCTTCGATGGCTGGACGAGCCAGGGTCTCAGCACGTACGAACCACTGCTTGGAAACCATAGGCTCGATAACCGTCTTGCAGCGGTAACAATGGCCGACATTGTGGAGGAAAGGTTCGATTTTCTTCAATAGATTTAAATCGTTAAGATCTTTGACCACTTCCTTGCGGCATTGAAATCGCTGCTGGCCTGCGTATCTTCCAGCCTGGGTATTCATTTTCCCGGCGTCGTCGATTACCCGTATTACATCCAGTCCATGCCGGCGGCCGATTTCGAAGTCGTTGGCGTCATGGGCCGGAGTAACCTTCAGGGCACCGGTACCGAATTCCTGGGTAACATATCCATCGGCAATTACAGGGATTCTCCGGTTCATCAGAGGAAGAATGACATTTTCCCCGATGAACTTCATGTATCGTTTATCTTCGGGATGGACGGCAACTCCAGTATCCCCGAGCATCGTCTCCGGTCGGGTGGTGGCCACGACCAAATATTCCTTGGAGTCCTCCAGAGGGTATTTGATGTAATAAAGGTGTCCCTGCTCTTGCTCGTGTTCTACTTCTAAGTCCGAGAGCGCTGTCTGGCAACGGGGGCACCAATTGATGATGTAGTCGCCTCGATAAATCAGGCCTTCCCGGTAAAGGCGCACGAAAACTTCTTTCACCGCCAGGGAAAGGCCTTCATCCATGGTGAATCTCTCGCGGCTCCAATCACAAGAGCTCCCTAATTTTTTCAGCTGTTTGATAATCTGGCCACCGAACTCTTGTTTCCACTTCCACACCCGTTCGACGAATGCTTCCCGGCCCAATTTATGCCGGTTGGTTCCTTCTTCGGCCAACTGTTTTTCCACCACATTTTGCGTTGCAATTCCCGCGTGGTCCGTTCCCGGAAGCCAAAGCACGTTGAAGCCATCCATGCGCTTGTATCGGGCCAAAACATCCTGGAGGGTATTGTTCAGGGCGTGGCCCATATGTAAAGAACCGGTTACGTTGGGAGGGGGAATGACGATGGAAAAAGGAGGACGCACGGACCCTTCATCTGCCCGGAAAAGATTCTTGTCCTCCCAGAACTGATACCATTTTTCTTCCACTTTTTGGGGGTTATAAACTTTTTCCCAGGTTTTTATTTCTTGCTCTTTTTTCACACCTTCTCCTCGTCATCCACTTTGAGTTTTTCGATTTCTTGTCGCAATACTTCTGTAGCTATCAAGGGAAACATCTCCCGGGCTACCCGCTCTAATACCCGGATTCCGTCTGAGGCCATCCACTCTTCGGTTTTCTTCTGCAGGGCTTCTTTCTGCGCCTGCATCTTTTCCACCTCTGCTTGCAACTTTTCAATCTCTTTCCCGAAGGCTTCCGCGGCGATCCGGGGGATCATCTCCCGGGTCCTTTGATCTAAAACCTGCAAACCCTCAGCAGCCAGCCACTTTTCCGCCCTGGTGTTCAGCGCCTCTTTCTGGGCCCGGATTCCCTCCACTTCTCCTTGCAGCCTTTCGGTTTCCTTCTCCAATACCTCCTTGGCAATAGGGGGAATCATTTCGCGCACGCGTTGGTTCAGAACCTGCAACCCCTCTGAATCCAGCCATTGTTCCACTTTCGCGCTCAAAGCTTCTTGCAGCGTCCTGATTTTTTCTACCTCGGCTTTGAACTTCTCGATTTCTTTTTCCATTTCTTCTTCGGCGATGCGGGGAATCATCTCCCGGACCCCTTGATTTAAAACCTGTACCCCCTCTGTAGTCAGCCACCTTTCAGCCCTGGCGTTCAACGCTTCTCGAAGGGCCCGGACCTCTGCTTCATAGTCTTTGAATGAAGGTGGAGGTTCTGCGGAGCTGGGGGATTCTTCCACGACCTCAGTTAATTCGATAATTTCTTCTTTTTCTTCATTGGTCATAATCCCTCCCCTGATATTTTTCTGCAATTACCACAAAAAACCCTAACCGTCAAGTAATATGAGCCATGGCAAAAGGTAACGACCCATTGACCGAATGACTTAATAACTCAATGACTAAATCACTCTCAAATAATCAACCAGGGTTGAGGAAGGAAGATTTTTTCATAAAGTTTGATGGCGTAACGATCCGTCATTCCAGCGATGAAATCCAAAATGGCCCGCTCGACCGGCTCATGGGCAAACGCTTCCCCCGCTTCTTTCCGGAATTCTTCCCTCCCTTCTAAAAAATAGGCATGGAGTTCCCGGATAATTTTGGCCGACTTGATGAAATCCCCGTGCACCTCCGGCAGGTCATAGACTCGGTCGTACAGGAAATTTCTGAGTTTCACCGTAGCCTCCATTGCCCCCTCGCTCAAGCCGATCTTCAATGGATCGGAATCCTGGGCTTGCTCCAGGATGTCCCGCACCATGGAATCGATTCTCTGCCCGTGGGATTCTCCCAGGCGCTCCACGCAATCTCGTGGGATATCCTGGGGAGAAATCAATTCGGCGCGCATGGCATCATCAATATCATGATTGATGTAGGCAATGATATCCGCGATGCGTACCAGTCTCCCCTCGTATGTGCATGGTGCGTCTTCCGGGTCCTCCGGGATTACATCCCCTTTGCCTTTGGAGTGCTTAAGAATTCCGTCGCGGACCTCAAAAGTTAAATTCAGGCCTTTCCCGTCTTTTTCCAGGAAGTCAACCACCCTTAAACTCTGGGCCGCATGATGAAATCCTCCCGGGCAGATCTCGTTAAGGATCTCTTCACCGGCATGGCCAAAAGGAGTGTGTCCAAGGTCGTGTCCCAGGGCGATGGCTTCGGTGAGGTCTTCATTCAGAGCAAGGGCCTTGGCCAAGGTGCGGGCTATCTGGGAGACTTCCAGAGTATGAGTAAGGCGGGTGCGATAATGGTCGCCGGTGGGTGTTAAAAAAACCTGGGTTTTATGCTTGAGGCGGCGGAAAGATTTGGAGTGGATGATCCGGTCGCGGTCGTGCTGGAAGGCGGGCCGGATGCTGCATTCATCCTCTAAGATCTTTCTTCCCCGACTCTCGGAGCTAAGCTGGGCAAAGGGCGATAAAAATTTCTTTTCCCTCTCTTCAAGCATCTTGCGGATCGACATTATAAATTCCTTTAGCTGTGGTAGATATTCTTTTTACGATCCTTTAGGCCTCGTTGGAGAACGGGATTTTGTCAACAAATATTAGACTCAGGACATTAGGTTGTGATTTACAAAACCCTATGCTTTAAGTTAATATCGTTCTATGAAAGTAACCCTTTACCGCTACCTGTTGAAAGAGCTTTTCCCCGCTTTTGCCCTCGGCTTGGTTGGGTTTACTTTCGTCCTGCTTACCGGAAGGATTTTACAACTTACCGAACTATTCGTCAATAAGGGCATTCCCATATCCTACATCTTGAAGCTTCTCTACTACCTTCTGCCCTCCTTCCTCGTCCTGACCATTCCCATGGCCACACTGTTATCGGTGCTGCTGACCTTTAACCGCCTATCCGGGGATAACGAGATCACCGCCTTTAAAGCTTCCGGCGTAAGCTTGTACCAAATGACTCCTCCGGTATTGATGCTCGCTTTCCTGGCCTATGTGGCCACAACAGTCCTTTCCCTCTACTCCCTCCCCAGGGCCAATTATAATTCCCGTTCCCTCCTCTTCCAGATAGCCAGTAGTAAGGCGCACGTCGGTGTTCGAGATCGAGTATTTAACGATGATTTTGAAGGGCTCGTCCTCTACATAGAGCGGATCATTCCTAAGACCTTTAAATGGGAAAATGTCTTTATTTCAGACTCCCGCAATCCCTCCGAAGTTAACACGATTATCGCTCGTGAAGGGGAGATCCTCTCTGATCCGCAACAGCTTACGGTTACCTTGAAATTAAAGAACGGGGCCATTCACAAATTAGGCAGGCACCCGGAAGTCTACCAAAAGATCGATTTCAGTGCCTACAACCTCCGCCTTACTTTAAAGACCGGTTTGAAGGGAAAACAAAATGGAGAAAAAAATCCCGCTGACATGTCCTTAAGGGAATTGATCGAGGTCATTCAAACCCTCCGGTCCAAGAAAGCCGATTTCAAGTCCCAATGGATCAAAATCCATGAAAAATTTTCTATCCCTTTTGCCTGTCTGGTTTTTAGCATCATCGGTATTCCCCTGGGGCTGCAATCCCAGGCCGCCCGGGCAGGAAAATCCATTGGTTTCGCCTGGTCCATCGGGGTTCTCTTCGTCTACTATCTTATGACCAACGCGGGTACCTCCCTGGCTGAACGGGGGGCGATCCCTCTGGAAGTTGGAATGTGGTTCCCCAACGCTATTTTCCTTGGTTTGGGCATTTACCTGCTAATCAAGGCTGCCAATGAATCTCCTGTTCTTCTGATGGTCTGGCTCAACAAAGGGATTGTTAAACTCCGCAAAGGTTGGAGCGATGCCCCGGAACCCCGCGGAGGGAGATCTTCAGAATGAAAATCCTTCCCCGCTATTTGGCTAGGGAATTTACCCAAAATTTTTTCTTGGGTTTGGGAGCCTTCAGTACTATTTATCTGGTTGTTGAGTTTTTTGAACGAATTAACGCCTTCCTCTACAACAAAGCCACCGTAGAGTTGATGGGGGCTTATTTTTTGAACAAAATTCCTTCCATTGTCTTCCAAGTGGCTCCGGCTTCGATTTTACTTTCTTCCATTATTACCCTTGGCCTCATGTCCCGGCATAATGAGATCTTGGCCATGAAATCTGGGGGCATTAGCCTGCGGCGGATCACTTTTTCCATCCTGGGGGTAGTAATCATTCTTTATTTCATCCTTTTGGGAATGAACGAGTTTATCGTGCCTTCAGCCAATCAAAATGTCCGCAGGCTTCGGGATCTCATTATTCACAAAAAGAAACCTATGGCCGCTTTTAAGCAAAATCAGATCTGGATTCACAGCCACCAGTCCATCTACAATATCCAGCTTTACCATCCGGAAAAGGATTTCCTGGAAGGTGTCACTTTTTACCGTTTCGATCAGAACTTCCGCATCATTGAGAGGATCGATGCCCGCAGTGCCCGTTGGCAAGATGGCCGCTGGATCTTCTCTGATGTTTCTGTGACCCATTTTGCCTCCGAGGGATTTCCTGTCCGCAAAAAATATTCCGAACTCACCCTTACTTTGCCGGAGACCCCTAGTGATTTCCGCATTGCCGAAAAAAATCCTGACGAGATGAACTACCGCGAGCTAAAAGAATATGTGCACAAAATCGAGCACGATGGATACAATTCCACCAAATACCGCTGCGCCATGCACGCCATCTTTTCGTATCCTTTCATCGGCGTAATCATGGCCTTTCTGGGGATTCCCATCGCTTTAAGGAAAGAACGGGGGGCCGGGGTTGCTTTGGGAGTAGGTTTCAGTATCCTGATCAGCTTTGCCTACCTGGTCGCTTTCTCTTTCAGCCTGGAGTTAGGTAAGGCAGGAACTCTTCCGCCATTCCTCTCTGCATGGCTGGGGAATTTCATTTTTGCGCTGGTTGGAGTCTATCTTTTCCTTTCCGTCCGTCATTGAAAACGCTTAGCGCTAAGCGCTCTGCGCATAGCGTTTTTTATGTTCCCACCTCCCAGGAACTGAGGTACTTTTTCTGCGCATCCGTGATCCTATCGATCCGGATTCCCATTGACTCCAGTTTCAACCGGGCAATTTCCTGATCAATGGCCTGGGGGACGCCATGTACTTGCTTTTGCAGTGTTCCCCGCGATTGCACTAAAAATTCTGCGGATAGCGCCTGGTTAGCGAAACTCATATCCATGACGCTGGGAGGATGGCCCTCAGCCGCGGCCAAATTAATCAGCCTCCCTTCGCCCAAGAGATAGATCTTCTTGCCGTTCTTGAGGCTGAATTCTTCCACGAAATCTCGTATGAGGCGTTTTCCCTGGGAAAGGCGTTCTAAAGCAGTAAGGTCAATCTCCACGTTGAAATGTCCGGAGTTGGCTACAATGGCCCCATCTTTCATCTGGAGGAAATGTTCTTCCCGGATGACCTGAATATTGCCGGTAAGGGTGCAAAAAATATCTCCGAGGGGAGCGGCTTCAGACATGGGCATAACCCGGAATCCATCCATCACGGCCTCTAAGGCCTTGAGCGGGTCCACCTCGGTAATGACCACATTGGCACCCATCCCCTGAGCCCGCATGGCTACTCCTCTCCCGCACCACCCATAGCCACAGACAACGAAGACACTTCCGGCCAGCAATCGATTGGTCGCCCGAATGATCCCGTCAATCGTTGACTGGCCGGTGCCATATCGATTGTCGAAAAAATGTTTGGTGTTGGCATCATTGACGGCGATGATCGGGTACTGCAATACCCCCTTTTCGGCCATGGACCGCAAGCGGATCACGCCCGTTGTGGTCTCTTCCGTGCCCCCGATTATTCCCGTTAAAAGGTCTTTCCTCTCGGAATGCAGAATGGATACCAGGTCAGCCCCATCATCCATGGTTATCGTCGGTTTAAGGTTCAAAACGGAGTAGATATGCTTATAATAGGTCTGGTTGTCTTCTCTTTTTATGGCAAAGACTGGGATTTCCAGATCTTTGGCCAGGAAAGCGGCCACATCATCCTGGGTACTGAGTGGATTGGAGGCACACAGCCTCAACTCGGCTCCACCCGCTTGCAACGTCTGCATTAAGGCCGCGGTCTCAGTCGTTACATGCAAGCAGGCTGCCAAGCGGATTCCCTTCAAAGGTTTCTCCTTGGCAAACTGCTTTTGGATGAGTTGAAGAACGGGCATGGATTTTACCGCCCACTCAACCCTCAGTTTGCCTTTCTCTGCCAAACTTAGGTCTTTGATGTCGTAGTCCACATTTTCCTCTCTCGTTTTATATATTCGGACGCAGATTTTCGCAGATCAACGCCGATAAAAATATAAAAACCGTTTTACCTTTTACCCCTTGCGCTCTCATGGTTTATGAGTTTTTTGATCCTGAAAATCTGCGTTTATCTGCGTCCAATTTTTTTTAAAGTTTAGCGGCTTTCCTGAGCTTCTCCGCCATGTCGGTCCGTTCCCAGGTGAAGTCGGGGTCGTTGCGGCCGAAATGGCCGCAGCAGGCGGTCTTCTTGTAGATGGGGCGTAATAAGTTGAGGTAACGAATAATCGGAGCAGGCCGAAGGTCAAAATGCTCCCGGACAAGCTTGGCAATGTCATCCGGTGGAATCTTCCAGGTTCCATTGGTGTCGATCATTACCGAAACAGGTTCAGCCACGCCGATGGCGTAAGCGATTTGAACCTCAACTTTATCGGCCAACCCTGCGGCGACAATATTTTTGGCTACATACCGGGCCATATAGGAACCGCTGCGGTCCACCTTGGAAGGATCCTTGCCCGAAAAGGCTCCCCCGCCGTGACTGCCCCATCCGCCATACGTATCTACGATGATCTTTCTTCCTGTCATTCCGCAATCACATTTCGGCCCGCCGATTACGAATCGCCCAGTGGAATTGATAAAATATTTTGTGTTTTTGTCCAAGTATTCACCCGGAATGACTTTTTTGATGACCTCTTCGATCAATCCTTCCCGCAGGGTAGAGTATTTCACTTCGGGTGTGTGTTGGGCGGCCAGAACCACTGCATCCGCCCGGATGGCTTTCCCGTTGACGTATTGAATGGTCACCTGGGATTTCCCATCTGGCCGGAGAAAATCCAGAATATTCTTTTTACGCACCTCAGCCATCCGGGCGGTCAGCCGGTGGGCGAAGAGAATGGGCATGGGCATCATCTCTGGGGTCTCGTTGCAGGCATACCCGATCATCAGGCCTTGATCCCCGGCGCCCTGTTCATGATCCGGCCGCTCATCCACCCCCAAGGCAATGTCCGGCGATTGCCGGTCGATGGAACTTAAAACCGCGCAAGTCTCCCAGTCAAACCCCATGGACGAGTCGTTGTAGCCAATTTCTTTGATGGTCTGCCGGACAATGTCGGGCATATGCACGTAGCAGGAAGTGGTTATCTCGCCGGCGATCATGGCTAACCCTGTTGTAACCAAGGTTTCACAGGCGACCCGGCCCTTTGGGTCCTCGGCGATGATGGCGTCTAAAATGGCATCCGAAATTTGATCGGCCACTTTATCCGGGTGGCCCTCCGTGACCGATTCGGAAGTGAAAAGAAAATCCGTCATTCCCATAGTGTGTTACTCTCCCTCCTTATATTCATTGAGTGTCAACCTGTAATTAAAATTTTCTCCAAACTCTTCCGGGAATTTTTTTCTTAAATTGGCCCGCACCAAATCTTCAATTTCCTCGGGAGTAGAAAGATGAAGAGAAGTGCTGACCAAACTTTTGCACTCCCGGTAGGTGTAAGAACGAAGAATCTTCTTTACCCGGAAGATGGAGAGAACATTCATGGACAGTTCATCCAGTTCCAGCCCCAGGAGAATGGGCACGTAGAGCGGTTCTCCGGCCATCTCGCCGCACATGGCCACACGGATTCCGGCATTGTGGGCCGCTTGCACCACCTCTTTGACCAACCGCAAAATCGCCGGGTGCAAGGGTTCGTAGAGATGGGTAACCGACTCATTGACTCGATCGATGGCCAAAGAATACTGGATCAAGTCGTTGGTCCCGATGCTGAAAAAATCCACCTCCTTGGCCAATATATCGGCAATGGTAACGGCCGAAGGGACTTCAATCATAATTCCGATTTCCATCTTGGGGTCGAAGGGGATTCCTTCGGCCGAGAGGTCCAAGCGGACTGCATTCAAAATTTTCTTAACCTCTCGAATCTCGGTGGCGCCCGAGATCATAGGAAATAGAAGCTTCACCTTACCGAAGGCGCTGGCCCTGAGTATAGCCCGGAGCTGAACTTTGAAGATATCCACTTCTTTCAAGCTAAAGCGAATCGCCCGCAGGCCCATGGCCGGGTTCATCTCCTCGGCCAGATCCATGTGGGACAAAAATTTGTCCCCGCCGATGTCCAGAGTGCGAATGACGGCCGCATGGGGGTAAATTCCTTCGACGACGTGTTTATAGGCCTGAAAGTGATCTTCCTCCGAGGGCAAATCTTTGCGATTCAGGTATAAATATTCGGTGCGGTACAGACCGATCCCTTCGGCGCCATGTTGCAGTACCGACGGAATCTCTTCCACCAGTTCAATGTTCGCCAGGACCTTGACCCGATACCCATCGAGGGTTTCCGCCGGGAGGTCGCGGTATTGGAAAAGTTCCCGCTCCATCTTCTGGCGGACTCTTTGCCGTTCAAGGTATTCATGCATGATTTCCGGGCTGGGGTTCACCACCACTACCCCGGTAATTCCGTCTACGATTAAGGTATCACCGGTATTGATGTAATGCGTGGCCGTCTCTGCGCCCACAACTGCGGGGATTTCCAAAGAGCGAGCCATAATGGCCGTGTGTGAGGTCCTCCCGCCCATATTCGTGACGAAAGCCGTGACTTTGTCCTTGGACATCTGGGCCGTGTCTGCCGGAGAAAGATCGTGGGATACGATGATCACTTCTTCTTTGATGGAGGGAATCGCCTCCTTATCTTTGCCCATCAGACAGCGGAGGATGCGTTCGCCAATGTAGTCAATGTCCGTCTTCCGGCTCTTTAAGTATTCGTCATCGATGTTGTTAAAAATTTTCCGCAACCGTTCCAGATTAATCTTCAGCGCCCATTCGGAATTAATCCAGCTCTGTTTAATCGTTTCTACCGTGTTCTCGATAAGGTTCTTGTCCTCTAAGAGAAGAAGGTGAACATCTAAAATGTAGGTGGGGCCAGCAACCTCTTCTCGAAGAAGTTTTTCCTTGGCCAGGCGCAGTTGCTTCTTCGACTCTTCGACCGCATCCTGGAAGCGCGCCACTTCCTGGGGAATCAGGAATTCCGGAATTACCCTGGCCGGAGCTTCAATTTTTCCCCGATCCAAAAGGTAGGCTTTCCCGATGATGATCCCCGGGGTCACTCCAATCCCTTTGATAAACTGGGTTTTTTTCGTCTCGCGTTTCAAGTTACTCTTCTCCGAAGCGCCCTTCGATCAACGTTCCTAAAGCTTCCAGAGCCTCCAGGGCATCCTCTCCTTGGGCATTTATCTTGATATAGGTCCCCGGGGCAGCGGCCAGCATCATTAAATCCATGATACTTTTACCGTCGGCTACCTGGCCGTCTTTTTCCACTTTGATCTCCGAGCGGTATCTGCTGGCGGTTTGAACAAAAGAGGCGGAGGGGCGGGCGTGAAGGCCGAACTTGTTCTTTATTATGTAGGTTCTGGATATCACCGTTTTCCCAGGCTGGAAAAAATTTGAACGGGTTTTTCCCGTTCCTGTAATAACCCCTTGAAACCCAAAGGTTTCACTTTGGATTCAGTTTACTTTCAAGGTACACTTTTGTCAAGCTTTTTCCCTTTTTTCCTTGCCCCATTTTCCTTTTGATTTTCCATTCACATTGCCGAATTACCCATAAGATGGTATAAAATAGTATGAGTGAGAAGATCCTTTGCCTGAACAAAAAGGCGCGCCATGATTATTTCATCGAAGAGACCTACGAAGCAGGGATCGCCCTCGAGGGAACGGAGGTCAAATCCCTGCGCATGGGCAAGGGAAATTTGAAAGACAGCTATGTACTCATTAAAGATGAAGAAGCCTTCCTGCACAACACGCACATCAGTCCATATCCCTACGGGCATCAGTTCAACCATGAACCGGAACGGGTACGCAAGCTGTTGCTGCATAAGCAGGAAATCCGCCGCCTCTCGGGAAAAACCAACGAACGGGGCTACACTCTAATTCCGTTGAAAATTTACCTGAAGAGTGGTAAAATAAAATTAGCAATTGGCTTGGCCAAGGGAAAAACCCTCTATGATAAGAGGGAAGACTTAAAAAGGCGTTCGGCTGACAGAGAAATGGAAAAAGCCCTTAAAGATAGGAGATGAAAAAAGATAAAGCCGGGCCCTTAAAATCTCTCTTGTTCTTTGACATATAAGCAACTCAACCCTCTGCCTACGGCGTGACTAAATTAATCAGGTCAAAGATTTTCAAGGATAAACGCAGAGAAAAGGCGCTCTCCCGTTTTAGATTTTTTTAATTCTTAAAATCTGCGTTCATCTGTGTTCATCTGAGTCCAAAAAAGAAATAAGTTTT
>Ga0256868_10001562_pt1 | contig 12363 bp, 11 predicted proteins | sample RVTome_13_FD_187341 | JGI IMG/M metagenome (GOLD analysis project Ga0256868, IMG submission 187341) | Soil microbial communities from uranium-contaminated site in the Upper Colorado River Basin, Wyoming, United States - RVT92D227 HiSeq ... | reverse complement strand
TGCGGTTTGGAAGTTTAAAGGCAAAGATCATTCTGAGTGTCATCATTGTGGTCGTCGTGATCGAAGGGATCTTCCTCTACCTCAACATCAGGTCTCTCTCGCGTCAGATTCTCTATAAAACAGAAGAAGAGGCCTTCAACCTCAGCGAGACCATCCGTTTGAGCATCCGCAATGCAATGATCAAGGATCGAAGGGACGAGTACCAGCGGATCATCGATGATGTGGCCCAGAGAAAGGGAATCGCCGAGGTCAGAATTTTCAACAAACAGGGTGAAATTACGGTCTCTTCTGACAGCTCCAAGGTGGGTACGGTGGTCGATAAGAAGGCCGAAGCCTGTTATGGATGTCACAAAGAGGATGAGGCAAAAGTCTTACTTCCATCCGATAGCAAAACCCGCATCTACCACACAGAAAAACAGAGTCTTCTGGGCTTAATCAATCCAATTTACAATGAACCCTCCTGTTATCCTTGCCACCCAAAGACCTTGAATGTTCTGGGCGTCCTCGACACGATGATCAGCCTCGAAGGGTTTGAGAAGGAAAGAGCCCAAATTTATAACCGAATGATGATCTCGGGAGTGGTCAGCGTTATCGTGCTGAGCTTCCTGCTCAGCTTGTTGCTCACCCGATTTGTGAACCGACCCATTGATAAACTCTTATCTGCAACGAAGACAGCAGCCCACGGTGATTTGGATCAGACCGTGGGGGTTCGATCTCACGATGAATTAGGGGAGCTTGCTGACTCATTCAACAACATGATCTCTGAGTTGAAGCGGTCCCGTGACGCCATTGAAGGATGGACTCAGACCCTGGAACACAGGGTCCAGGAGAGGACTCAAGAACTCCAGCAGGTTCAGGACCAACTCATCCGCGCGGGCAAGATGGCTGCCATTGGAGAGCTGGCAGCCGGGGTGGCTCATGAAATCAATAACCCTCTGACCGGAGTGCTCACCTTCAGTTCGCTGATGCTGAAGAAGGCGGATGAGAACCACCCCTGGAAAAAAGATCTGGAGAATATCGTCCACCAGACCACCCGGTGCCGAAACATTGTCAGAGGGCTCCTTGACTTTGCGCGCCAGAGGAAGCCCGACAAAAAAGAGTGGAATATTCACACCTTGATCGAACAGACGCTCACCCTTGTGGAGAAGCAGGCCCCTTTTCAGAATATCAAGATCAACAAGGAGTTTAAAGCCATGATCCCCATGCTCTTCGTCGATGGAGATCAGATTCAGCAGGTCTTCATGAATATCCTTCTCAACGCAGCCGATGCGATGACAGAGAATGGCGGAACCTTGACCATTAAAACAGACCTGCGGGATGGAATGGTTGAGGTTTCCTTCACCGATACTGGAAGTGGGATGTCGAAGGAACATCTTTCCAAGGTTTTTACCCCCTTCTTCACGACCAAAGAGACAGGTAAAGGAACAGGGCTGGGGTTGGCCATCAGCTATGGAATCATTCAGAGTCACAGTGGAGATATTGAAGCGAAGAGCGAGGTAGGAAAAGGATCGACCTTCCGGATCAAATTACCCGTCGAAAAGCAGAATGAGGAGATAGGGAGATAGGGAGATGGGGGGATAGGAAGAAAGAAGCGAAGCAAAACCCACACTCCAAAACCCAAACCTCAAATTTAACAATCCAAACCAAATACCCGATTCAGTTGAAATAATTTATCCGCCTACGCAGAAGACCGCGAGCTTCGCCCACGGGGATCCATCTGTGAAAGTCAAGATTTAACGCCAGGGAAACTGTCAAGTCAGTAACGCATTCTTCCTCGTGATTTTCAAATGAGGAAACCTTCGACGCTTATGGTTCTTGTTGACCCTCATTAGGATAATTTAGTAGACTCGAATTGTTAACCCGAGCTATTCTTCAATATCCTTTAACTTTATGGATCCTTTCTAAGATGCGTCGTTACCTCATTTTTGTTACTGCTGCGTTAGGTCTGTTGATGTACTCCATTGACAGTACGGTAGTAGCTGTGGCCTTCCCTAACTTCATAAAGGACTTCGGCACCAATGTCCTCTGGGGTGCATGGACTATCTCCATCTATTTAATTGCGATTACAACCGTTATGCCACTGGCTGGAAAGCTGAGCGACAGCCTCGGCCGTAAGAAGGTTTTTTTGACTTCTTTGATACTTTTCACGGCCAGTTCCCTTGCCTGCGGTCTTGCGCCTAATATCTATTCCCTGGTGGCATTCAGGTTCCTTCAAGGCATCGGTGGAGCAAGTTTTCTTCCAACGGCATCGGGGATTGTAAGTGATCATTTTCCAGAGAATCGGGAAAGGGCCATTGGCCTCTTTACCAGTATCTTTCCCATAGGAGGCATTGTTGGGCCAAACTTAGGGGGATGGATTGTAAGTCGATATTCCTGGCGATATATTTTCTATATCAATTTACCCATAGGCATTGGCTTGATCGTTTTGATCATGATTTTACTGAAAGACGAAAAGGTTTTCTCTCGGCCTCATATAGACTTTAAAGGAGTCTCTTTTTTTAGCGGCGGCATACTCTTTCTGATGCTCAGCCTCAATCTCATTGGTGAGAGTTTCTCTGTCTCCACTCTTCCTTTTGCAGCAATCTTTTCAGCCCTTAGCTTTTTCTTACTTTTCTTATTTTGTCGTCAAGAGAAGAAAGACCCTAGCCCGATCCTAGATATGGCGTTGTTAAAGTCAAAACCTTTTTTGGCAGCGAATCTCTATAACATGATGGTTGGTGCTGGAGTTTTTGCAATATTTGCTTTCATACCACTCTATACTACCTCGGTGCATGGGTTATCGACGTTGATGAGTGGTATGATTCTGACTCCTCGGTCTTTAGGAATTATCCCCGCTTCAGCTATAACCAGCTTTCTACTCAGACGATGGGGCTATCGATGGCCCATGGTGTTGGGTTTGACTCTCATCTCTTTGGCAACCCTTCTTCTGAGTCTAAGACCGCAATTATGGAAAATGATGGGCATTGATTTAGGAATTGCAGAAATCTTGGCTTTTCTTATAATGCTTTCTGGAATTGGTATGGGAATAGCTCTGCCAGCCTCCAATAACGCATGCATTGAGCTGATGCCGGAGAAGGTAGCTACCATCACTGGGCTTCGAGGTATGTTTAGAACTGTTGGTGGAGCGCTGGGGGTTTCATTAATTACGATTATCCTCCACTCAACTTCTGATCTGGCGAATGGTTTTAGGATTACCTTTATCTCATTCGGTTTGGGACTTCTATTTGCAATTCCCCTCGTATTTTTTATGCCCGCTGGAAAGAAAGAAGCGAAAATATAAGACTAACTAAACACCTTCTTCCGAGACTGTCGAAAAAGATGATTTCGGAGATCGAGCTTCTCCGTTCACCGCACATTTCTAGTCTTCCGCATTTGGTGATGGCAATTTCAATTCAGGTGAACAACTATGCAGTTTTTTGACCAAATATCCTGAGTTGACAGGGATTATTCCTTCCTTGGTCTCCTTTTAGGTGTATGCATATTTAAATCCGTAGTTGAGTATTTTCCCTATGTTGTGAACCATGCAGTAGAGTAACCATTGAATGTTAACCTTAATCCTCCCCCTTAGGGTAAACCGATTCATTACTTTATGGACACGGATGTTCGCAAATACTGGTTCTGCGATGGCCATCCGGTGGTGATAGATCTTTCGCCCCTTTTCGCTATCGATCTTTGCAGCCATGACTTTGCTCAAATTGCCTAACACACTCCCTACAGGAACCATCAAATGCCTGCGTTTCACCTTCCTCCCTTTGACGCACCTGGCCTTGAGCTCACACCCCTTGCAGCCCTTTCCATCACTGTGATACCTTCTATAAATAACCCCGTCCGCGATCGCTGTCTTCACCTGGAGCCTAAAGACTTCTCCATGAGGACAACAATATTCATCCCGTTCCTCCTGGTACCCAAAGTCAGATAAGGTCAATCGATCTGTCCGACGCTGCCGCTGTCTGTGTTCCCGTTCAAACCTGGGATCCCGACGTCTAAACCGCTTATCCGGAATATACGCATCCAATCCCTCTTCCTCGCACTTCTTCAAATTTGGTGGACTGTGGTAGTTGCTATCCGCCGTCAAGGTCTTCCCCACAAAGTAGTCGTCTCCGCACCCAATGGCCCTCATATTCTCTTTCGCTCCCTCCAGCACCGCAGGAATCAGATGAAGATCTTGCGACTCTCCAAACGCTTCTGCATGGATAATCACTTGATCCTTGGAATCCACAAGCGCCTGCCCATTATATCCCTGAATGGTTTCGTGAGAAGTGACCATGATCGCTGATTCATTGTCCGTCACATTACTCTTAATCTCTCTACCCTGTCTCCCCATCTTTGGACCGTTCTCCTGCAACCACCTCTCCATGCGGTCTGCTTTCTTGAGAAGTCTCTCGATCTGTCTTTCCCTCTCTGCTCCCCCTGATAATCTTCTCCCCGGTTCATCCTCATCGTCTCCCCGATCCAGCTTCACCTGTTCTTCAACCAATTCTTTTACCTTCTTCTCTATCTTCTCCTTCTTCCACCTCAGATCCTTTATGGTCCCACTCCACTCCTTGGAAGCATTGGAAGCAAGCTTGCAGCCATCCAACGCAAAAAACGTCCCGCCCAGAAGACCCTCTTCTTCACATACCAATAATACATCCCTAAACATGGACTTAATCTCTTCCTTCATCGACGCTACAAAAGCGGCTATCGTACTATGATCCGGTTGCTCGCCGCAGCTCAGTGCCATAAACGTCACGTTCTCTTTACACGCCCGTTCGATCTGCCGTGAAGAGATCAATCCCCGTGAGTAACCAAACAAGACGACCTTCAACAGAATCTTCGGATCATAGGCCAACCACCCCGTCTCATCATTGTCGTATCGGCGGTCAAAGATCGAAGTATTCATCCGGGTTTCCACCAGCGTGTGAATCGCAAACTCCAATGTCCCCGGTATCAACTGGTCTTCAAGAGAAACTGGAATCAGAACATTTTGCGAGTAGTTGTAACTTTTGTATTTGGCCACCGCTCCATCCTCTCCAAACGGGATTTCAACCATCGCCCTCACCGAGGACGGGTTAAGAAATACCACACTTTTGATTATTAGTAAATGAATTTTGAAAAAGTAGGAATAGATGAAGCAAGTTTGACAAGAAAAGTGTCAAGAATAAGGTTTTTCGACAGTCTCTCCTGAAAGTGTGATTTTCAAATCTCGGCAAAATATACAACCTTTTAAGTAGTAATCGATAAGATAGGATTAAATAGGCGGATGATGAGTGAGAGGCGATTCAATTCTTATTGACTTCCCAGTCAGAACTTATTAGGATGTAAATTAAAGATTTGATAACGAATCTTTAACTCAAAAATAGGGGAAAAGGGGGAAATGTATGATACCTCAAATCAAAAAAATCCTTTATGCTACCGATCTTAGTAAAAACTCTTCTTACGCCTTTTTATATGCGATCGATATGGCAAAAAAGCATGATGCAAGAATTGTCATTTTACACGCTATTGAACCTATTCCTGCTTATACAGAAGTTTATATGACCATGACGGATGAATTCAAGAAAAAGCAGCATGAGGAGATTGTTGAATCAATGAAAAAGCACCTGCAAGGATTTTGCAAGAAGGCAGAGGTTCAAATCGGCCCCCCCTGCGTTGAACTCGTATCCAAAATCCTCGTTCCTGTGGGTCATCCCCCGGAAGAAATCTTGAATGCTGCAGATGAAGAAGGTTGCGATGTGATCGTCATTGGCACCCACGGAAAGGGGTTTTTGGCCCACGCCTTCCTTGGGAGTGTCTCGAATGCAGTATTGCATCGAACTCGAAAGCCAGTTTTTACCATACCGTTGCCATCTGAAAAAGCGACCATTGACTGGGATGGAATCTAATAAATCAGTATTCATTTTTCAAAAAAAGGCAGGGTCAGCAATGGCCCTGCTTTTTTATGAATATGTCAACCCAAAATCATTGACTTTTGGGATTATGGAGGATTGAAGAGTACTTGTTAAACAAGGGTTGAATTGACGGTATTGGGCAGATTGAGTGTCGTTCAGTACAGTTTATTGAATATTTTTCACCAACACTTCTAGAAGTTTTTCGGCGCTCTTCACATTTTCGAAGCCAATGATCCCAGCAAGGTAGAACCCTTTGGGAACAACGATGACCTTTCCCCGGTAAGGATCTTCTCCCTTTATTACATTCGATGCAAATGGAGTGGGAATCCCTGAATGAACCTTTCCCTTTTTTGAAAGACTGTCCCTATAAGTTTTCAAGGCATCTTCCGCATCTTTGGAATCTTTAAAAATGGTCAAGAATAGATAATATTCTTTATCCTCAACCTTAACCTGATCCCTTTCTATATACGTTCCCTGGAAGCCTCTTTTAAAGAACTGATACCCCAGTAAGCCTTCAGGATGATACTCGATGGAACCTGGCTTGAGTCCATCCTTTGGGAAGTAATCGATCTCCTTGGGAGCAGGTGTAGAATCGGCGATGCTGGATGAAATCGTCATGGCCATTCTTTTCAGAAGAGAAGGGTCCGCTTCTGTGGCATAGAGCATAACGAAGTATCTCCCCTTATAGAAGACAAGAGAGGTGTCTTCGAGATAGGATTCCAAACCTACGCCTGCGGGACGATCCCCGGTTCGAAACCTTGAAAGGATACCGAAGGCCTGGAGCACATTCCCCATATCATAGAGATCGAGCTCGATCTGGTCTTTTGAATTGTTCTTATTTTGATAAATGGTGAAAACAGACTTTTGAAAACCGTACTTAAAAAAGAGTTCTGCCTGGCCATTGATGCGATTGAAAAGGTTTTTTTGGTTATAGACCTGAGGACTGCCAACCTGTCTCCACCCTTCTGGAAGTTTTTTCGGGAGGAGGGATTCGATGGAGATCTCTTTGGATAAGGCCTGGCTCCAGATAAATATTGATATTAACAAAGATATGACAAAGACTCTCGCATAATTTCGCATCAAACTTCTCCAAAACAGAGATTGCTTCGCCCTGAACTGAATTCAGGGCTCGCAATGACACTAAGATAAGAGGATATTTTTTCGTCAGCAATAAATACCGACGTCCTATTTGATCGCAGGCGGCCGTTCAAGCAACCAAAGACTTAGATATCTGTTGAGCCAGTCGAATCTGGCCCCGAATATCAAGTCCTCTTCTGCAAGTAATGGAGCAGGAAGAGCACTCGGAACACTTCTCAAAGGACTGAATCGACTCTATTTCGCTGAAAACTTTTCTTGCCAGCAGGTGGTCCTGATAACCATCGTGATACATCACTACCCTTAACAGATCACGATAAGGAACGTCCTGAGGACACTCCCCGGTGCATCCACCACACAGGGTGCAGATCCTTCCCTGAAGGAAAGAGTGATACTGCTTCAGTTCGTCGACGTTGCTCCTTGAAAAGGAAGTTCCCATGACGGCTGCACATTCTTCGATCTCTTCGATCGTGGTCACCCCGGGTACGGCTGCGGAGACATTCTGATCCATCAGCAAATACTTAAGGGCAGCCTGGTGCGGGCTGAGTCCTTCCATTTTCCCTTTTTTGTATCCTCCGGCCTGGGTTTTCATGGCCACGATTCCAATCCCTGATTTGGCTGCCAGGGCCACTGCTTCTTTCAATTCCTTTGAATGGGTGAAATTGTAAGAGACCAGTGCCACATCATGATGATTCAATTTCGCCGCCTCCCTCAAAAGGGCGGCCATGCGGCTGTGGGCTGAGAACCCTGTAAAGCGGGCTTTCCCTTCCTTCTTCATCTTCGTCATAAATTCATAGAGATTTGTATCTGAAACCTCCTCAGGATGACTGTGGCCATGCCAGACGAGCACATCGACATAATCTGTCCTCAACCTGCGAAGGCTCCGCTCCACGGAAGCCCGCATCTTCTTCTCTTCATTCTGATGAACCTTCGTCTGAATCAATACCTTATCCCGCTTTCCCTGGAAGGCTTTGCCCACCATCTCTTCATTTTTGCCCCACATGTAACAATCGGCCGTATCATAAAAATTGATCCCGAGGTCGAAGGCCCGAAGAACGACAGCCGGGTCACTACAATTCATCACTCCCATCCCGACAACCGTGACTTTGAGCCCGGTTTTACCAAGGGGTCGATATTCTAGGGGTGACACTTTCTCCGTCTTTGCCAATAGGGAGGCCGGTTTTAATAAAGGAGTGGCCGCTATTCCTACTAAAGTGGTAGACACCCGTTTGATAAATTTCCTTCGTCCAATCTTTTCCGAAGACATAGAGGGTCCTTTCCGAATTTGAAATGTTAAATTATAACCCGCCGCTTTTAATTATCAAATCCCCCCGCCCCCCTCGGTTTCGAGTCGTACCGACTTTTCTAAAGGGGGGCGAGAGGGGATTATCAATTTTCTATTGAAGTAGAAATAGAAAAAAAGTGTCATTGCGAGTGAAACGAAGCCTTGTCCCGAGCAAAGCGAGGGAACTGATTGCGAAGCTGTCATCCTGAGCCATGAAATCAGACTCTTCGCTTCGCTCAGAGTGACAGTGAGCGAAGGGCTCAGAATGACACTTTGTGTCGGATTGCCACGGTCGATACGACCTCGCAATGACATTTGGGTTTTATTTCTCTTCGATAACGGGATAACCCGCCTTCTTCCAGGCCTCAATACCCCCCAAGAGGGCCTTGGCGTTCTTATATCCCATTTCGATGTATTTGGCTGCCTGACCGGCAGCGCTGGCCTCTTTGGCTCAGGTTCAGTAGAAGACAATCTCCTGATCTTTTGGTATGGAGGGAAGTCTGGATTTGAATTCATTGAAGGAGATGGCCCCTTCCAGCTGCATCCTCTTGAACTTCGCATCATCCTCGTAGGCGCAGACCAATAGGGCTTTTCCTGCTTTCAAATTTTGAAAAACCTCTTCTGGAGGGACACGTTTGGGTTCTATCATCATCGTAGGCCTTTCTCTGCTTGCTTAGGAAACAGATTTTAAATCTCCCCTTAACCAGTAGGGAACCGAATTCTGTCATTCCCGTAAAACTTGTTCTCGAAGTCCTTAATCGGGGAACGGGAATCCAGTTGAAGATAAAGACATGGATTCCTGCTTCGCGCAGGAATGACAAAAAAGACGATACTCATTGGTAGGCGAGCATGAATGAACCGTCATGAGTAATTGTATTAAACCAGACCAACTTCCACAAAGAGAAGTTCTGCATCCCTCTCAGCTTCAACAGCGATCTCCAATTCTCCGGTGATCTTGGCTGCACCCAGGGCTGAAACCAAATGCTCATTCACACGGATGGGCCCTTCCTCAAGGACATAGAGATAACCCCCCCGGTTCGCTTTGATGTCATGTTTCACCCGATGACCGGCCTGGAGGAATGAAGAATAGACCCTCGCATCCGAGAAGATCTTGAGGCCATCTGAATCTTCATTCGATACCAGGAGCAGGAAGCGATTGGCCCGGTCCTTTTGATCCACAGCCATCTGCTCCACCGAAGGCTTGAGCTCTTTCTTTGAAGGCAAGAACCACATCTGGATAAACCGCATCGGCTCATCCTTCCGGTGATTGATCTCTGAATGCCACATCCCGCTTCCCACCGTGGTATGCTGGACCCATCCCTTCTTGAGGACCCCACCTTGCCCGTGTTCGTCTGAGTGGCGAAACTCTCCCTCGGCACAATAGGTCACCACCTCAATATCGTGATGGGGATGGAGAGGCCAGACCGCTCCCGGAGATAAGGTGTCATCATTGAAAACACGGAGGGTCCCAAAATGCATGAATTGCGGATCATGGTACTGGTCGAAGGAGAAATGCCAGCGTCCCAGGAAGGTGCCATTCTCGATGCTCCCATGGGTCCGGTAGATGTTTTCTGATTTGCGAACTACAATCTTATCATCCATCATTTCACTCCTTATTTCTATATCGAGGAGGTCAATCGTGGCCTGACCCTCTTAATCATTTCCTCTAACTCTGGACTCCTCAGGAATAACGGAAATCTCCAATTTTTCAGACCGTCTCAGGATCGTTAGTTTCGCACGAACCCCAACCTTCTCCTCCGTCAACATCTTGTGCAGATCATCAATCCCAACAACAGGCTGGTCATCGAAACCGATGATGATATCTCCCTCCAACAAGCCGGCCCTCTGGGCCGGGCTGTTCTTTTCTACTGAAACGACCAAGACTCCGCTCTCCGCCGGGAGGTGAAAGAATCTCACAAATCGACGATGGAGGGGAACATTCTGCCCTCCGAGACCGATATAGCTACGTCTAATTTTGCCCTCTTTGATGAGCCGTGCAGCAATATACTTGGCTGTATTGATGGCAATGGCAAAACAGATTCCCTGGGCAGGAAGAATCACTGCCGTATTCACGCCGATGACCTCCCCTTGAGAATTGACTAGAGGGCCTCCGGAGTTTCCGGGATTAAGGGCTGCATCCGTCTGAATGACATTATCAATCAAACGGCCTGACATGGATCGGAGGGAACGTCCGAGGGCACTGACGACCCCGGACGTTACGGTGCATTGAAACCCATAGGGGTTGCCAATGGCGATCACCAGTTGACCCACTCGTATCTTTTGAGAATCTCCCAGGGGGGCAGCTACGAATTTGGGTCCGTTAATTCTGACCACAGCCAGATCCGTCTCAGGATCATCTCCCACGAGATCTCCCTGAAAACGGCGGCAGTCTGAGAGAGCCACGTCAATCTTGCTCGCCTGATGGACCACGTGGCTGTTGGTCAAAATGAATCCGTCCGGAGTGAAGATAAAACCGGAGCCGCTGCCACGCATCTCGTCTGGAAGTCGGAAATGGGTCGTCCGTCTCCCCTCTGGTTTTTTGTGGACTTCGATATTGACGACCGATGGGCTGACTCTCTCCGCTGCATTGATGACGGCCTTCGAGTACGCATCGAGAAGATTATCATCCGAAAAAGGGGTAGCCTCCGGACTTCGTATCGCACTCCCTGAGACCCCATCGTTTGATAATATCCGAACAACCCGTTTCATTTCTTAAGTCTCCTTTAATTTATGGTAATCGTGCCATTCTTCGAAAAGTCCTAAAACGCTTACTCTATAATGTAACCATCAAAATACGTCTTTTCAAACCGATTTTCCATTGATTATTCATATACTTTGCATTATGATTTTTGGGAAAGGAGATTTTATGGCTGAATATACGGAGGATTATGCCCGGGCAGGTATCAACGCCCCCCTTCCGAAGATCGAATGTTTCAGAAATCAATTCAAAAACTACGAGATCACGATCTCTATCCCTGAGTTCACCTCTGTCTGCCCCCGGACCGGACTGCCTGATTTTGGAGCCATTACTATTCGCTATGTCCCTGACCAATGGTGCGTCGAACTAAAGTCGTTAAAGATGTACATTCTCGCCTACCGAAATCTGGGGATCTTTTATGAAAATGCGGTCAATCGAATCCTCAGGGATTTTGTCAAGGCCTCCAAACCGATCAACGCTGTGGTCACGGGTGAGTTCAATGTCCGGGGAGGAATGAAGAGCGTGATCGAAGCCTCCTACCCTCCCAAGCCTCCTTCCAGAAAGAGAAAATAATGACAGAGATAAAAAAGAAGGTTCTCTTCCTCTGCACGGCGAATTCTGCCCGCAGCCAAATCGCTGAAGGCCTGATGAAGTCGATGGGAGGAGAGCAGTGGGAAGTTAAGAGTGCCGGAATTCTCCCTTCTTATGTCCATCCACTGGCCATTCGGGTGATGGACGAAGTCGGTATTGACATCTCCAAGCAAACTTCTAAATCCCAAAACCAATTCCTCAAAGAAGAGTTTGACTATATCATTACCCTCTGCGACCATGCTGCCATGGCCTGTCCTAATTTTCCCGGTCAAGGGATTCGACTCCACTGGTCTATTGAAGATCCGGCAATGGCAATTGGAACAATGGATGAGAGAGTGGCGGTATTTCGAAGAGCGAGGGATGAGATCAGGACCCGGATTGAACGGTTCTTAAAATCTAAGCCCTGATATTCAAATGTGGGTAGGGGCGACTTTAGTCGCCCAAAAGGCTTGCTTCAGAGAATCCTATCCAATGTTCATTTCCATCGTTTGATAACGACGATCGTGTCATCCAAGAATATTCTATTTGGCCGGAACGTGCCCCGTAAGCCTCGCCTTGTTGGCGAGGTCAAGGGGCACAATACAAAGTGAGATTACCTTGCCGGGAAGCCCTTCGACATGCTCAGGGCCGAGAGCTCTGTCGAACGGCCCCGCCGTGCCTGTCCCGTCCTGACGGGATGCCTGCCTGCCGGTAGGCAGGGCCGGGGAGCTTCACATTTGAGCTTTGACATTTGCCATTGCCTTTATTTAAGATTTCCCCAATTGAAATCCACATAGGTCTTCTCTTTCTTCAACTGCCTTTCCGCATATCGATCTGCCACCATC
>Ga0256868_10001561_pt1 | contig 12368 bp, 15 predicted proteins | sample RVTome_13_FD_187341 | JGI IMG/M metagenome (GOLD analysis project Ga0256868, IMG submission 187341) | Soil microbial communities from uranium-contaminated site in the Upper Colorado River Basin, Wyoming, United States - RVT92D227 HiSeq ... | reverse complement strand
CTGGCATGAAGATCATGGCCAAGCAGAACCCATCTGGGTGGCCGAAGAATCGGTTAAATAGAATGATCGGTATATCCGATCGATATCCCAAAGAGGCCAGGGAATATAACAGCGCCTGCGTGAGATGTGTAAGAGAAGGAGAGAAAGGGAGAACCAGATGAAAGCCGAAGCTATTTTATCAAGCAGAGATTTTACGAAATGTGTTGAATTCCACGGCCACCTATGCCCTGGGTTAGCTATTGGATTCCGGGCGGCTCGAACCCTTATGGAACGGTTAGGTGTCCGGAAGGCCCCGGATGAAGAATTGTTTGCGATCGTGGAAACAGATGCCTGTGGGGCGGATGCTATTCAAGTGATGACGGGATGCACTTTTGGTAAAGGAAATTTTATTTTTGAGAATTACGGGAAAAATGCTTTTTCTCTTATGGACAGAAAGAGAGGAAAAGCAATGCGTGTATGCCTTCGGCACGATGCTTTCAAGGCTGACCCGAAATATCTTTCCCTTTCTGGAAAGGTTCAGAAGGATGAGGCATCGCAAAAAGAATTAGCGCAATTCAGACAACTCCAGCAGGAACGAACCCAAAACATTCTTCATGCGGATGCTGAGTCTATATTCAAGATTGAAGAAATCTCCCCAGATATCCCTCCCAAGGCCAGGATTACGGAATCCAGCGCTTGTGATTTCTGCGGAGAACCGACCAAAATAGACCTTTTGAATAAAATCAATGGGAAAAGACTATGTATTCCTTGCGCACATCGCACCAAACCATCGGCATGATGACAGAGCATGTTTTTTATCCATTCTTTCATTGAACACAGAATTGAGTGGGGAACTTTGCCAACACCGATGTTCTGATCAAGAAAGATACTGGATTCCTGCTTCCGCAGGAATGACGACTATCGACCGATGAAAGAAAATGTCATTCCCGTGAAAACGGGAATCCAGAAGAGTTTATCTTTAAAATAGTATTAAGAATCGCTCGATTTAGGTGAAAGTATCTCTATCTGGGCAAGCGATGATGTTAAGTCAAGGAAACATTGATAGAAGAGTTTTGGCATACTGTAATTACTAAGGGGGATTCCTTGATGGAACAGTCCCAAGACCAACGTAATCATTCGAGCCCTTCGTTATCCCACTTGTTCACTTCATTTTTGAGACTGGGTGCTGCCGCATTTGGTGGCCCTGCAATGGTTGCTTATATTCGAAAAATGGCCGTTGAAAAGAAACACTGGCTCGATGAGCCATCCGCACGTGACGGGGTTGCCCTTTGTCAAACCATTCCCGGTGCAACGGCCATGCAAATGTCTGCCTATGTGGGCCTAAGAGCCAGAGGAGTGGCGGGAGCGGCAGCAAGTTTCGTCGGATTCGGCCTTCCGGCATTTCTTTTCATGATGATCTTGTCAGCACTCTATGCACGCACGCATTCATTACCTGCAGTCGTTTCGATATTTAATGGACTTCAGGCGATCATTGTTGCAGTTGTTGCTAATGCAACTTTGTCATTTGGTAAAACCTCAATAAAAAACTGGAAGAATGTTGTCAACGCAATCATTGCCGCGCTTCTGTTTGGATTGAAGGTCAATCCCATCCTGGTCATTGTTATAGCTGCAATTTTAGGGGTGATACTTTATGCCAAACAACCTCATCACCCCGTAGTGAATCCCACGTATAAGGGCCACGCTCCCAAATCTCTTTTTCTATTATTGTTAGCCACAGGCATAGGATTTGGGGTACTCTATTTTCTCGACCGAAGACTTTTCGATCTTGCTACGCTCATGTTCAGGATAGATCTGTTTGCCTTTGGGGGTGGTTTTGCCTCTGTTCCTCTTATGTTCCATGAAGTTGTTCAAGTGCGTTCCTGGCTGGATGGGCCAACCCTTTTGAATGGTATTGTTCTTGGGCAGGTGACCCCAGGGCCAATTGTCATTACAGCGACCTTTATCGGCTATTTATTGAAAGGCCCTCTCGGCGGTCTGATTGCCACCATCTGTGTGTTCTTACCTTCTTTTATAATCGTTGTCGGAATCGTGCCTTACTTTGACAGGTTACGCAGTTCTCCCTATTTTAAGAAGGTTATTACAGGCATCTTGTGTTCTTTTGTGGGCCTTCTTTTAACTGTCACCATTCGTTTCGCTTTAAACATCCCGTGGGATCTTCCTCGCATTCTTCTTTCAGGCGCAGCATTTATCGCCTTGGTTTTGAAGGTTGATATCCTGTGGGTCGTCCTCGCAGGAACGGTGATTTCATTAATTATCCTATAGATGCCTTGTTTCTTAGGGAGCAAGAGGGATGGTCCGTTTGATGCCTTCAAAGAATTTTCATCGCTGGACAAAGGAGTTCGGGCACGCCTTCCTGGTGTTGATTATCACCATTGTCGTCTCCGTTCTTTTAGGGGAGTTTGCGTTTATGAGAGGCTGAGAGGCAATCTACAGGGGATTGCTCGGGTTTTTCCGAATGGCTCTTTTCCTCTGCCTTCCCCTTGTTTTATTATCGCCAATCTTCAGTAAGCTTGGATTTGTTATGCAAAGGAGAAAAGGGATTTTTGTTCAAATTAAAGGAAAGCAAGAATTGGAAATCCATCTTATAAAACACTGGCTCTTCCGGCCTTTTCAGGGTATTGGTATCGGACTTCTTTTTGCTACAAAACTCCTTGGTGTTCTTCAAATTGTTACAGGATCGAACACCACAGCCCCTCTCTTTTTGCCCCGAAGCCAGTTTCAGCCGGGACGACTCTTAATTGCCACAGGGATCACAATTCTTGTCGCTCTCCTCCTATCTACGCTCTGGACCATGGACGATCTGGGAATCAGATACTTCAACCGGAAGGATTATGAAATCAAAATGGTTGGAAAATATGTGGGGACACTCATGCCCATTGTCTTCGGGCTTTACGGGGTACTCAGTCTCTTTGGTGAATTTTCAAAAGTGCAGGCCCTCCTCTACCTATTTCAGGTGGTTGTTATCTTATATCCCCCTTTCGCGGTCTTCAGCGTCTTTCATGCTCATTTCATCCAGAGAAGGGCAGAAGATCTTTCAAAGAGATTGAATGTCGAAAAAAGCGGGATTCTCCACTGAACAGGCCCCGACCAAGACAGATAAAGAAGAAGATAATAGGTCCCGGTGCGGTTTGCCGACGGGGGGCGAACCCTTCCCAGACAGCCATCAGGATCAGGATGCCAAAGAAAAAGCCAAAACGGATAAGTGGCTCATTGTTTAGCACCAGGCTATTCACACGTGCTTCACTTGGTCTGAATCAAGATGTTACCGTAACAGCACGTTACCTTTCGTCTGGAAGGAGGGGGTTTTTTTTAAGGAGTTCAACAACCCTGTCTACCTCTTCTACTGTTGTTGTCCTCCCGAGGCTGAACCGGATGGCTCCCATTCCCACCTTGGGAAGGATTCCCATAGCCTTGAGGACAGGGGACAATTCGACTGAGCCGGAGTGACAGGCAGCTCCGGTGGAGGCAGCCACTCCATCCAATCGGAACAATATTTCTGCTCCTGCTTTTCCAACAAAGCTGACATTCAGGGTGTTAGGAAGGCGGTGGAGGGGATGACCATTAAGAACAATATCGTCACCAAAATTGTCCTGAAGAAGTTTCCAGAAACGGTCCCTCAAGTTGCGAATCCTATCGTCACTTAAATAGTTCTTTGAAATCTCACAAGCTTTGCCGAGTCCCACAATGAGAAGAACGTTTTCGGTTCCGGCCCTTCTGCCCGATTCATGTCCCGCACCATGGATGAGGGGTTCGATAGGTGTTCCTTCGCGAGCAAATAGAGCTCCAACTCCCTTCGGGGCATAAAGTTTATGCCCCGCTATGGATAGTAAGTCCACTCCGAGGTCATCGACCCTTGTATCAATCTTCCCCACCGATTGGGCTGCATCCGTATGGAAAAGAATTCCTCGTTTCCTGACTAAATGGGAGATCTCTTTGATGGGCTGAATGGTCCCCACCTCATTGTTGGCGTGCATAACCGTTACAAGAATGGTTTTGCCAGTAATGGCTCTTTCAATCTCCTTGGGATCGACCATCCCGAAGCGATCCACACCGACATAGGTTACTTCGGCTCCGAGTTTTTCCAGAAATCGACAAGGGTTAATCACAGCCGGATGCTCGATCTGGGTCGTGATGATGTGATTCCCTCTCTCCCTCAGGGCATAGAAGACCCCTTTGATGGCATGGTTGTTGGACTCGCTTCCACCGCTGGTAAAGACAATCTCACCCGGAGAGCACTGGAGAAGCTCCGCCACCTGTTGCCGTGCATGCTCAACAGCTTCTTTAGCCGGAATGCCCGCCCAATGAAGGCTGGAAGGATTACCGAAATGTTGCGAGAGGAATGGCTTCATTGCTTCTGCAACCTCAGGAGCAATCGGCGTGCTTGCATTATAATCGAGGTAAATCCGCCGACTTTTCACTTCAACTCCTCATTAATGTGCCAGAGTAAAACTTGCTGTTAAAGCATCCTGGATTGTACCGATCAACAATTCTTTTTGAAAATCCTCTTGAGAATGCCTTATCTCAAATCTCCGATCAATTATAACATGATAGGGGACGGAACCGGTCCCATACTTCTTGTAAATGTCTCCTTCAGGGTCGGCGATCACCGGATGAGTCAGTTGGTGCTGGGACAACCATGATGATGCTTGATCGGCGCTTTCTTTGACGCCGATAGCAAAAACCTTCAACCCCTTATGCTTGAATCTCTGCCAGATCTCTTTTTCGATAACAGGAGCCTCCTGTTGGCAGCGTGTTCACAGCGTTTTCCAGAAAACCAGAAATATTGGGGACCCCTTTGAATTTGACAGAGATAGGTTATTACCAATGTGAAAATGTTCAGCCTTTTGACCAACCTCCAGCCTTTTCGTTTCTTCCTCAAAAACTTTCATGGTTTCTCCTCCTTATCTTCTCTGCAATAGGGTGGTGGTCATCCTTCCTTCTCCTGAAGTTGTTACAAAACTTGTCCTTGATTCCAATGTGGATTTGTTTGGACCGCGTTCTTTTATTATGAGTTATAAAATCTACCTCTTATGGAAGCAAGCGGTAATTTCATCAATGACCAGAACCAAAAAAGACGGAACCAAAAAGGCTTGACAAATATGTTTCAAGATATTATTATTTAGATTATTTGAAACTAATAAACTTATAAACAGATAGGAAACCGATTGATCAACCCCGCTTTCCTTCGGGTTTTTACTTCAGCTTGCATGATAGCTTAGAAACAAATACTGGTGAAATCAGCTCTGGATCAGAAGGAACCTCTCGAGCCGAATCAGCCTGATGCAAAGGAGAGAGAATGCAAAAAATATATGAACTTCATGCCGATCTTTGCAAGATTTTTTCCAATGCTAAACGGCTTGAGATCATCAATTCACTGAACGATAAAGAGATGTCGGCCAGCGAATTGATCGAGAGAATTGGCCTCAGCAAAGCCAACCTTTCCCAGCATATGAGCGTGTTAAAATCAAAGGGAGTGATTCTAACCAGGCGGGAAGGGGTCAATGTTTATTACCGCATCGCCAATCCTAAGATCATTCAGGCCTGCCATTTGATCAGGGAGGTTCTCTTAGAACAATTTCAGGAGAAAGGGAAGATGGTCTCCACTCTCAGACAGATCAAACGAGACGTTCATCGGATCTAAACCGCCTGGCAAATTTATTTTGTTGACCATAATCTTTAACCTTTATGTAACTAAACCATGAAAGGAGGTGAAAAAAAGATGAAGAAGAGAATGTTTGTTTGGATGTTATCGTTTGTGTTCATTCTTTCAATGGCAAGCCTGACTTTCGCTCAGGACAAGCCAAAGCCCCGTACTTGGGAGAGCACCGTGGTCAAAGAGTGGGTAACGAAGACAAAGGCAGCTATTAAATTGGTGACCATTCAAGACGTGAAGGCGGCCATTGACAAGAAGGAGAAAGCGGTGTATCTCGATGTGAGGGATTCGGACGAATATGCAGGAGGACATCTTCCCGGAGCGATCAGTGTCTCAAGAGGAGAAATCGAGTTCGATATCTGGGATGTTGTTTCCGATAAGAATGCTAAAATTTACGTCTACTGCAAAACAGGAGGACGTGCTGCATTAGCTACCAAGACCCTGAACGATTTGGGATACAAGAATGCAGTATCGATGGATGCCCTTATCGCAGATTGGGTGAAGGCTGGCTATCCTGTGGTGAGGTAATTTTTTAACTCCCCAACCCCCTTTTAGTAAAGGGGGTTGGGGGGAATTTAAAGCAGGATAAAATGTAGTTTGAACTTAAAGATATGAAAGATTTAAAGATCACAAGACGAAATTTCTTAAAAGTCGCCGCAGCAGGTGCGGGTGTTCTTTCCTTGACTCCTGATCTTCTCGATTTCAAAAAATGGGCGCATGCGTCCGCTGATGCTCCCGTGACCGTTGTGCCGACGATTTGTAATGGATGTGGGAATCGTTGCGGGATATTCGCCTATGTAAAAAATGGGAGATTATGGAAGATCGAAGGAAATCCCGAGGCGAATGGCAATCTTGGGGTTATTTGCCCGAAAGGTCATGGATATCTTCATGATTTATACAGCCCCGATCGAATCAAAGGGCCTTTAAAACGGGTTGGAGATAAATTTGAACCCATTCCATGGGAGCAGGCCTATAAAGAGATTACTGAAAAGATCAATCTCATCCTGATGGATCAAGGTCCTAAGAGCATTTTTTGGGTCAACTATCCCCAACCGAATCATCTCTATGCCTTGAGGTTCATGCATGCCCTGGGAAGCCCACACTATTTCACCCATGGATCAACCTGCTATACCGCAAGAAATGCGGGCTGGGTGGCAACGGTAGGAGAACTTCCCTCCAATGACCTCTCTAACGCCCAATACATCATGATCATTGGTCGCAATCCTGCAGGAGGGATTGATCTCGGTCAGGTGAAAAGCATTGTTAAGGCAAAGGAAAAGGGGGCAAAGCTGGTTGTGGTCGATCCGAGACACAGCGAAACCGCCATCCTCGCTGATGAATGGCTTCCCATCAAACCCGGAACGGATCTGGCCTTCCTTCTTGGAATGATCAACGTTATGGTGAAGGAAGAGCTGTACGACAGAAGATTTGTTTCAGAAAAAACGGTTGGCTTTCAACAGTTGAAAGATGGAATCATCAATTATACTCCAGAATGGGCAGAGAAGATATGTGAGATTCCAGCGAAGGCGATCGTACGGATTACTCGAGAGATGGCTCAGGTGAAACCTAAAGCCCTCATCCATCGAGGCTACCATGGGGCCTTCGGAGCTCAATATTTAAATAGTTTTCAAACCGCCCGAGCGGTAGCCATTGTTAATAGCCTTTTAGGAAATATCAATCAAAAGGGAGGAATTTATTTTGCCCAATCCGCTAAATTGGGAGAACTTCAGCCCATACATCCTGCACCCGATCTCCCTAAGATGGGGAAGTTAGACGGAACGGGTATTCCAGGAAGATATCCATTAGGGAGTTATGGAGATGGAATCGCACACGCCATTCCAGAACTGGCCCTTCGGGGAGATTTGAAAGCGGGTTTCGTCTATCATTATAACCCGCTTCGAACCAATCCGAACCCTAAACGAGTGATTGCCGGTTATAAAAAACTTGAGCTGCTGGTTGCCATCGATACCGTTCTCTCTGAAACCGCATCGATTGCTCACTATGTTCTGCCTGAATCTTTCTATCTGGAGCGAGATGAAGCGGTGGATACCAAACATAGTGGGAAAAGAGCCCAGGTAAGCCTCCAGCAGACAGTCGTCAAACCCCTATACGATACCCGACCGGGAACCCAAATCATCATTGAATTGGCGAAACATCTCGGGATAGAGAAATATTTCAATTTTGATATTGGAGAAGCAAACCGAATCCGACTGAAACCATTGGGTGTGACATTGGAGCAGTTGAAAGAAAAAGGGATTTTATTTGTTGGTGGAGAATGGAAGGAGGGGTTCAATAAATTGGATACCCCTTCTGGAAAGGTTGAGATTCATTGTAAAACTCTGGAACAACTTGGATTCCCTCCCATTCCTCGATGGGAGGAGCCCCTCGTGTCGCCAGATTCGAAAGACCCTCATTCCTTCCGGTTACTCCATGGGAAGCAGGCCATCCACACTCATGCGATGACTGCGAACCAGCCGGTTCTTATGGCCCTGAGTCATCGCTATGATATGATCCGAATATGGATGAATCAAAGAAGAGGGGAACAGTTAGGGCTCAAGGACGGAGATTGGGTAAGGATCAAATCGATTGTTGGAGAAGGGAAGATTCGAGTCCGCCTCACCGAAGGCATTCATCCCTCCTGTATTTGGCTCCCGAGCGGATATGGGGTCTTCTCCAAGCATTTAAAGACGGCTTACGACGTAGGTTTATCCTACAATGATTTTCTTCCAACTTATTTCGATCCTACCGTAGGTCATTCCATGTCCTCGGAAATCGTCGTTCAAGTGAGCAAGGACCAAGAAGTTCGGAGTTAAGAGTTCGGAGATTACAGTTCATGGTTCATCGTCCATCGTCCATGGTTAGAATAAAAGATGGGAATTAAGAGGTCGTGATTCATGGCTCGATATGGAATGGTAATCGACGAAACGAAGTGTGTAGGTTGTCATGCTTGTCGAGTGGCCTGCCATAACCAGAATAGTCTTGAAGAAAAAGAGGCCTATAATCATCTTGAGGAACGGGAATACGGAACCTTCCCCAATTATTCCAGGGAATTTTTGCCTGTTCAGTGCCAGCATTGCGATAACCCTCCCTGCGTCAAGGTCTGTCCCACCGGAGCCTCCCATAAGAGAAAAGATGGAGTGGTTCTGGTTAACAAAGATAAATGCATAGGTTGCAAATATTGCATTGCCGCCTGTCCTTATAATGTCCGGATCATTAAGAAAGAGGGTTATATCGAAAAGTGCCGTTTCTGTATCGAATTTGTTGAGAAAGGCGAGAAGCCTGCTTGCATGACAACCTGTATGACCGGTGTCAGAATGTTTGGGGACCTGGATGATCCCAATAGTGAAATTTCCCGATATATTATCAAACATAAGTTGAAACAGTTTAAGGCGGAATTGAATACCAAGCCGAGAATCTATTATAGAAGGGGATAGGCTTGATGACAAATCAGGAAAGGGCGTTCTTTTCACAAATCGTGTCCTCTCTTTTCGCCCCACCCGATCAGGAGATGATGGAGCAGGTCGCTCAGGGGAAACTATATTCTTACTTAAGAAATACCATTTCGTCGTGGGGCGGGGACATGGAGAGGCTAAGAGGGTTTCATACAATGGCCTCACCCGAAATCCTCTTGATGGATTTAAAAGAAGAGTATGATCGCCTTTTCTCTGATACAGGAGCCGAGAGAATCTCATTGGTGGAATCCTTCTATAAACCCTGGACCCGGGATCCTCATTGCACGCTTCCTTTTGCTACAGACAAGGGCTTTCTGATGGGGGATTCAGCCGTTCACCTTTCGATGATCTACGGGGAATGCGGCTTAGAGCCCGAGACGTCGTTTAAAGGAATGCCTGATCACCTCGTCATCGAACTGGAGTTTTTGTCCTATCTTTATCAAGGAGGAGACAATAAGGTGATTCGAACATTTATTGAGGATCACCTGGATTGGATCCCTTGCCTCAAGAAAGAGCTTGATCGGACTCATCCTCATCCTTTTTATACCAGTGCCTTAGAAATTCTCGATCTCTTTCTGAAGAAGGAGATCGAGAGGTTGGAGGGGGAAGCATAGTGGAAAGAAGAACATTTTTCGAAAATTTTTTTTCTGCTTTGGCCTTAGGTAGCCTCCTTCTACTCGTGGGGTGTGGAAAGCAGGAGCAGCCTGTAGGTTTCGGGAATCAGGAAAAACTCTGGCAATTGGTGAGTGAGCAGCAGAAAATAGAAGAGCCTATTGAATTGGCCTATTCGAAGGAAACCCCGGCGCTTTACCGGGATGCCTCTATGGGAAAGGTTGACCCAAACTTCGTCCCAAGGCTTACCGGAGGCTGAAGCTAAAAAGAGATTCGTCGGTGACGAATCAGAACCCTAAATGATCTAAGGTTATGGTTACGAGGCCCGTTTGGTACAATGAACAATGGACTATGAACAATGAACAAGAAAGATAACAAAGTTCATCGTTCTTAAATAATGTGGGCTGCGTTACCCTTGCCGCGAGACGAAACCTTTTGTTTTCTATGTAGTCGAGGAGTGAAGCATGGAAGGAACCATACATGCCATCTGGGATTGGATTGTGGCGGTTGACCTCTTTGCGGCGGGTTTGAGCGCAGGGGCTTTCATCATTTCAGCAACCGCCTATTTTCTCGGTCGAGAGAGATATGAGAACATTACTAAAATCGGGGCATATATCGCTCCCTTTCCAGTGATCATCGGAATCCTCGCCTTGATCTACGATCTTGAGAGGCCCCATCTTTTTTGGAAATTATTTCTTACCTTTCAGCCTAATTCGGTCATGTCTCTCGGGGCCTGGCTTCTATTCTTTTTCTCGTTTTTCAGCCTTGCTCACCTTTATCTCTGGCTTCCCGAAAAGTTTGATTATTTCAAAATAATACCGGTTATCAAATCGAATCCGTTTCTCGGGCGATTCCGCGGTGATAATCTCACCAAGGTGCGGGGGCTAGTGGCTGGTTTTGGGATTCCCATCTCCATCGGGGTAGGTATCTATACAGGGGTGCTCTTAGGAGCTCTGACGGCAAGACCCTTTTGGAATAATCCGATGTTACCGATGTTATTCTTGATCTCCGCCATGATGACGGGGTCCGCGGCGATCTGTTTTGTCGGTTGTTTCATCAAAGGATTCCGTGGGATGAGTCGGGAAAACATCAATACGAATAAATTTATGATTCATTCCATTGATTTTACGCTCATGGTCTTTTCCATTATCGCTGTCTTTCTTTTCATCCTGGGCCTTTATGTTTCACCCAGAAGTTCTGTTGCTGCCGTCCACCTCATCATGGGGGGTGAGTTTACCCTTCTTTTCTGGATCGTCGTGGTTGGGATTGGTATCCTTCTTCCATTAGCCCTTGAAGTTTATGAATTGATTCCGCATTACATTGTCCATGTAGAATTAAAGGAGCATAACCCTTGGATCTCGGGTATCATTACGACCTCTGTCCTCATCGGGGGATTTACCATGCGCTATGTCGTGGTTTATGCAGGGCAGATGGCTCAAATCATTTCTTCTTAAATCATTTCATTTCTCACCCATGATAGGCAATTAGAACATTCCCATCCGATCCCATCCCTTCATCTGAACCCACCAACAAGAAATTCCATCTTAACAGGCAGGCTTGGAAGTGAAGCTCCCCGGTCAAAAGTCCTCCTTTTCAAAAAGGAATTGCAAGAATATGATACCCTTAGAAATAGCAGAATGGGGCAGTTGGCTAATCACATATATTACGTAACTCATTGAAATCATACGAAATATATTTGTGAAAAAAATTATTTTGACCTTCTGAAGAATGGATATTATATTTAGGTTGACTCTAATGTTGAATGTGGTAAAGCTCACATAGCTTGTGTTAAGGTTGTTTAAGAAGGTTTTCCCTCCTTTAAAAATCCGAAATCAAGAATTGGTTCAACATTAGGATTAAATTTCAGAGGCTGATAGATATGGACGAAATCAGTTATCAGAAATTTTTGACGACCAGGATTTGCGACTTGGAACTGGATGCCAATGAGAGGTTAGCCTCTTCCTTCAAGAGACTGATGAAGGAGCTAAGAGAGCATCGAATTCTCTTGTGGCCTGATTTCTATTTTGGGACTGAGTGGGGATGTGTGAATAAGAAGATTTCGATTAGCATCCCTTTCTATTTTGCCATGCCTGAATTAAAAGACCTTGAGGAAGATATGCCGACGAATGAGGAGATGATGAAGACCCTTCGTCATGAAACAGGCCATGCGGTGAATTATGCCTATAAACTTTGGCAACGGAGGGATTGGAAAGAAACCTTTGGAGATTTTCATAAGAAGTATCGGGATGGATATCTCTACCGGGTGAATCCCTGGTCGAAGAGTTATGTCAGACACCTCCACTATTTAGGGGATCCTCACTACGCTCAAAAACATCCTGATGAGGATTGGGCAGAGACCTTCGCCATCTGGCTCGACCCCCGGTCCCATTGGGAAGTAAAATATCGAAACTGGCCCACCGCCTTAGAGAAACTATCCTATGTGGATCGTTTAATGGAGGAGATCGCCGGAGAAGAACCTTCGAACGTGGAAAAGAAACAAGATGAAATGTATACAACGATTGAAGAGACCGTATCGGAGTGGTGGGGATTAGATGGGGAAATTCTGGATCAGGAGCTGCAAGAATATCTTACCGATATGAATGAACTCTTCGTCAAACCTGGAAATGGGTGGAGAAATCTCCTTCCGGCGT
>Ga0256868_10001560_pt1 | contig 12372 bp, 13 predicted proteins | sample RVTome_13_FD_187341 | JGI IMG/M metagenome (GOLD analysis project Ga0256868, IMG submission 187341) | Soil microbial communities from uranium-contaminated site in the Upper Colorado River Basin, Wyoming, United States - RVT92D227 HiSeq ... | reverse complement strand
GAAGTCGTAGGTGTCGTAAGCGAGGTACGGGTACGCCTTGCGCACGTCGTAGGCCACGCCCGTGGCCCGCAGGCAGGGCCCCGTCCAGCCCCAGTCCACCGCGTCCTCCGCGCTGATGGCACCGACCCCTTCCGTTCGCCCGCGGAAGATCCGGTTTTCCGTGATCAGCGTCTCCATGTCGTCGACCAGCTTGGGGATGCGCCTCAGGAGGTACCGGACGGAGTCCTCGAAGTCGGGCGGCGTGTCCGCAGAGAGGCCGCCGATCCGAACGTACGACATTGTGAGTCGGCTTCCGCAGCAGGCCTCCAGCACCGAGTACAGCTCTTCCCGGGCCTGGTACATGTACAGGAACGGCGTCATCGCGCCGACGTCGTTGAGGTTGGCGCCCACGTCCACGATGTGGTCCATGATCCTCGAGAGCTCAGAGAGGATCAGGCGGATCACCTGGGCGCGGGGCGGCGCCTCCACACCGAGCATGCTCTCCACCGCGAGCGCGTAGCCGACGCCGTTCATCATGGCGGAGCAGTAGTTGAGCCGGTCTGTGTAGGGGATCACCTGGTTCCAGGTGTGGGTCTCGGACATCTTCTCGAAGCACCGGTGCAGGTAGCCGATCTCCGTTTCCGCCTTGGTGATCAACTCACCGTCCAGGCGCACGACGGTCCGCAGCGTCCCGTGCGTCGCGGGGTGCGAAGGCCCAATGTTGAGCACCTGGGTCTCAAAGTGGTCCTCGTTCTCCTGGGCCTCCTTCGCCCAGGCCGGCTCGTCCTGCTCGCCTTCGCGCAGCAGCCAGCGCTGGCCGGGGTCGTAGTCCTTTCGCAGGGCGTGCCCTTGGAATGCTGGGTGACAGAGAATCCGCTTGAGGTTCGGGTGGCCCTCGAATCGAACGCCAAACATGTCGAACGCTTCACGCTCGAACCAATCGGCCGCCTTCCACACCCCGTACACCGACGGGACGACCGCGTCCCCCTCCCGCACCGCGACCTTGAGTCGTACGCGGTGGCCGTGCGTTAGCGACGTGAGGTGATAGACGACCTCGAACCGCTCCTCCCGGGCCGGGTAGTCGACCCCGCAGACGTCGAGCAGCAGCTTGAAGTCCAGGGCCGGGTCGTCCTTGAGGTGCCGGGCCAGGTCCGGCAGCACCCTCCGATCCACCCGAAACGTTTGCAGGTCGCCACCCGGCAGCTCGACGACCCCGCCCCCCTCGGGGAACGCCGTGCGGATCGCGGCTAGCCTCGCCTCTCGATTAGCCATCCTCGCCCCTTTGGCTTCCGTCAAGCCCCGGCCTGGGCCCGCGCGGCCCTACGCTCGGCCAGCGTGCGCTGGTAGTGCGTCTCCCCCTTGGAGATCATCTCCTGCAGCTTGACCACGCCCTGCAGCAGGGCCTCGGGCGTGGGAGGGCAGCCCGGCACGTAGACGTCCACCGGGACGAACTCGTCGATCCCCTGTACGACGTGATAGGCGCGGTAGAACCCGCCGGTACAGGCGCAGACGCCCATCGAGATGACGTACTTCGGCTCCGCCATCTGCTCGTAGATCCGGACCATCACCGGGGCCATCTTGTCCGTGACCGTCCCGGCGACGATCAGGAGGTCCGACTGGCGCGGCGAGAAGCGCACGACCTCCGCGCCGAACCGCGAGATGTCGTAGTGGGACATCATGAAAGACATGAACTCGATCGCGCAGCAGGCCGTGCCGAACGGGAAAGGCCACAGGCTGTTCTTTCGGGCCGCATCGAGCAGCTTCTCGAGCTTCGTCGTCAGGAAGACCTGGCTTCCGTCCGGCTGCCTCGCCGCTGCCGCCTGGCCCCCACTCCTGGCCGCCGGCAGCGACAGCTTCCCTCCCGAGTTGCTCATTGTACCCTCCCACACATACTCAAGAACCGTTGTAAGCCGGCCTGCTGTTCCCCGCCGGAGGAAGCAGGCGCATTATAGGTTGTTTCACGATTGGCCGTCGCTGGACGCGAGGCTCGGGCAGAAGCGGCCGAGGACGCGGCGTACGAACTCTCGCGTCTCCCGGTACGGCGGCACCCCGGCGCTCTTCTCAACCGTTGCCACGCCCGCGTTGTACGCGGCGAGCGCCAGCGAGAGGTCCCCGAAGCGGTCGAGCAACCCCTTCAGGTGCCGACATCCCAGGCGCAGGTTGGTTTTCGGGTCGTAGGGGTTGGCGACTCGCTGCGGGAGCCACACCGAGGGCATCAGCTGCATCAGGCCTCCCGCGCCGACCTTCGACACGGCAAAGGGGTTGAAGGCCGATTCCGCCTCGACGACGGCCGCCACCAGCAGCGGGTGGAGGTCTGCCGCACGGCTCGCGTCGACGATCTCCTGCGCAAACGGGGTACCTTCCGGCAACTTACGTTCCTCGAACGCGGGACGGCACGAGGGCGGCGGAATCGGCTCCGACGCCCCTTGCACCGCGTCCTCGATCACCCGGTCGAGGCGCGAGAGCGGGATTTCCAGTGCGCCTCCCCCGGCGAGGTCGAGGCGGATACGCATGTCGCCCACCAGGCTCGCGCTGGCGACTGGCAGGATCCGACCGTCGACGAAGACCGCCAGATACTGCGCGTCGCAGACCCCTGCCAGGCCAAGAGACAGCGCCAGGACGACGGCCGCACGCGTCCGAACGCTCCGCACCCACTTCAGCCCCTGGCCGTCTCTCATGCGCGTGGGTGCTTGCTGTCGTACAGGGCGCGCAGCCGCTCCCTGCTGATGTGGGTGTAGATCTCGGTCGTCGAGATGTCGGCATGCCCGAGCATCGCCTGCACCGCCCGTAGGTCCGCCCCGTGCTCGAGCAGGTGGGTCGCGAACGAGTGACGCAGCACGTGCGGCGACAGGTGTGTCCTGACCGCACCGGTGCGCCCGTGTTTCTTGACGAGCTGCCAGAAGCACTGGCGCGTCATTGCCACACCCCGCACCGTGAGAAAGACGGCATCGTGGTGCTTCTTGTCGAGGGTGGGCCGTGCGCCCTCCAGGTAGCGCACCAGCCACTCGCGCGCCTTGGAGCCGACGGGCACGATCCGCTCCTTGCCACCCTTCCCCCACACCTTGACGTACCCGGGGTCGAGGCGCAGCTGGCCGAGCGTCAGAGAGACCAGCTCCGAGACGCGCACGCCCGTCGCGTAGAGCGTTTCCAGCATCGCGCGGTCCCGCAGCCCGAGCAGCTTCGTGTCATCGGGCGCCGCCAGCAAGGCGTCCACCTCCTCACTCGACAGGAAGTACGGGAGTGGCCGCATCAGCTTCGGCGACTCGAGCTCCAACGTCGGGTCCCCCGTTGTGATGCCACGCTCGAGCAGGTGGCGGAACAACCCTCTCAGGGCGGCCAGTGCCCGCGCCGTCGACCGGGCGGAGAGGCCACGCCCCCGCAGTTCGGTGATGTACCGACGCAGGTGCGCCCGCTCGCACCCCTGGGTGTCGATGTGTCGGGCAGCGAGCCAGCGGCCGAAGCTCTCCAGATCGCGGCGGTACGACGCGACCGTGTGGGTTGCCAGCCCGCGCTCGACGAGCAGCACCGCCAGGTAGTCAGGGAGAAGGCGCTGGAAGAATTCGCCAACAGGGGCGTCGTTGCCCACGCCGGTTTCTATCCTTCCCGCCGAGAGCGCCGGCGCCCGAGCCCTCGCAGACTTACTGGACTCGCGGTCGGCTCCCAGCGCCAGCGCGCCAGGTCGAGGGTGCCGTCGAGGCGGAAATCGACGCCCTCGGCCTCGAGGAGCGCCCGCTGGAGGCCTGGCGGCATGTCGCCTCGCCTTTCGGTGGAGCAGGCACCCGAAGCGTTCACGACCCGGTGCCAGGGCACGTCGTCCGGGCAGGTATGCATCGCCCAGCCCACGGCCTTGGGCGAGAGCAGGTTGCCGAGCAGGCCTGCAATCTGTCCGTAGGTCATGACGCGACCGTGCGGGATGGCGCGCACCAGCGAGTAAACGGCCTCCCACGTCCTGCGTCCCCCCTTGACATCGCCGTGAATCCGCGACGGCTGAGCCCGTACCGGGCGTCTGGTCGACGGCGCTCGCGCCATGGTCCGTTCCTCGCCACCCATGCTAGCAGCGCAGTTCGCGGTTGAAGGGAAGCCGGGGCGCTAGAGGCGTTGCGGCGTGCCCCCCGGGCGGGCGGGACCGGCCTTCGGGAGCATTCGGTTACGTCTGACACTCAGGGCCTGCTCCAGGTGCCGCCGCTCGTGAGCCGCGAGGAAGACGAACAGCTCGTAGAGGTTCAGGCGAAGGAGCGGGCGGCCCGGGGCGGCGACCTTGATCCTCGCGAGGTTCAATCCGTTGGCCAGACGCAAACGCGCGATGAACTGATCTTGGAGATCGATGATTGCCGGCCCGACAACGCCGACAGGCTGGTCCGAGGGCGGGACGAACTTGTGGTTGGCGTTGCGCTTCCAACGGGCCGGGGGCTCGGTGGTGCGAACGAGGTTGTTTGCGAAAAAACCGAGTCGGAACGGTCCTGGGCTGTACCACTGCCTGGAGCGCGCCTCATGGATCCCCGCGTCGATGCTCGACAGCGCCTCGGAGCCCATGATGTTCAGGTGCCCGAGACACTCGGCGATCGACCACTGACCCGAGCCCGGGCGCCAGTTCACCTGCCCGTGCGAGAGCCCCTCAGCGACGGTGCGGGCCGTCCGGCCTATTTCCCGAAACTCGCTTTCGAGCTCCCGGAGTTGCGCGATCAGCGAAGTCTCCTTCTGCTCCGTAGCCCCAATGTCCGGGCGGCGCCTCGTCCCAAGCTCGAAGAGCTCGTGGCTCGTGTCCGGAGGCCTTCCCCGGTCAGCCATCGCGTCCCCTGCCCCCTTTCGTCACTCCCTACAGCCCGCGAGGATACTCCCGTCGCCTTTACTTGGTTCGGAAACCACGTTTTCGCGCGAACTCGACGAGCGATGTGTAGTGTTTGAGGTCCGCGTTGTGCAGGCTCCGCAACATGGTCCCCACCTCCCGGTTGGAACCAGCGATTGCCCGACGTGAGTGTACCTCCGCCACACCGCTCTCGAACTCGATTGACAGCACCACCGCCTCGCGCAAGGACAGCTGGTCTGCGGCTGCGTGGACCCTCTCGATCTGCTCGACCTCCCTCTGAATCGCCTCGAGATCGACATCCACCTCGGAGAAGTGGCTAGGGTTTTGGCGCGCAATCCTTCGCAAGAACTGGACCTGCCCCACGTGCGAGCGCTCCTCGAACGCAAGCCTCCTGAAAAGCGCTGCAGCATCCGTGTCGCCGCCGAACTTTTGAGCGAGCTTCGCGTAGATCTCCTGCATCAGCGTCTCGAAATGCTCCAAAGGCCTCAACACGCTTTGGATCTCCGCCATTCACCCCCCACGCCCTCGACCGCGGTGCGATTCTACCCCGCGATCCGCGGCGCGGCCAACCGGCGCCCCCGGGCTACGAGTCGTCCGCGTAGAATGGCCGCGGTGGCGGTTCGCATCGACCTCGACAAGCGGCAGGTCGCCTGCTCCGTGCACGACCTCCTCCCCGACGTCCTGAGGGGCGGGCTCGGGGCCCCCGGGGAGGGCCTCACCCGCCTCTCGGTGGGCGCCGAGCTCCACCGCATCGTGCAGGGCCAGCGCCAGGAAGAGGATCCCCGCTACACCAGCGAGGTTGCGGTCGATGCCACCCTCACAATCGACGGCTGGGGGCTGCGCGTGTTGGGCCGGGCCGACGGCATCACCCGGGGCCCCGATGGCCGCCATATCGTGGAGGAGATCAAGACCCTTCACTTCCGCTCCGAGCTCCACCACCCCTTCGCCCGCGAGCGCCTCGAGCGCTACCGCTGGCAGGCACGGCTTTACGCCTACTGCCTGTTCCCTTCCGGCGAGGCCTCGGCGCGCCTCCTGCTCGTGGACCTGGGCGGCCAAGACCACAGGGTCGAGGACGTCGCCTGGTCCCCGGGTGAGGTCACGGCCTACCTCCGCGCGCGCCTCCACGCCCTGGTAGCGGCGGAGCGGACCCGCGAGGCCACGCGCGCCATGTGGCGTGCTGCGGCCGAGGAGCTTCCCTTTCCGTTCGAGTCCCCACGCCCTGTGCAGGACGAAGCGATGGCCGCGGTTGCGGATACGCTTGAGTCGGGTCGCCACCTCCTGCTCGCGGCGCCGACGGGGGTCGGCAAGACCGCTGCCGCCCTCTACCCGGCGGTCAAGCTTGCGCTCGCCACGGGGCGTCGGGTCGCAATGCTCACGGCAAAGACGCTCCAGCAGGCGCTTGCGGTGCAGACCTTGCAGGGGATGCAGCGCGGCGGCTGGAGCTCGATCCAGATCAGGGCCAAGGCCAAGATGTGCGCCAACCGCGAGGTGGTTTGCCACGAGGAGTTCTGCCTCCACGCCCGCGACTACGGGAGCAAGCTCGCGGAGCGGGGGGTGCTGCCGGCGCTGCTCTCCGCCGGGCCCCACCTCGACCCGGACCGTATCTACGCGGTCGCACATGCCGCCGAGGTGTGCCCGTTTGAGGTCTCCTTGGAGCTCCTGGATGAGACAAGCGCGGTGGTGTGCGACTACAACTACGTCTTCGACCCGACGATTGCGCTTTTCGGGCTGGCCGAGGAAGGCTCGCTGGAGAACACCTTCCTGATTGTGGACGAGGCCCACAACCTCGTGGATCGCGCGCGCGAGTACTACTCCCCGCGCCTCTCCCGGGCCACTGTGCGTGACGCGCGCCGCCTGGTCGAGGGGCACCGCCACAGGGTCTGCCGGGAGCTCAACACGCTGTTGGGGGACCTCGACCGGTTCATCACGAGCAGGGTCTCGGACGCCCTCGGCTCACGCGAGGGCAGCCAGAGGGCGACGCTCGAGCCCCAACCGTTGTCGGAGTACCGCATCGGCCTCGATGCGCTCGTTGCCCCCTATTTCACGTTCAAACGCGACGCCGAGCTCTGGCTCGCGCGCGATCCCGTGCTGGACGTCGTCCTCTCCCTGGCCCGCGTCACCGACTTGCTGGAGGACGGAGGGCGAGAACTGGTACCCCTCGCGGAACGCACGTCGGCGGAGCCCGAGGCCGAGGCTTTGCGGATCTTCTGCCTGGACGCTTCGCGGTTCACGGGTTCGGTGCTGGCGCGCTCCGCCGGCTGCGTGGCCATGTCGGCCACCCTGGAGCCGTTCGAGTTCTACAGGGACCTCCTCGGGTTTGCCGAGGACCGGACCGACACCATCTCCCTGCCCTCACCGTTCCCACGTGAGAACCGCCTGATCGTCGCCGTGGACGAGGTGGACACCACGTTCCGCGCCCGCCCGCGCTGGTACGGCCGCATCGCCGAGCTGGTCGGGGAGCTTGCCCCTGCCGACCGCAATGCGCTGGTGCTCTTTCCCTCCTACGCTTTTCTGCAGGAGGTGGCCTCCCGCCTCGCGGCGCCGGGTCACCGGATCGAGGTTCAGAGGGGGGACGACTCCGACAGGTTGCGCAACGAGATGCTTGCCCGCCTGCGTGGCAACCACGAACCCGTCCTTCTCCTGGGAGTCCTCGGCGGGGTCTTTGCCGAGGGTGTGGACTATCCAGGGGAGATGCTGTCCGAGGTCATGGTCGTTTCGCCGGGATTGCCCCAGGTCGGCCCCGAGCGTGAGCTCCTCAGGCGCTACTTCGACGACCGCTACGAGCGCGGATTCGAGTACGCCTACCTGATCCCGGGCATGACTCGCGTCGTCCAGGCCGCGGGCAGGCTCATCCGCTCGTCCGAGGACCGCGGGGTCATCGCGCTGGTCTGCAAGCGCTTTCTCGCCGAGCCGTACGTCTCGCTGCTGCCGGCCGACTGGACCGCGAGCGACCCCGCCTCGCTGCGCCGTGAGGACCCGGCGGCCGCGGTCCGGGCTTTCTTCCTCGCCCTCGACCTGGAATCGTGATACTTTCTGAGAAGGGAAAGCCACACACGGGGGGGACAGTGGATACCATCGCTAGCATCCTCAAGGAGAAGGGCACCAGCGTCCATCACGCCTCGGGTGAGGTCACCGTTCTGGCGGCCGTGGAGATGATGTCCGCCAGGCGGATCGGCGCCCTCATGGTGTGCGAGGAGGGTCGCCCGATCGGGATCTTCAGCGAACGTGACCTCATGACCCGGGTGATCCTTGCCGGTCGGGACCCCGCCACCACCACAGTCGAAGAGGTCATGTCAAAGGACGTGATCTTCGTCGAGCCCACGACCCGCACCGAGGAGGCCATGGCGGTGATGACTGAGCGCCGTTGCCGGCACCTGCCGGTGGTCTCGGAGGGCAGGGTGGTGGGCCTGATCTCGATCGGCGACCTGGTGCGCTGGGTGAGCCGGGACCAGCAGTTCCAGATCCGCCAGCTCGAGGATTACATCTGCGGCAAGTACCCCGGATAGCGGCGGCACTCACTCTGCACATCCTTGACGTCGCTCCCGTCGGGCGTGAACTCGCCGACTCCCCGGACCTGTTGACAATTCGGGAACACCTTGTGCGGGGCCGAGCTAGCGCGCCCAGAGGTTGAATTTCAGAATGCACCAGATCGCCTCGAACCCGTCGCGCCAGCCGATCTTCTTGCCCTCCGCGTACGTTCGCCCGTGGTAGGAGATCGGGACCTCGTAGATACGCACGCCCATCCGCGCCACCCGTGCCGTGAACTCGGGCTCGAACCCGAAACGTTCGGACGTGATGATTAGTCGCTCCTTGACCGCTCGGGTGAACACTTTGTAACACGTCTCCATGTCGGACAAGTTGAGATCCGTGCATATGTTGGAGAGCATCGTCAGGAACCGGTTGCCGACCGAGTGCCAGAAGAACAGCACCCGGTGCGGGCCCGAAAGGAAGCGGCTCCCGTACACCACGTCCGCCTTGCCGCCGATGATCGGGCCCAGCAGCGCCGGATAGTCGCCGGGGTCGTACTCCAGGTCCGCGTCCTGGACCACGATCACGTCACCCGAGGCTTTCGCGAAGCCGGTCTGCAGCCCCGCTCCCTTGCCGCGGTTGCGCTCGTGCCGTTCCCAGATGAACCGGCACGGCTTGCCGGTCCCCGATGGAACCCTGTACCCGGCCAGTCGGGCTGCCGTGCCGTCGCTCGAGCAGTCATCCACGACCACGATCTCCGCCTCGCTGACCCCGGGGGGAAACGGGGCGTTCGCCACGCGGTCCAGCAGCTCCGTGACCGTTCCCTCTTCGTTGTACACCGGCACGACCACGGAGACTTTCACCGCCTCCATCGCGCTCCTCCACGGGTCTCGGCGCCCTTGCCGCCTCGCTGCCAAGGGACTAAGGTGCGCCTGTGGGATGGCCGATTTCTCTCCCAGCGCTGATCCTGCTCGGGTGGGCGATGGCGGGCCTCCTGTGGTGGGACCGGCGCAAACGGGTCATCATCGACCCCCTGGTGCCGTGGACCATGGCCGGGATGGCGCTGGTCGTGGTGGCCATGGGTCTGCTGCTGGCGACCCTCCCGGCGCCGCCCGCCGAGCAGGCCGTGCGGGGTGTCCTGCTGCTCGAGGGTGCGTACGGGTTCTGGGTGCTCGCACGTCGCAGGGCGACGAGGTCCGGGAATGGACGAAGGTGACGCTCCGCTGGCGCTGCCCATCGAGGATTCCCTGGACCTCCACAGCTTCGCCCCCCAGGACATCGTCGATGTGGTGGAAGAGTACCTCACGGCCGCGCGTGCCGCGGGCCTTGCCGAGGTGAGGCTCATCCACGGGCGCGGGCGGGGGGTCCAGAGGGCGCGCATCCACTCACTGCTGGCGCGCCTCCCGTGGGTGGCCAGGGCGTACGATGCGCCTCCAGAACGAGGGGGGTGGGGCGCCACCGTGGTCGTGCTCGAGCCGTGCGTGGGGGAGCTCACCGAATTGCCCGGTTAGTCCAGGTCGACGTCGCGGATCGGTTTGGTCACGGGTTGGTCCTTGGCTTCCTCTAGGAGCTTGCGGAACTTCTCCTCGCGGATGGCCGCGCCTGCCTTCTCCGTCCGCATCGCCTCCTCCATCTTGGCGCGAGCGTCGGCCTTCTCCTTGCCGAGCGCCTGCAGGCGGTCCTCCAGGGAGGTTGTGGTCTTGGGCTTTTCCGGCGCCTTGGACACGACGATCACCTGGGTGTCGCCGTCCAGATCCAGCAGCGCGTGACAGTGTGGGCAGGTCACCGTGAAGCGGGCCATCGCTCGTCCTCCGGGGCAATTGTACCCGCCCCTGAGGTCCCTGCCCCGAAAAACCGGGCGGCCGCCGCTAGACGCCCGCGTTGGTGGGGACCAGTTTGTCCAGCGCTGCGAGGAAACGCTCGTTCTCTGCCCTCGTCCCCAGCGACACGCGAGCGCAGTTGACCAGGCCAGGACCGCCCACCGGCCGAATGATGACCCCGCGCTTCTGGAACTCGACGAACAGCTCCTTGACGTCGCCCTCGAATTCGATCAGCACAAAGTTGGTCACCGAGGGGGTGAACCGCACCCCTCGCCGCTGCAGCTCCCCTTGCACGAACACGAGCTCCCGCAGGTTGTGGTCCCTCGACCTTCGCACCCACTCCTCGTCCTCCAGGGCTGCGATGGCGGCGACCTGTGCGAGCGAGGAGGTGTTGAAGGGCGAGCGCACCCTGTTGACCGTGGCGATGACCTCCTGCGATGCCATGCCGTAGCCGATCCGCAGCCCGGCCAGCCCATAGACCTTTGAGAACGTTCGCAGCACCATGACGTTGCACCCGCGCCTGACGTCGTCGAGGGCATCAGGGTAGTCGGTCCGACTGACGTACTCGTGGTAAGCCTGGTCGACGACGACCAGCGTGCGATCGTCGACATCGGCGAGGAAGCGGTCGAACTCCTGGCGGGTGAAGTACGTGCCGGTCGGGTTGCAGGGGTTGGCCAGGTAGACCAGCCTGGTGCGATCGCTCACAGCCTTTGCCATCGCCGGCAGGTCGTGCGCACGTGCGTCGGTCGCCGGCGTGGTCACGGCACGACCGTTCACCTGGTCGACCGCAAGCTGGTACGAAACGAAGGACTGCTGCGAGTAGACTGCCTCGTCGCGGTCCGCCAGGTAGGCGCGTGCCAGCATTTCGATGATCTCAACGGAGCCGCTGCCGAGGATGACCTGGTCGAGGTCAACGCCGTGGCGCGCGGCGAGGACCTTGCGCAGAGCGTACCCGCTTCCGTCCGGGTAGCGATGCAGGTTTGGGAGGGCCTTTTCGATAGCCGCGACCGCTAATGGCGACGGCCCGAGAGGATTCTCGTTCGAGGCGAGCTTTACGATGTCGCTGACCCCGAGCTCCCTCTGCACCTCCTCGATGGGCTTGCCCGGCACGTAGATCGCCAGTCGTCGGATGTAGTCCGGCACCTTTGGTCCGCGCATTGTCCTGCCTCCCGCCCCGCGGTCCGCCACTGCGCAGCGCTTCGATCTCGTCTTCGGTGAGCTCACGCCACTGCCCCGGTCGCAGCGATGCGTCCCGAAGACCCCCGATCGCGCTCCGAATCAGCCTCTGAACCGGGTGGCCGACCCTCTTGAACATCTCCCTCACCTCGTGGGTCTTCCCCTCCCCCACGACTATCCGCCACCACGAGTTCATCCCTGAGGCCGTCGGGCGCATCAACTCCAGGGCGTGCGGGACCAGCCGCTGTCCCTCGATGACCGTTCCGCGCCTCAGCTTGGCGTGAGCGTCCTCGCCGGGGACACCGCGCACCTTGGCGAGGTACTCCCGTAACACCCCGTAGCGGGGGTGAGCGACCCGCAGGGCGAACTCCCCGTCGTTGGTGAGGATCACCAGCCCCTCCGAGTGGTAGTCGAGGCGCCCCACCGGGAAGATCCGCTCCGCCACCTTCCCGCCGAGAAGGTCGAGCACCGTGGCGCGCCCCTCGGGGTCCTCGGTCGTCGTCACGAACCCGGTCGGCTTGTGCAGCAGGATGTAGCGAAGCCTCTGTGCCGGCTTGAGCCGCTTCCCGTCCACCTTCACCGAATCGGTCCTAGCGTCGGCCTGGTCCCCAAGCTCCGCCAGGCGACCGTTGATCGTCACCCTGCCCTCACGGATCAACTCTTCCGCCTCGCGCCGGGAGCAAACGCCGGCGCGCGCAATGAGCTTTTGCAGCCGCTCAGGGCTCACGGGCACCTTCCCCGGCCACTTGCTCCACCTCCTCCGGCGTCGGGAGCGCGGAGAGGTCGGGCAGGCCGAAGTGGACGAGGAACTCCTTGCTCGTGCGGTAGAGAAGCGGCGTGCCCACGACCTGCTTCCTGCCCGCCACTAGGACCAGCTTGCGCTCGAGGAGCGTCCGCACAACCGCCGCGCAGTTCACGCCGCGCAGAAAGTTGATCTCGGGAAGCGTGATCGGCTGCCGGTAGGCGACGATCGCCAGGGTCTCGAGCGCCGCCTGCGACAGGCGGGCCCGTGAACGGTAGCCGAGGTACTCGCGCAGCGCTCCCTCGTGCTCGGGTCGCGTGGCGAGGCGGAACCCTCCGGCCACGTGCTCGATCTGGAGACCGCTGCCCTCCTGATCGTGA
>Ga0256868_10001557_pt1 | contig 12388 bp, 15 predicted proteins | sample RVTome_13_FD_187341 | JGI IMG/M metagenome (GOLD analysis project Ga0256868, IMG submission 187341) | Soil microbial communities from uranium-contaminated site in the Upper Colorado River Basin, Wyoming, United States - RVT92D227 HiSeq ... | reverse complement strand
GCCATGATCAACCTTCCCACCACACCTCTAGCAGGTGAACACTCTGTCCGAATCGAGTGCGGATGCCGCAAAATCCATCAGATTGACGAACTCCACTCCTCCGAGGAACGATCTCTTGTCGATGCCCCTTGATTCGAGGCAAGGTATGCACACCTGGACCTTCCCGCCGCTCGCCAGGAAGGCGTCCATCATGTCCTTCACGGAGGCCATGCCCTCGACCTTTCCGAGCTTATCCGCGAAGCCCTTCTGGGCGAGCTTCACGCCGTTCCCCGTCAGGAATACCCTTGTCCTGATTCCCAGAGCAGCGGACGCGCTCGCGCATGCAAACGTCATTGTCGCCTTCTCGACGTCCTCGTCCCCGTGGGTGCCTATCACGAGGAAGGATTTCTTCGAATAGTCGGTCTTCTTGGCTGTCATGTTATCCTCGTATGATACAACGACAGACGCAGATGAAGCCAAACACGGCGAACATGTAAGCCATTCGAAGAAACGTTCACGCCATGTTGCCCAGGTGCCTTGCGATGACCTTCCTTTGTGCCCTTCTCAGCATAACGTCGAGCGTGGCCTTCGATATCTCCAGCCTCTTCGCCAGCTTCTCCAACTTGATCTTCCTGGGGATCTCGTAATAGCCAAGCTCATACGCCAGCTGCAGGACCCGCTCCTGCTCTCTAGTCAGCTCCTGGGCGGTCCGGAGCTTCGAAACCCTCTCGACCGTGGCCGAGCATCCCAGCTCCCTGACCCTGTCCACAAGTGTCTTCAGACCCGCGGCGTTGGGCGATATGACGTTCCACTGGACCAACCCGTCCGGCCTCGATGTGGCGGAATCCAGGAAGCACCCCGAGTCCGCCACCAATCTGCAGACCTGGCACGTGTCGAGCTCGACCGTGCCCACGTATCTTCCTGGGCCCGCGCTTATCAGCTGAACGGAGCAGCGAGGATCATGCGTCTTGATCCTGCTTGCGAGGTCTTCACCAGACATGTCCGCAGCGGTGTCAATCTGCAAGAAACCCTGCCCACCGCCGCCGTTCCTGGGGACACACTTGAACACGCGAACTGACAGGTCGCATGAGGTCGAGAGCGTCTTGATCCAGTTGCCCGGGATGTTCACCGCAAGGACGGCGAGCCTCATCTTGCGCCTCCTCCTCCCCGGACGCGGTGCCGTCTTGACGCACCTTCGCCGGTCCTTGCTGTCCGAGGGCTGATCTTGACTGCGCCCACGTTCTCGATCCTTATCGCTACACCGTTGACCAGGCTGTGTGCGACCTTGCGCCTTGCCTCAGAGAGAATCCTGTTGAAAGTAGGCTGAGAGACACCCATCATCTCGGCACCTTCCTTCTGCGCAAGGCCATCAGCGTCCGCGAGTCGGAGCGCCTCGAGCTCGTCCAGGCCCAAGCTGACCCACTCGAGCTCCGTCATGGGGATTCCCTGGGGCTTGAAGAAAGTGGAATCGGGGTCGCAACAGACTTGTCGGCATCTCTTCGGCCTAGGCACGGTTATGAATAATGATTCATAATTACTTAAAGCTAACTGAGCAGCAACGGGATGGCATCGACCCTCTCGTCACGCTGTCCACCCTCCGACGGTCGGGGGTATTCCCCTTCTTGAGAATGATAATGTGATAGCACGGACGGCCGCCTCATATCCGTCGCACCGCCGATTCGGCCACCGTGTCTTCCCTGACTTCAGCGAAAGGGCTCATCGCTAATCTGACCGTGTCATCAGAACCGCCTTCACACAAGCGCAGCAGGTTGCAGATCATGATCGCAGTCCTCTCGGTGACGCTGTTCGCTGGCGCAGTATCTCTGGGCGTATTCCTGAACGAAGGCAGTGCAGGAGCCGCGGACGCCAAAGAAACAGATTCAGAATCGACGATAAGGGGTTACGAATTCAGCGTCTACACTCTCAACTGCTCGGGGGAGAGCAGCACGGGAACGGGCACTCTGATCACCTTCGACGAGCACGAGCTGCCATTCGACTTCAGCGAGATCCGATTCGGTGACTTCAGAATGGATACTCAATACATCGATTCATACTATGGCGGCCTGTGCCTCGTCATCAGTGCTTACGGCCCGTGCGGCAACCTCACATTCAAAGAAGGGAACGGAAAGCAGATCCAGGAGATCTGCTACGAAGGACAGCCACTGATAGTCCTCAACGGATGGGAATACGTCTCGCGAGATAGTGACGGCAAGATAATCGATCGTATCTGGGGATCCATGCAAACTCCAGCGTATGACTGGAGAGACGGCACGTGGACGCCGAGCGACGGGATTTTGGTCGAGAGCCTTGACGATACGACATTATCGAACGCCTCCCTGTGCTTGATGGTCTTTGAGCCCTCGAACACGACATCGATCCCCGAATTCAACCTAGTCCTAGGGTGCATGGCAAGCGCGATCCTGGTTGTGCTCGTGCGCAGGGCGCGCAGTAGATCGACAGGAGCTACTCTGCCTGGTTCGAACTGAATCAGCTGAAGTAGCTGTCAAAAGAACGATGAAGGGGTTTGCGAATCAATACGAATTGAACGAATAATTCATCGAAATGAACTGAACGATCAGAACGTGTCTCTTCGTGGGGGTCTGTGCTTCTGGAAGCAGGTTTGGCAGTAGACAGGTCTCCCATCGGTTGGCTTGAAGGGTACCTCTGAGTCAGTTCCACAGTCGGAGCACTTTATCTTGTGCATCTCCCTGGGGCCTGAGTCATATCTACGGCTGCCGCCTCCATACGTGCCGAAACTCATTACGCTTTTCTCCTTTTTGCGAGTGCGCGGATTGCGCTTATCGCAGATAAGTCTAACATGTCCAACTACAAGTAATGATGCCTGCCACATGGAATTCAGAAACCCAGATGGCTGGCGCCGAGGGTGCTGGCTCCAGAATCCCCCACTTCCATGACGAAAGCCATGGTCCGGTAGATCCTCAGCCTAACTCCTTTCGAATCTCCTTCTTTCCGGACTCGATTTCGCGGAGCTGCTCCTTGTCTACATCGAGAAGAAGCGCCATGAACTCTCCCACATGTGTCTTCTCTTCGCGAGCGACATCCAGGAAGACGGCCTTGATCTTCTTGTCCGAGGTTGCAGCCGCCAACTGTTCGTATAGATCTATGGCATCCAGCTCGGCGATTATTCCGAGCCGAAGCAGCTGCTGATCTAGCACCTTCTTCGTTATTCCTTTGCCGTCCGTCGGGAATTTGGCAAGCATTCTGTCTCCCCTGGCCGTATTCGCCAGAGCATATTAGAGCTCTTCGAGACAGGAGCCTCGATGTGACTTCCTCGCAGGGTCCCCGCGAACCTCGTCTTCCGGAATGGAGACACCTGTGTGACCAGAGTTCCCAGTCTACGCCAGCAGGCCAGCGGCCCTCAGCTCTTGAGTGATCTTGTCGACGGCAATCTCGACATCCTCCGGCCTTCGGGCGCCAGTGCACACCAGCTTCCCGCTCCCGAACAGAAGCACGACCACCTTCGGCGAGTCTAGACGGTAGACGAGTCCGGGAAATTGCTCAGGTTCGTACTCGACCTTCTCGAGACCAACGCTGATGGCTATCGAGTTGAGGTTGATCTTCGAGCCGAGATCACTTGAGGCGACGATGTTCTGCACCTCTATCTTGGGCGTGGTCTTGATGACAATGCCCGCAGCCTCGATCTTCTCGACCACCTTGCTGATAGCGGTCTCTACCTGTTCAAGGCTCTTGCCGCCGGTGCATACCGCCTTTCCACTCCTGAAAAGCAGAGTCGCCGTCTTCGGCTCTTTGAGCCGGTATATCAGCCCTGGGAACTGCTCTGGGTCATATTCCGCACCATCAAGCGCAAGCACTATCGCCTGAAGATCTAGCTCCGTCCCGAGAGATGTCGAGGCGACCACGTTCTCTATCTTTATCACTGCCATAGTGTCAACACCAGCCCTAGGGTATCTGAATAGGTATCTAAAGGACACGCCCTTCATAAACCATACAAATCGTGCAAATCGGGGAATTTGGCTCGGTTCGGACATCCTCGTCACGCACGAATACCCCTCTCAGCCTCGGAGCCACATGAACAACAATGACCGGACAATAAAGTGCGAGGGCCCGGATTTGAACCGGGGGACTCCTGCGAGAACAGATCTTGAGTCTGTCGCCTTTGACCGAGCTTGGCTACCCTCGCGTGGATGTTTCGTTAAGCATGTCGGGCTATAAAACATTCCTCGCCGGAACCGGGTAATGTTTGGCCATGGAGTCGCCCAATAGGATTGGCGACACGCTAATGCGGGCGCGTGTCAATGTCGAGAATTGGCGTTAACGGTTCGATATTTGAACGAATCCAGCAGCTGTGTGTAGGGGGGTGAAACCGAAAGGCATTAAAGAGAGGATGTGATACTATATGTCAAGCAGTGCGTGAGGACGCGCTGCCATCTCCAATATGGAGAGGCATTACCAACACACCTCGCCATTTCCTCCAGAATTTCGAACCACCCACAACTTTTTCACAAAAGAGGTGTTCGTCATGCCTCTCCACCCAGCATTTTTCAGGCCTGGGTGGAGGGTGTGCGGTTCTGGAGGAGGTCCGGGAAAGACTCTTCCTTCAATCAGTGGGACCCAGTGATCACTCTGCACCCGTCAGAGGTGACAATGACGGAGTGTTCTGCCTGAGCCACGACGCCTTCCCCGACGTCCGTCAGCACCGGATAGCTCATGATCATCCCGAGCCTGTACATCTTGGCGACCAGGGGTTCCGGATCCGGGTGAAGTCTCTCGCACCACCGGCCCGCGAACGGGAACGGTCCGAACGCGGACTGCATCTTGGAGAAGAGATCTGCGATATCCTGATGGGCCTTCCTCTCCCTTATGATCCTGAATATGTTCCCGCGGCCCTTGCCACCGACCTTGCCCGCCCCCATCGATGCGAACGGCTCTATCGCCAGGACCATCCCCTCTTCCACGACCGCCTTGTCCTTCGATTCGATGTTCGGGATGCTCAGGCCCGCGTGGAGGTTGTACCGTTCCATACTATGCCCTGTGAGGTTCTGGACCGGCTTGAATCCGGCTGAGCCGATAGCCCTCGCCACGGTCGCGCCCATCGCAGATATCGGCGTTCCGGGCCTGACCATCTCGATGCACATGGACAACGCGTCCTGAGCGCTCCTGATCAGGTCCGCGTGACTCCTGGTGCCGATCTCGACCGTCGCCGCAGTGTCGGCAGGATACCCGTCGACGTGCGCCCCGACGTCAATCTTGACGACATCCCCGTCCCTGAACCTCAGGTCGTTCGCCTTCGAAGGCGTGTAGTGGGCGGCGACATCGTTCACTCCGATGTTCACAGGGAAGGCGCACTCGCCCCCTCGTTCGCGGATCAGGCCCTCAACCGCGTTGGCCAGCTCGAGAGAACTGCCCCCGGCTCTCACATTCCTCGTCCCGAAATCACGCGCCTCCGCGGCAATCTTGCCCGCCTGGATGTACTTCTTGAGGACATCCTGGCTAACGGAGGGCATCCTGAATCTGCTCCTGGGATATGACGCCCTTCCTGATGAGCTCGACAGTGCCATCGGAAACGTCCACTATGGTCGACGGGGCAGTGTACTTCGTCTTGCCGCAGTCGATGCAGATCTGGATGTGCCCCTTCAGGTCCTTCTGAGGGAGGTTCGCCTCGACCGGGTCCGGGTGCGAGTGCAGGTTGGCGCTCGTGGCCGTGATGGGTCCGAACCTGTCGATGAGCCTGATGGCCAAAGGATGGTCCGGGATCCTGATCCCGACCAGGTTCGATCCCGCGGTGAGTATGTCGGGGATGCTCGGTTTCTTGGTCAGCATTATCGTCAGAGGTCCGGGGAAGAACTTGCGAATCAGCTTCCTCGCCGGGTCGTTGAGCACGGCGACGCTCTCCATCATCTTCTCGTTGCTTACCGCGATCGAGAGCGGCATGTCGAACGGCCTGTTCTTGGCGATGAAGACCTTCTTGACGGAGTTCTCGTTGAACGGGTCCGCGCCTATGCCGTAGAGCGTGTCCGTGGGGAAGACCACCAGCTCTCCAGCCTTGAGAGTGGCGATTATCTCGTCGAGTTCCTTCTCCTTAAGGTCGCACTTCTTGCAGTTCTTCCTGTCGGGACACTTGATCAGTTTCATCAGTAGCCCTCTTCTATGTACTTGGCCGCAAGCCTGAGGTGATGGGACGCGTCGCCCTCCGCGTATGGCCCGTGGCCCGGATACATGTTCTTCAGTTCCATGGTCTGCAGTCTCTTCAGAGATGACATCAGCTCGGCCAGGTCCCCGCCCGGCAGATCCCATCTCCCGACGCCTCCGTCGCAGAAGACCGTGTCGCCGACAACGGCGGATGCGGTCTTCCTGTCCAGGAGCACGATGCTCCCGGGCGAGTGCCCAGGCGTGTGGACCACTTCGAGCTCCGTGTTGTCGAGCTTGAGCTTCTGTCCGCTCTTGAGGGGCTCGATGTCCAGCTGTCGGGCCTTCGCGCCGAACATGTCCGAGATCACGAGGCTCGTGTCCCCGGCCTTGATCGGCACCGCCTCGGCCTCGTGCAGATAGATCCTGCCTCCGGTGGCCTTCTGGATACTCGCCGCGCCGCCGAGATGGTCGTAGTGGCAGTGTGTTAGGACTATCCTCCCGACCTTCCTCAGGGGTACGATCTTGGACATTTCCTCCAGGGTCGTGTCGGCGAACATCCCTGTGCCCGTGTCCACCACTACCGGGTCCTCATCCTCGAGGAGGTAGACGTTGCTGTCGTATCCCACCCCGGCGATGTAGTGGACCTTCATCTCTGGAAAGGGGAATGCCGCCATGTTATAAAGCTTTGTTTTACTGACAAAATGGAGGTCGCGGAGAGCCAGCGTCGAGAAACAGCCTACCCTTTCGAGAGGATGACCATCCTCTGCCGCTCCTCGAGGTTCACCCTAGCGACGCTCTTTGTGAGCGACAGCTCCTCCGCCTTTGCGAGTCCGTCCAACGCCTGGAGCACGGCCTCCTTCTTCGGCTTCCGGATGTCCACTCCAGCGTCCTCGAACTGGTGCTGGATGATGAGCATGGCCTTCTCGAGGTCCCCGTACTGCGCGCAGAAGTCCTGGACTATGTAGTCGACCACCTCGGCAAGGGTCTGCGGGGCCTTCTCCTTCGTCTTCGGGGTGGCAGCGACGACGTCCGCGACCAGCAGTTCTCCCAGTGTCGCGAATATCTGCTCGACGTTGTCGCCGGTCTTCGCGCTGCATATCATGGTCGGGTAGCCGAACTTCTGGCCCATGGAATCCAGGAGCATCGAACCCATGGAGTTCCTCGCGGCGAGGTCCATCTTGTTGCCGACAATGACGGTGGGGACCTTCCCCACCGCCAGCTCGACCTCTTTCAGCCAAAAATCGTTCATGCTCTGGACCGTCTCCGGCCTGGAGAGGTCGCCCACAAGGATCACGCCCTGAGCACCGCTCAGGCTGGCGGTCCTGATCTTGGAGTACTCCTTCTGGCCGAGGATGTCCCAGATCATCATCCTGAGATTGATGATCAGGTTCGGCTTCACGACCTGTATGTCCTTCCTCGAGACCTTCGTCCCGATGGTCGCGATGTACTTGTCGTCGAACTTGTTCACCACGTACCGGGCGACGAGCGAGGTCTTGCCTACGGCCCCGTCGCCGAGCAGGACGACCTTCTTGAGTATCTCCCTGAGCTCCATCCAGGTGCGCAATAGGCTGGGGGGCAATTTAACCTTTTACTCGGCGTGGATGCAGGAGAATCCCGATAATGTCAGCGCCGGTACTTGCCAGACAAGAACTTCTTCATGATGGCATCGACATCCCCGAGCTCCCTCTTGTCTCCGCTCCACTTGCTGATCTTCTCGCCGAAGTGCTTCTCAATGTCGGCTGTCGCGCTCTTGAGCTCGTCCCTCAGGCGCTCGGGTTTCTTGGTCGAGATGATGGCCGCGATCACCACGTTCTGACCGTGGGAGATCAAGATGTCGTAGTTCTCGAACCTGATCTCGTTCAGCCTTCCCCCAGAGTCGAAGCTCTCCTTGATGAAGTTCTGGACGGCCGTGAGCATGCCAGCAAGGATGTCCTCGTCCTGGTCCGGACGGAGTCGTCTCGTGTAGTGTTTCAGAAGCATGCCATTTGGCGTCATCAGGAAGACCTCGTCTACTATTGTGGGTGACGAGTGCCAGACCATGAACATGCCGTAGACATTGATGGCCGTCAGCGCGGCGACGACCCCCACAAAGAACAGCTTCGAGTTCGTGTCCTCGAACGGCACGACGAAGGCGACGATGGCGAGAACCGAGAAGATGGCCAGGGACATGACTATTAGTGTTTCAACCTTGATGTCCCGCTCCATCATATCGGATGATTGGAGGGTGCTCGGATAAGGCTTTCGATACATGCAAGACGAAGCGATGCGGGCACATGGAATGCGTGTCTATTGACAATACATAAATAGGCAGATTCGGGGTTATGCGGACAAGGCGATTTGTGAATGAAGCTGTTGGAATACAAGGCCAAGGAGGTCCTCAGGAAGCACGGCGTTCCGGTCCCTGACGGACAGGCGGTTTCAGCTCCAGACCAGATCAGATCCATACCGGGCCCCGTCATGGTCAAGGCCCAAGTCCTCATAGGCGGCAGGGGCAAGGCGGGGGGCATCAAGCCCGCGAGCTCGGTCGAAGAGGCGAGGAAGGTCGCTTCTGCAATCCTCGGCATGAACATCCGCGGGTATATCACGAAAGAGGTTTTGCTGGAGCGCAGGCTCGACGTCTCGAAGGAGCTCTACCTGAGCATCACGATCGACAGGAGCCGGAGGTGTCTCATGTTCATGGCGTCCCCGAGCGGCGGCATGGACATAGAGAGTGTCTCCGAGGACAGGATACTCATGCTCCCAGTGGACCCGCTAATCGGCTATCAGGCGTTCATCGGAAGGAAGGTCGCCGCGTTCATGGGCCTCTCCGGAGAGCAAGCGGCACAGGTCGCTGACATCTGCGCGAGACTGCACGAGGTTGTCGTCGAAGAGGACGCTGAACTCGCGGAGATCAACCCCCTAGTCGTGACGAAGGACGGCAAGGTCATAGCAGGGGACGCGAAAGTCACCATAGACTCAGACGCACTCTTCAGACATCCTGAATTCGAATCGCTCCCGGACGACCTCACACCCCTTGAGGAGAAAGCAAAGAGGCTCGACATCGCATTTGTCCAACTCGACGGGAACATCGGGGTGATTGCGAACGGGGCGGGCCTAACGATGGCCACGCTCGACAGCCTGAACATGTATGGAGGTAAGGCGGGAGTCTTCCTCGACCTGGGTGGCACGGATGACCCGGAGAAGGTCAAGAGCGCCATGATGCTCATGAAAGAGGCGAACCCGAAGGTCGTGCTGCTCAACATATTCGGCGGGATCACGAAGTGCGACACTGTAGCCAAGGGAGTGCTGGAGGCGCTTGAAGGCAAGAAGCCCGGGTTCCCCATCGTCGCTAGGATCAAGGGAGTGAACGAAGAACTTGGCAGATCCATGCTCAAGGACGCCGGGATGATACCAGCGTCCGGCCTGAGCGAGGCCGCGGAGCTCGCATCGAAGGAATCCATGAGGGGGGCCTGAGATGGCGGTCATAGTCGACAACAGCACCAAGGTGGTCGTGCAGGGCATCACCGGATACCAGGGAACGTATCACACCGTGGCGATGCGAGAGTTCGGGACCAAGGTCGTCGCCGGGGTCCGTCCTGGAAAGGGCGGCGAGACGGTCAACGACACCCCCGTGTTCGACTCCGTCGCGGACGCGGTCCTGAAGACTGGCGCGAACACTTCGTGCATATTCGTGCCCGCGCCCCGCTGCAAGGACGCAGCGATGGAAGCACTCGATGCGGGTGTGAAGACGATCGTCATAGTCACTGAGCACCTTCCAGTGCTGGATGCGATCCACATAGTCGCGGTCGCGAGGAGCAGGGGAATCACCCTGATAGGGCCGAACTGCCCGGGGGTGGCATCTCCTGGGAAGGCGAAGGTCGGCATTTTGCCGAGCAAGATATTCCGTGCGGGGAACGTGGGCGTTGTCTCCAAGTCTGGGACTCTCACGTACGAGATCGTCAATGCGATCACCGAGCGGAGCATCGGACAGTCGACCTGCGTCGGGATCGGCGGGGACAGAGTCTCGGGCACGAACTTCATCGACGTGCTCGCGCTTTTCGAGAAGGACCCGGAGACGAAGCAGATTGTGCTGGTCGGAGAGATCGGTGGCACCGCCGAGGAAGAGGCCGCGGAGTTCATCAAGAACAACGTGCGAAAGCCCGTCGTCGCATACATCGCTGGCAGGACGGCGCCGCCTGGCAAGAGAATGGGCCACGCAGGTGCGATCATCGCCCGCGGGAGAGGCACGGCCGAGAGCAAGATCCGGGCGCTCGAGGCGGCCGGTGTGAGGACCGCGAAGCTACCAACAGACGTCCCCGGTCTTCTGATATAAGCGCGCCCGCCCGTTCTCGTATTGGAATAGATATAGATACGTGGGACAGGACTCGGTTCGACAATGACCGAGGAGATCGACGCGGTGCTGTTTGACGCGGGAGGGACTCTCATCGAGCTGAGGCCGTCCCGTGCGGAGGTGTTCGCCCAAGTCCTGAATGCGATCGGGACCAGAGTCGACACCGCGGACGTGGCCGCTGCGATGGCGCGAGCCGACGGGAATCACGATGAAGAGTTCGCACGACTCGATGGCAAGGACGAGAGCAAGTTCTGGAAGATGTACGACGAAGAAGTGGCCAGAACCATCGGGTACAAGGGCGACTTGGACCTCCTCGAGAAACAGGTTTCGAGCAGATTCGACGAGATAATCCCAGATGTAGAGAACTGGGTCGCCTACTCAGACGCAAAGCCGGCCTTGGAGGGATTGAAGAGGCGCGGTTTCAAAATGGGCCTCGTGTCGAACGCGACCGACCTCGCGAGACGAGTCATGGACAACCTCGACCTGTCCAAGTACTTCGATGTCATGGTGCTCTCAGAGGAAGTGGGAGTCAGGAAGCCGGCCCCGGAGATATTCAGGATAGCCCTCAAAGCCACCCGGACTCCTCCCAACAGGGCGCTGTTCGTGGGAGATAGGTATGCGGCTGACATCGTGGGGGCGACCGGGGTGGGCATGCACGCGGTGCTCGTCGACCGGGATGGAGTATACAAACACCCGCCCTGCCTCACTTTCCAGGATCTCGGCTTCTTCAAGCGTTACTTCTAGACCAGATCAGAAGTCCCTGGGCTCGGGGAGCCGGAGCTTCGCGAGGTGTCTCGTGTCGTTCAGTACGATGGGCTCGAACTTCCCATCATCGACGGAGAATATCGAGATAGCGCACGGGTCGTGCTTGACGCTGGGGAAGGATTCGAACCCGGTGCCCAGCAGATACGCGGTCATGAACTTCAGCGGGATCCTATGGGACACGATCACGACCGTCCCGAGGCCGTGGAGGACCAGGAGCTCCCGTAGGGACGTGTTGACCCGTTTCCAGGCCTTCTTCATGCTGTCGCCCCCAGGGAATTTCATCTTCGTCGGGGTGTTCGTCCACCTCTCGTAAGCCCTGGGGTTCTTCTGCTTCACGGTTGCCTCCTTGAGGCCCTGCCAGGTACCGTAGTTGACGTCGACGAAGCCCTGGTTCACATGAACGTCTATCTGATGCGGGATGGCTATCCTCGTCGCCGTCACTAGCGACCGCTTCAAGGGGCTGGAGTAGATGGCTTCGAACACGCGTGATTCCAAGGCCTCGCCAACCGCATCTGCCTGGGCGATGCCGACGGAGTTCAGGCGCACATCCTCGTGTCCTCTGAAAATGGCGGCGCTGTTCCAGTCCGTCTCCCCGTGCCTTACCAGTATGAGCTCCATCTTAGGCATGTCAGCTCCTTCGCAACAGCGTAGTGCTATTTATTCCTGAGCAGTGAGGTGGGTCCGTCCCTAGCTCTAGGACACAACGATGGGGAAGTTGACCCACGCCTTCTCGATCTGGACGGTCTCGAGCGGCAGATACCCGATCCTCATGACCTCGTAGACCAGGAACTTGACCTTGACGAAGATGAGGTAGGTCCCGCTCTCCTCGAACGAGATCGGCACAGTTGCCTCCGCACCGTACCCGATGTCCGCATGGCCTATCATCGCCCCGAGGAAGGTGCCGTTCTCGTCGTACGCGCTTACGTTCCTCATCTCGATGGATGTCCCTCGGAGGAACCAATTGCTGTTCGTTTCCGACACCTTAGTTACAAGCACTTTGAGCTCGATCGAACGGCTGTCGTCGGTTATGTTAGTGCCCCTGACCGAGACGCCCCAAGTGACATTGCCCGACCATATGTCCCTCACGCCCGTGTAGTTCCCCCAGCCAGCGTAGACGTCCGAGACTACATACGTGTCGCCCACGGGCTCCATTACGGAAGGACTGAGGACGGTCCACGCGATGAGGACTATCAGAACAACGAC
>Ga0256868_10001556_pt1 | contig 12389 bp, 8 predicted proteins | sample RVTome_13_FD_187341 | JGI IMG/M metagenome (GOLD analysis project Ga0256868, IMG submission 187341) | Soil microbial communities from uranium-contaminated site in the Upper Colorado River Basin, Wyoming, United States - RVT92D227 HiSeq ... | reverse complement strand
CATATTAGAAAACAAGGAGTCTCCACGTGTGGAGACTCCTTGTTTGATTCCAGCGCCGGTACGAGGGGTGACCTCGCACCGGATGCCTAATATGAAAGCGCACACCCCTGAAACGGCTGCTCCTTTGGTAGGGTGTCGTGTCAAGGAAGCGACATGTCTCTCGAGTTTCCTTTGATGGCGCACTGCCCCTCGGTCATATGATAACTCGTTTCTAAAAGTTTGTCACTATCCCGTGGGCCTGCTTACCCAACCAGAGGACACTTTGTGCATCTTCCCTGTCGACCCACCATCTGGACAATGACGTGATATATTATACTTCTTGATTTGCACAAAAAGATGTTTTGTTAAGCCGCCTGTCTCGGTCAACACAGAACGAGGAACCAGACAAAGCGACTTACCGAGCAGAAGTTTAACCGACCGAACCAATCTCTTGGTTGTCTCGCCCCAATGGAGTATATCAAAAAAGAACCTGCAAAAATCCGTAGCCGTCCTTAGTGACATTCCAGAGTCAGACCTGGTTCCCAATGAGGACTTTGCCCTCACCTGCGTGAACGCAGGTTCGGGGGTTGTCGGCTGGATCGACGATTTTTGAGCTTACGCTTCAGCATTCCTCAACTAGCTAAAGGGCATTCGCTACATCTTCCCTCACGACTTACCCTCTGGGCAATGCCGATTGTGTATTGTACTTATTGAATTGCACGAAATGACGATTTGTGCATTACTGGCTAATAAGGCTAGGAAAGTCCCGGACACGCCTCGGAGGCTCTGATATGACCAAAGACTAGCGCATACTACCGCTATCAGGTGTACCCTTAGTCAGGCGATCTGCCCTTTGGAAAGCATGTCGGCGATTCCTCCAACCTCGTGAACCAGCTCGCGAAGCTCGGCGAAAGTCAAGTGCGCCCCATCTACGAACAGGCCCTCGTTCTTTATCCAAACCGCATGTAATTGACCCATTGAAAGCATCTCTGGATCAGAGTGGCGGTCCTTGTTGTAGATCATGAAGAGTCGCTCGTAAGGGCTCCCGTCACCCTGCTCGTAGAGCTGCATTTTAAGTGCTTTCATGGCGAACATGAGAGCTTGGCATACCATGGCGACAGCCGATTCAAATCGAGCCAAGCATCGGAAATAGAGGGAGACGCTTTTTCTCGAACTCACCAGCTTTGCTAGTAACTCCCGGGCCTCTTCGTAATCAGTAATCGCTCCTTCGGACCTCCGAATTATAGCGAATGCTAGCGCTGCCTTTTCCCTTGGCAAAGAGAACCGCAGCATCCAATTCAGGACGAGTGTGCTGAGCCAAGACTGATAATTGGGAAACTCATCTGCCACGCCAGTCGCGCGGCATTCTGTAAGCTGCGAAAGTTCCTGAGAAACGAAATTGTCAAGCGCATAGAATGAAAGAGGCATTTACATCGCTCTCCATAGCACAAACATGACCGCTCACCTGCCACCATGAAGCGCGGTGGAATATCGTCAGGTAGAACTTAATGGCCACCTCCCATGCTCTCCAATCACTTCGTCTATATCTGCCATCAGCCGGATGGTCTGTTTCAGCGCCACGATAATCTTCTGGTAGTGGGTCAGCTCATCATAGGTGAGCGTTCGGCCTTTGCGGTCTTTGAGCCATTTCTGGCAGACCTGGTAGCCGCCGATGTAGAACTCCCAGACCTCTGGCGGAATGCCCTCAAAATACTGTGTCTTATTGATATCAACCCGCTGGTTATTTTCATCGTAGTTTACCTTCTCCACCTCGTTGGAGCCGGCAATGGGATATTTGGTGATGAACTTATCGAGCACGGGCGACTCCATGAGGTGCAGAGATACCAGCTCGGCGCCCTTTGTGGCCAGCGCCTTGAAAAGCTCTTTGTTCGAGGTAAGCGGCAGGCGTGGGAAGTCTATCTTGAGGAACTCGGCGTAGCGGGTGCGATAGGTAGGCGAGTGGAAGGCGGCGTAGGCGTAGTTGAAGATGTCCTCCGGACCGAAGGTCTGCTCAAGGTCTCCCTTACCATCTTCAACAAAATTTAATCCCAGCTTCTCCGAGACAGCCTTGATAAACTCCGGGTTCATGTTGGGGCGGCGGTGCATTTCCTCAAATTGCATTTCGCCTTCGGTGGGGTAGAAATAGATGGGGAAGGCACTATCAATTGTCTTCAGTGACACAGCAACGTGTTCAACGACTTCGGCAGAGCAAAGAACGTGTTGCCATGTACCGGCTGTTTCTACCCTGCGAGGACATACGAGTGCTAAATTCTCTCTTGCCAGCATGTGGCGCATGACATTAGACCGGGTACGCCATACTACTGACGGGTGGTAGTAAATGGAACGGATGTCAAATGGCCGATACAGAATCCTGCTGAAAAGTGATTCCCAGTCTTTGACTGCCATTAGCTGTTTTCTTGCTCCTGATACGCGCCACGCATAGTTCTCTGATAGCGATAGCTTGTCTTGTACCTCAGCATCACCGAGGCTCTTGTCTAGGAATACTTCAAGACGCCGTAGAATTGGTGTTGGCTCAAAATCAATCACGAATTCATCTCTTGCGGTTACAATACCCGTTGAATTGACCGGGAATATATCCGTTACTTTCCATCCCTGCTCATATTCCGGCCTGAGTTTTTCTTCGTAGGGATTGAAGAAGTAGAAAGGAGATGTAGGAGCAAGCTCAGTCCACTCGGTATCATCAATATCCGTCTCGAAAAGGGTCTGGTATTTTCCCTCTCGAGGTCCCCAGAGGTCAGCGTAATGGATCTTACCAGATGGTTCCTTGCCATCTTCTTTTATGAAAATCCCGATAGCTACACCTTGCTGGATGTCAAATACGTTTTCATCTTTGCTGCCGTCAGGACAAGCCTCTCTCTTTTTCACATTGCCGTGAAGATTCAGGATATAGATATCGGTAAAAGTCTTCATCAGGGACTGGCGCATGCCGCGGAAGGTAGGGTTATCAATGTAGCCGTGGTTAGTGATAAAGGCTAGGACACCGTTCCCCGTCTCCTTTATCCGCCACTGTCCGAAACGGATGAATTTAACGTAGTCGTCTTGCAACCAGTGCTTGCGTTCGTTAAGCGGTTGGCCGTCAACCACTTTATAATCCTCAATAAGTTTGCCAATCCATGTTAGCTCTTGCTTTGGCTTACCGGTCTTAGGGTCTGGAAGTATGCGAACACTGCTATTAGCCGATATACCGGAGTACGGCGGATTGCCCAGCACCACCATGATGGGCTTCTCTTTCTTGATTTCGGCGGCGGCATTGGCTTCCTCGACAATGTATTCATTGAAGCCAGCCAGTTGCTCGGACTTTTTGAATGCTTCTTCAAGCGTGTTGGTGAGGTAGATTCCCAGGCGCTGATCACTCTGGAATCGGTAGCCCGTCTCTTGGAGCAGAAGCCCCAGCTTGAGGTGAGCGACAGCGTAGGGAGCCATCAGGAGCTCAAAGCCAAAGATGCGGGGCAGCAACTTCTCAGTTACGTAGTCATTCCACAAGCCCTTTTGCCCCTGGGCAACAATAGCATCATGTATCTCGTTTATTACCATGTAGAGAAAGGTGGCGGTACCCACTGCCGGGTCCAGGATAAGCGTGTTGGAATCCGCCAGTCCCTGCGGACGGTTGAAGCGTGTTTTTAGCAGGTGGTCAATGGAGCGCACGATGTAGGAGACCACGGGCTCTGGCGTATAATAGACACCACGCATCTCCCTGATCCTGGGGTCATACTCTTTGAGGAATGTCTCGTAGAAGTGCACCACGGGGTCTTCCCTGGCGGTGCGCTTGCCGAAGTCTTTGAGGACAGCTTCCATATCTGCCTGGGCAACCAATTGCGCTAGGTCGTCCACCAGCCAGGCGATGCGGTCATCCAAATCAGGTCCAGCAATCTGGTTAAAGAGCTTACGAAGGAAAGGGTTGGTCTTGGGTAAAAGATAGGCGGCATCCTGGCGCGTGAACTCTTTCCCACCGGAATTAGTGCAGCGAGTCGCAAACAACCCGTAGGCGATAGTCTGAGCATACATATCGGCAAAATAATCGGCTGACAGGTCAGGGATGAGGTTATCACGAAAGGCGGCAAGCTGGCTGTGCAGGCTGCCGCCTTCCGGCTCTTTATCGAAGGCGTTAATTATTAGATTCCGAATCAAGTGCGCCTGACGAGCCATGCGCATCGCCAGTTCTTTTGGAGTGCCCACAGCTTCGGCCTTATGAGACAGAAAGTCACTCAAAAGTTCAGCTACGGCTTGAATACCGGCGTTGTCACGTTTGATTTTGCTTTCTGCGGTCAATGTGCCCAGACGTGCCGCGAGGCGGCGTTCTCCGTTCACATACCAACGAAATTCAAGGTAATCAGTCAGGATAAGGTTACTCAAAGACGGCAGATACCGCTTTAGCTGCTCTGTCTTTTCAACTTCGTCAAGGCTTCTGCCAATATCTTTGGCCTCAACATACCCTATAATAGCTGAGTCTTTCGTAACAATGAAGTCAGGTGCGCCGCATTCTATGCGGCTAGGCAGACTGGTTGCAATGATTCCGTCACCGACTGACTCCAGAAGAGTTTTCAGAGTGGGATAATGGGAACCTTCGCTGGCATAACCGCCCGATAAAGTTTTCTGGACAGCACCAAGGTAGCCACTAAATGCTTTAAGACTGTCTGACTTACCTCCCTCTACCAAATCTATCTCACCCCCGAAGCATTTGCACCGCCATTATACAATAATAACAGAAGATTGCACGAGGTAATAGTTAGAGTGACAGACTCGTGGACAACATTACTGACTTTTGTGCAATTTGCCGAATTGCACTAAAACTCATTTTGTTGCTCTAACCCTTGCTGGGTAATGAACAAAGTGGCGGTTTGTTCAGCCCGGAAGCGCTTGCTTTGTGTTGATAACATCTATCGTAGTTCCGGAGTTGTCATGAGAATGCTCAACTAGCCAGGGGACACTCTGAGCATCTGCCCTCTCGGCAGTAGTTCCTGAAGATGTGAATTAAGCCTTGCTGATGACAGGCAGTGAAATCGGAAGGTTCTTCAAGGCAAAGTTGGTTTTCCATATGCCGTGTTATGCAATTCTCAGCCAATCTGGGATAATCGCGGTAAAGCTCTATGGCGTTCTCTGTCAGCTTCGCCTCGTTGGCCAATTCTCCCCAGGAGAAAGCAAAGGGTAGTATCACGTTCACGGCGATTTCACCTGCTTTGCTGTTTCCTAAAAGGGACGATATCTTCGTTTTACTTCTGATGCCAAAATCGAAATGGTCTCGCCAGTAGCCATCGCCAGCCACGGTTAGACCGTTCTCCAGCACGCGCTGCCCACCGGGCAGAGGCGCCTCCTTCACCAGCTGCAATATGTTGGCTAACAAGCCTCTGCCGGAGTGCCGCTCAATGACATAGCTCTGGGCGACAATGCGCCGCACGGGAGAATTGTTGGGGTATATGTGTGAGAGGTTCCAGTCACCCTCCTTCATAGTCGCGACCTTTTTGCCCGCCCAATGCCATATTTGCTCCAATTCTTGAACTTCTTTTTCGCGGGCAAACTTTCCCGGCCCTCTTTGAGAAGGTAATAGCCCGGCTGTGCCTAACAACAGAGTTTGTTTAACGGCCAATCCCTCTCTGGATTCGAAGCAAGCGAGCGGGATCCTGTCGGCAAGGTATTCAAAGGGCTTTGTGTTTTTAGCATAACCCAGAGCCCTCATAATGCCTCGGAAAAGCACCTGCCCTGCCTCCTCCTTCTGGGCCCTTCGCTTCCTGTCATTCTGAGCCGAAGGCGAAGAATCTAGCGCCAAGGGCAGGCTCCACGAAGGAATTTCGTCTTGCTCAGGGTAAACTCCGCGAAGAATCCCAGCTTGAAAATGCCTCGCCTTCTGCTTGAACCTTTCTTCACCGGCAGCGTTCAATAGCTTTGTTAAAGTCTGCCTGTCCATGTGGTCCAGTATCCGGAAGCAGGGAAGCCAGTGAGGCAGCAAATAGGCCTGGTGATGCAATGCCTTGGCGAGACAGAGCACGGGAACTGCCCTGCCGCTTTGTAGTAAGGTAGCTGAATTACAATCATGCCACATCACGACATGAAGGATGACATTATTATATGCAGCATCAGCATGATGCTCATGACTATACCAATCGCTGGATTTAACGTGAACCTCGACGTCCCCTTGCGTCAAGTGAAGTTTATTTACAATAACTGCATCCCGAAAATCAGGGCCGTTATCACCATTAGTCCTTCCAGGGTAGATTACACTGACCAGCTCGTCTTCCGTGGAGGTCAGCTCCTTTCCCACCACTTGTTGCCATATTAGAGCAGCTTGCTTTTCCGGGAATTTTATCCGATTACGTGTAATCATGACGTAAAAAAATTACCTATCGCTTTGATTCATCCCGTTTCTCTCTGGCTTGGTAGGCAAAACCGCTACGCTCAGCGATTATGCTGAGCAAGGTAGATGATGTTCCGCGAGGTCGGTACATTCCATTCTCCCATTCGCTGATTGTCTGCTGCCGCGTGCCCAGTTCTTGAGCTAGTCTTGCTTGAGTGAAGTTGAGATGTTGCCTTAGCGCCCGAACCTGCTCCTTGTTCCATTGTTGTTTTCCCTTTTTTCGTTGCTCCATCGCTTGAACATTATACACGGTTTAGTGTAATAGTTCAAGAAAAATTTGCTGAATTTCGGCAAAAATCTCTTGCTTTTTTGGGTCTTCATGATATAATAGAAAGTTAGCAGTCTCAAGGGTAGAGTGCTAAAATAGATTTAGAAAAGGAGGGAATATGGCTAAAATTGAACCTTTGGGAGACAGGGTAGTGATAAAACCCACACCCCAGGAAGAAGTAAGCAAAGGGGGGATAGTTTTACCGGATACAGCCAAAGAGAAGCCCCAGGAGGGGAAAGTTATTGCTGTCGGTCCAGGCAGGTTGACTGAAGAGGGCAAGCGTATCGCCATGGATGTGAAGAAGGGAGACAAAGTTATTTACTCCAAATACGCTGGCGCTGAGTTCAAGCTGGATGGCGAAGAGCTGATTATCATGCGCGAGGGCGATATCCTGGCCAAGAAGATTTAAGAAAGTCAAGAAAAGGAGGTAAGCGAATGGCAAAACAAATTATTTTCGGCGAAGAAGCAAGGAAAGCCTTGAAGAATGGCGTAGACATTCTAACTAATGCTATCAGGGTGACTCTGGGGCCACGCGGGCGGCCTGTAGCATTGGACAAGAAATGGGGTGCTCCTTCGGTTCTCAACGACGGCGTTTCTATAGCCAAAGAAATAGATTTGCCTGACCCGTTTGAGAATATGGGAGTGCAACTGGTAAAGCAGGCAGCTACCAAGACCAATGACCAATGCGGCGATGGCACCAGTACATCCACTATCATAGCTCAGGCTATTATTAGTGAGGGCTTCAAGAACATCGCCGCCGGAGCTGATTCTATGGCTCTAAAGCGTGGAGTTGAGAAAGGGGTGGAAACCATAGTCGCGGAGCTCAAGAAAATGTCCATACCGGTAGCCGGTAGAGAGCAGGTAGCTCAGGTAGCTTCTATATCCGCTATTGACCAGGCAATTGGCAACTTGATTGCTGACGTTATGGAAAAGGTGGGCAAGGACGGTGTCATAACCGTTGAAGAAGGCAAGGGGCTGCAATTCGAGACTGAATTTGTTGAGGGTATGAAGTTCGACCGGGGCTACATCAGCCCTTATTTCATCACCAATGCTGAACAGATGAGGGTAGAACTGGAAGACCCGTATATCCTCATCACTGATAAGAAGATCTCGGCAATAAATGATATATTGCCGGCTCTGGAAAAGATTGTTCAAGTGTCCAAGAATATGGTTATTATCGCTGAAGATATCGAGGGTGAGTCCCTGGCTACACTGGTAGTCAACAAATTAAGGGGCACTCTGTCTCCGCTGGCGATAAAGGCACCTGGCTTTGGTGACAGGAGAAAGGCCATGCTTCAGGATATAGCCGTTCTTACTGGGGGCACTGTTATATCTGAAGAAATTGGCAGAAAATTAGATTCGGTGACTGTGGCAGATTTGGGGCAAGCCAGAAAAGTGATTGCCGATAAAGATAACACCACCATTGTCGAGGGTAAGGGTAAGACAAAAGATATCGAGGCTCGAATCAAACAAATCAGGTCCGAGATTGATATCAGTACCTCAGACTATGATAAGGAAAAACTACAAGAAAGGCTGGCTAAATTAGCAGGCGGCGTGGCAGTGATTAAGGTAGGTGGGGCTACAGAGACGGAACTTAAAGAGAAGAAACACCGCGTAGAGGATGCCCTGTCAGCTACTCGAGCCGCTGTGGAGGAAGGTATCCTGCCCGGTGGTGGTATCGCTCTCCTCAATGCCTTGTCCGCCTTGAAGAAGGTCAAGATGGAGGGGGATGAGGCTACCGGGGTGAATCTCTTGAAACGAGCCCTGGAGGAGCCTCTGAGGTGTATCGCTACAAATAGCGGCAGAGAAGGGTCAGTGGTGATAAATGCCGTGAAGGAAAGCAAACCCGGCATAGGCTACGATGCCCTCAAGGATGAACTGGGAGTAAACATGATAGAGAGAGGCATTGTTGACCCGCTCAAGGTCACCAGAAGTGCTCTGCAGAATGCTGCCAGTATTGCCTGCATGATTCTAACCACGGAGTCTTTGGTGACTGACATTCCTGAGAAAGAAAAGATGCCGGCGATGCCCGGAGGAGGAGGATATCCGGAGTACTAGGCAGTCGCTGATTGATTTAGTAACAAAGAAAAGACCCCGACTTGTCGGGGTCTTTTCTTTAACAACGTTACAGCTTTAGCAATTGCCTTAAGGTATTCTCTCTGATCAGACTGTCTTTCTTAACTGGTCCCGTGATAGCCAGATTAAGCCCACCATCAGTTAGAATCTTCTGAGCCACTTCTTGTAGCTCGTTTATGGTGATGGCATCCACGATAGGAATAACATCGTCGATGTCTAGTATTTGCCGCAGCAATATTTCCTGGCTACCATACCACATTGCCACGTTCTGGGTGTCTTCAAACCGTAGATATAATCTTCCCTTTGATAATTCCTTAGCTCTGGTAATCTCGCTAGTGGCAATCCCGTGCTTAATCTTGGATAGCTCTTCGATGATGGCTGCCAGGGCAGTTTCTGTTTTCTCGGGGTGAACGCCAGCGTAAACACCGAATGACCCTGAATCCAGGAAGTGCTCGGTATAACTGTGAATATCATAGGCTAGTCCCCTAGTCTCTCGTATCTCCATAAATAGGCGGCTGCTCATGCCACCGCCCAGAACCGTGTTAAGGAGACCAAGGGTAAAACGTTGAGGATGGGAGCGAGAAAAGCCGTGAACTGCCAGGCAGAGATGCGTTTGCTCGATATCTTTGGGCTCGATGCGCACCCTTGCTTCTGTTTGCTTGTCGTTAGTTACGTAGCGAGTCGTTAGCTCTCCGGGAGCCCATTTGCCAAACATGGGCTCGATTTGAGCCATCGCCTCTTGATGCTGTATGTTGCCGGCAATGCTCAGCACAGTGTTGTTGGGCATATATCTGCGGGCAAGGTAGTTTAGTAGTTGCTCCCTTGTTAACGAAGAGACGGTTTCCTTGTATCCGGTTACCTCGCGCCCCAGGGGTTGCTCAGGCCATAGCAGTTCGTCTATGAGCATATTTACCCTTTGTTGAGGCATGTCCAGGTTCATATTGATCTCTTCTATGATGACCTGCCGCTCTTTTTCGATGTCTTTGCTGTCGAGGCGGGAATTGAGCAAGAGGTCAGACAATACATCCAGGGCGATGGAGAAGTGAGGGCTGGCGACTTTGCACCAATAGATGGTTATCTCCTTGTCAGTGCCACCGTTGATTATGCCGCCAACGCCTTCAATATCCTGAGTTATCTCCATGGATGTAGGTCGGCGCTGTGTGCCTTTGAAGAATAGATGCTCGGCGAAGTGGGAGATGCCGGCCTCCTCTTTACTTTCGTAGCAGGAGCCGGTGCCCGCGAGGATGACAAGGCATACCGAGCGGCTGTGGGGCATACTGCTGGTGATAACCCTCAGGCCATTGTCGAGTACATCCTTGTTGTACATTGCCGTGAATTCTACCTTGCTCTTCTACCGGTGGTCAATGAGATTTTAGCGGTTACTGATGCGCAGTCCTTGCCAGTTGAGATGTGACCAAATGGTTCGCTCATATCAAAGTTGGTCTGAGCCTGCGGACTTGACCGACCCAGCTCCATCCGGAGCTACGTTCATACTACTCTTTCTTGACGAACTGTTGAGCAGCTGTACCCATCGTGGCGCCGCTGCCTGAGCTCAGACATATATCGGTTTCCATGCGCAGCCCTACGTCCAGCGGGGTCGACGCGGTAATATTAACCGCTCTTTTGGCGCCCTGAACAAGGTGGGGATTGATTCTGGCTATTTCTTCAGCCAGCTTCTTAGCTTCAATCATTAGCTGGTCTCTGGGATACACATGGTCTACCAGCCTGACCCGGAGCGCTTCGGCAGCGTCAATTCTCCGTCCGGTAATAATCAACTCCTTGGCGATTCCCGGTCCGACTATCCGGGGCAGCCTCTGCGTGCTGCCCAGGTCCGGGATAACCCCCAACTGAATCTCAGGAAGCCCGAACATGGCAGTATCACAAGCCAGGCGTATGTCGCAGCAAAGAATGAGTTCAAAGGCTGCCCCTAAACAGTAACCGTTTATGGCAGCGATGACCGGTACGGCTAGATCTTCGTACATGGTGAATATCATTTTCAGGCTGTATAGTGAATCATAGCCCTGTCGATAGCTGGGAAAGATGTCCATAGGACCGCTGCCTGAGGCTACCATCTTTAGATCGAGCCCGGCACTGAATGCCTTGTCACCGGCACCAGTCATGATGACAACCCTGACCTCGGGGGTTTCCTTGATGGCCTGCGCTTGTTTTTGAAGTCCCAATAAGACCTCATGATTGAAGGCATTTAATGCCTTCGGTCGGTTCAGCACCACTGTGGCAATACTATCTTTGACATACAGTTGGACAGCGTCTTGATTTGGCATTTGTCTCTCCTTTGACAGACTTATTTCGACTGATTTTACATCTCGGCTCTAATTGAGGTCAATTGTCTTTCCTTGTGTCCTAAGACGAATCGCTCTCGAATGTCTGAGGTGATTCTCGTGGACAAGCAGTGTATAATTAGTGCGGGATAAAAACCGAGGCACATTCTCAGAGGAAGCATGGCAGTCTTGCAGATTCGCACTTTACCTGACCCAATACTGCGACAAAAAGCAAAAAGAGTAACCAGGATCGATAACTCCGTCCAGAAGTTGATAGACGACATGATTGATACGTTGCGCGCCGACCCCAACAGGGCTGGCGTGGCTGCCCCGCAGGTAGGAGTGCTGCTCCGCATAGCAGTCATCGAGTTGCCGGAACAGGAACTCATTACTCTAATTAACCCTGAAATGGTAAAAAAGGAAGGCGAGCGAATAGTTCAAGAAGGCTGCTTATCCATACCTGGCTACTTTGGGGAAATAAAGAGAGCGGAAACGGTAAGGGTCAAAGCAAAGGACCGACACGGTAAACAGTTTCGCCTCAAGGCAGAAGGGCTGCTCGCTCAGGCTCTGGAACAGGAAATTGAGCATCTGGATGGTGTTCTATATATCGACCATCTAGAGAGCGAGGAGAAACTATTCGAGAACGAGCCTGTCGAACAACAAGAAGCCTAGGTCCCGGTATATTGAGTTTGGTCGTCTCCTCGTTGCGAGTGTTGATTTGTCCGTACGAAGTAATCCCTAAGCGAGTTTCTCGAAACTGGGTCTGGTGGGGAGTTGAGGCTCCAAAATGGTGCAAGGCAGGCGCCCGGAATGGCAGGAAAGAGGTTTATTCTCTCCAATTTGTATAAATGTGTAAGCTCCCTCCTTTGGGGGAGGGAGCTTACAGACAGGAGGATAAATCGGGTTTAAGCGTAGTTATCCTTGCTCTTGGGTTGCTCTTTGCTTTCTCCTTCTTCGCCAGACGACTCCCCAGATAATCAAGCCAATGGCGACTATTAGGAGAATGATAAGCCACCAGGTGATCGTCCGTGATACTGTGAACTCACCGGTCAACCCGGCAACCTCCACATCATACTGTCCGTAATCCAATCCAGACTGGGTGAAACTCACCTGCTTGCTCTGTCGGGCACCGATTGTCACTGTCTTGGTATCTACGGTTTGCCCATTTAGCTTCAGCGCAACACTGTAGGTGCCTTCCTGTCCACCGTCATTGGCTACGTTGGCGGTGATGGTAACGGTCTCCCCGGTCTTGGTCACGAAGGTGATAGATTTCCATATCTTTTCCACGCTCGGCGTGATGCTCAAGCCACCGGGGACGAAATGGGCAGGCTGTGTGGGTGTTGTGGGACCAAGCTTAGCCAGCACGCCATAGATACTGAAGTGGTTTATCGGCGCAGATAGAGTCAGCTCTGCCACG
>Ga0256868_10001555_pt1 | contig 12391 bp, 8 predicted proteins | sample RVTome_13_FD_187341 | JGI IMG/M metagenome (GOLD analysis project Ga0256868, IMG submission 187341) | Soil microbial communities from uranium-contaminated site in the Upper Colorado River Basin, Wyoming, United States - RVT92D227 HiSeq ... | reverse complement strand
GCAGTTCCACCGCCCGATCAGGGTATCGGCGGGGATGATCTTTTTGACATTTACCTGCGTCATTCCGTGAACATCGGCGCTTATGGCGTGTCTTACCATGATTCCAATTACACCACTCCCTATCCTGATGGTTATTCAAGCTGGATAGAGGTCTGCACGGATTCAGTCCATCATCCGTTTCCGAGGTTCATGAGGCTCAAAGCGCTCACGGCGCACGAGTTCCATCATTCATGCCAGTACAGGTACAGCCGTTTTGAACAACCATACTGGTGGTACTATGAAAATACTTCCAGCTGGATGGAAGATATCCTTTTCCCGGGGTGCGGCACGCTCTTATGGCGAAATAGTCAAAACACTGATTATACTGATAATCCGCTCACCCGTTCCTGGTGGGAGATCAACACTACCTATAGCAACTTTGAATATCCAGCTGGTCTATGGCCAAAATTCCAGGCTGAATACTACGGTCCGGACACGCCGCGTCTGATCTGGACATTATGCGGCCAGCACGCGGGCAGTCATTGTTTGTGGGATGCCGATTCGGCTTTGAAGTTAAATTATAATGGCAGCCTGGCCAATGCGGTCGGCCACTATGCGATATGGCGTTACTTTACCGGCGGTCGTGATGATAATCTTCATTTCTACCGCGCTGAAAGCTGCACGACAGCGATCCTCCATGCGCGGCATACGACCTATCCAGCCAGTGGCGATGAAGGGAGCCATGGTCCGTATTGTCCGGGTGGAATGGACCTGATCGAATTCGTGACCGACGGTAACCAGAACCTGACCCTCAGTTTTGATGGTCAGGACGGCTATAATTGGCGCGCTTATGTGGTTGCGACAAGGGGCACTGTTTCTTATGAGCACCTTATGTTGCTGGACGCGAACGCGGCAGGTTCGATCGTGATCCCTGCCTGGGAGGTGGACACGGCTGTTCTCATTCCGGTTTCCGTCCACTGGACAAACGATACAACAGTAACCTCCAGGTTAACATTCACCTATTCAGCAGGAACCACTGCTTCAACTGACATAGCCGAGACAAATAATATTGATCCATTATTCTATGCCATTTCGCAGAGTCCAGTTCGTGCCGAAAGAATATTCATCCATTATACATTACCTGCAAACGAAAATGGAGATCTGAAAATAACTGATGCCGTTGGCAGGGTTGTAAGGAATGCCAAGCTTCGGGGAACTGGCAAACCAGCGATCTATGTATGGGATAAGCGGGACAGATCGGGCGCCGAGGTAGAAGCCGGGGTTTATTTTTATCAGTTGTCGGCGAAAAACAAGACCGTTCGAGAAAAGATAATAGTTGTTAAGTAGAAAATAATGAATATAAAAAGCCCTCAGTCAAACTGGGGGTCTTTTTTTGGGTATTATCCGATAGATATCGAAACGATACTTAAGTCTTGACAATTGGTTATTATTGCTTATATTAAAAGATAATATGTTTATTGATCAAAGGAGATAAAATGAAGAAAATTTGTATTTTACTGATATGTTCCGCATTAATGGTGTTCGGCCAGAGCTGGAACCGGGTCCTTGAAGAATATGTCGGCGGCATCCTGCTCGCCGGCGCATATTCAGGGAGCGTCAATTACTCGCGGCCTTTCTGGGTGGATATCGATGACGACAATGACTACGATTTTTTCATCGGGGGCGAGCATGGCGGTCTTCATTATTATAGGAATGACGGGACCGCGAGCGCCCCTGACTGGACGTTCATGACCGAATTTTACCAATCCATCGATGTCGAGAACCGCTCGATAGAGGCGTTCGTGGATATCGATAATGATAGTGATTACGATCTGTTCTTTGGCGAACAGGATGGCAACATCAACTATTACCGGAACGACGGCACAGCGGCAAGCGCCGTTTTTATATTTGTCACTGACAACTATGCGGGCATCAGCGTAGGTTCTTTCTCCGCGCCTTATTTCTGCGATATCGATGGTGACAATGATTTTGACCTTTTTATCGGACGGCAGGACGGCACGATAACCTATTACCGGAATGATGGTACAGTAACAGTACCTTCCTGGACGTTCGTTTCCAATACCTGGTTCTCCATAGACGTTATTACCCGCAGCATACCATGGTTCGCGGATATCGACGCGGATAACGATTATGATCTGTTCGTCGGCTGCGCCGAAGGCACGGTGTATTTCTACCGAAACACTGGCACTCCGGCATCGCCCAATATGGTTTACGTCACGAGTAATTACACGTCTGACGTGGGCAACACCAGCGCGCCGTCCTTCGTGGATATCGACAATGACGGCGATCTTGATCTGTTCATCGGCGAGTACATCGGCAACGTCAACTGGTACCGGAATACCGGTAATGCCAGCAGCCCTTCCTGGAGTTTCGTGAGAAGGCACTATGTGGACATCGACATGAATTCGTCATGCACGCCGACGCTGGTGGACATCGACAATGACGGTGACAAAGATCTTTTCGCCGGCGAGTGGGTTGGTTTCATCGATTACTACCAGAATTCCGGAACGACCGCAAACCACCAGTGGACCATGATCAGCGAGAATTATGACAGTATTGATGTTGGAGATAACAGCGTGCCGACGTTCGTTAAGATCGATGGCGATAATGATTATGATATGTTCATCGGCAACCTGCTGGGCAACATCTATTACTACCGCAATGACGGCAGCGTTACGACACCCGATTTTACCCGGATAGACAGTAATTACAACAACATTGACGTCGGAGATTACGCCGCGTCCGTGTTCGTGGATATTGACAACGACAATGACAAGGACATGTTCATCGGCTGTCTGGACGGAACGATCTGGTATTACCGGAACGATGGCTCATCTTCAACCCCATCCTGGACCTATGTTTCCAATAACTATTCAGGCATCGATGTCGGCGACCGCAGTATACCGCGGTTTGCCGACCTGGATAATGATGGCGATTTTGACCTATTCATCGGTGAGGGTTATGGGACGACATATCATTACCAGAATACCGGTACGCCTTCAAGTCCGTCATTTGCGTTGGTAACCAGCGCGCTTGGCGGCATCAATGTCGAGGAAAATACCTGTCCTGATCTTGCGGATATCGACGCGGACGGCGACCTTGATCTGTTCATCGGCGAAAGATGGGGCGGTCTTAACCTGTATCTTCAGATAGTAACCGATGTCATCCCGCCCATGCGACCGGATATAGTCAGCGTCGTTAAAACGAGCAATAATGTAAGGTTGACCTGGAGAAAGGTCACGACCGATACGCTGGACAACGTTGAAAATATGAGAGGATATGTGGTTTACCGCAACACCGTTCCCAGTTATGCGCCAGGTTCAGCCGATTCAGTCGGGTTTGTCAATCAGCCGGACACGTTTTTTACCAATATAAGCGTCTTGAGTTCATTTCAAAATTACTATTACTTGGTCAAGGCGGTTGACCAGACCAATAACCGGTCTTATCCATCGAATATGGGCTTCAAGTTTCGGCAGGTATTAAACGAGAATGTATCATTAACGGACAAGAACTGGGTGTCGTTGCCATACCGTAACAATTATCCGAATATCTCGGATTTCTATACGGACATTGCTTTGAGTAATTGTTATGGGATCCGGAAATTGGATGCGGTGACGCAGTTATATACAACCTGTTACTGGGACAGTGATCTGGAGATGTTCATCAATGATTATGCGGCGGTGGCTGGTACGGGTTATGAGGTTTTGGCACAGGTGGATACAGTGGTTCGGATTACGGGTGCGCATAATCCCAATTTGAGCATCAGTTTGAACGAGAATGCGAGTTTAACGGATAAGAATTGGGTTTCGATTCCCTACAATACCAGTTATGCGAATGCTTCGGATGCCTACACGGATATTGGGATTAGCGTATGTTATGGGATCCGGAAATTGGATGCGGTGACGCAGTTATATACAACCTGTTACTGGGATAGTGATCTGGAGATGTTCATCAATGATTATCCGGTGGTATTGGGTATTGCTTATGAGGTCTTAGTAAGTACCGACGCGGTATGGACGCCAGATGTGTATACGAACCGTGGTACTGATATTGTTTCGGTGCCGGTCAAGGAGCGGTCGGGTACGATGGCGGTGATCATGGAGCCTGATTGGTCAATGCTTCAGAACGAGGAAAAGATGAGTGTTGTTTCGGATCGTCAGCCGTATTCAATCCGGGGTCGGATCAAGGGTGAGACATCGGGATTGGCGATGCGTTGTTATATTTTGTCCCGTCCGGATGAGTTACTGACCGAGAGCGTACAGGCTTGCGGTATCAGGAGCGGCAATAGAAATACGGTGTGGTGGGCGGAGCTGGGCAATCTGCTGAGTCCGTGGCGTGTTGGGGATGAGGTGGTGGTATTGCTGAGCAAGGAAGGTTATTACGGTATAGTGCGATACCAGCTGGACAACAAAAGCGACATGGTGAAGCTGCCGGACATTACTCTTAGCGCGGTGCCTGAAATTGAGATAAAGCAGAGCGTGGATGGCGGTATGGAATTAAGCTGGCAAGCGGTGAATGATCCATTAGTGATCGGGTACAGCGTGTACCGGATATCAGATGATCAGACCTATGAGCGGTTGAATAATGAGATCATCAAGGGGACGTCCTTTACCGTGAACAATGCGGCGATCGACGGTCGGTTTGAGTTACGGCTTGTGTTTGCGGGTGGCTGGGAGTCGGGCTTTTATACCGCGGTTGTGGATAAGGTCGCAGACGGTGTGCAGACTGATGGTGATGTAAGGATTCCAGTGGCATTTGCGCTAGATCAGGCGAAACCAAACCCCTTTGTCGGTCAGACCGAGATCAGTTTTACGGTGGCGCAGACCCGGTCGGTGGAGTTGAAGGTTTATGATATCGCGGGCAAGCTGGTGCGGACCCTGAAAAACGAGGTGCTGGAACCGGGTTATTATACCTGCACCTGGAATGGCTCTGATGATGCGGGAAGCGCGCTGCCAGCCGGTGTTTATTTCGTTGAATTAAGGACCGGTCACGGAAAATATACAGAGAAAGTGATCATGAAAAGATAGAAACTCCTAAATCACTGCGAAAATCGAAAAGTCCCCTTGGTTTTATGGGGGACTTTTCATTGGTGATCAGTAAATGATTATTTTCCTAAATGCCGACCGGGTAGTTTTGAAAAAATAAACCCCGCGCGGTACATCAGGGATCCTTATTTCGGTGACTTTCTTCCACTGGGTTATCCTCGCGCCGGTGATCGAGTAAAGCGCATAGTCACCCAAAGGCAGTTTAAGACAGGCGCCTTTTTTAATGACCGTCGGCAGGGTGTTCGACCCATTTATTCTTATGGCTGATTCCTCTATGCCGTACCACGGCGTGGCTTCGAATAGCGCGATGCTTGCCGGCGCAAAATCATAAGTCAGATAAGTCCAGCCCTGACGCACGCTGTCCGGAAACATCGTACCATGATCGACAATACCGGTCGTGCCGTTATACGGCGCGGCAAGCGGCGCATTGTTGGTTATGTCGTAATAATGCATGACCACCAGCGTATCTTTTATTTTTAAAGACATAGTGTAGGTGGTATCGAGACTCTTATTGACTATTACCATCGCGTATTTTCGGTCCGAGGACCGTTTTGACGCCCAGCATTCAATGCCGTATCCAGAATTTTTCTGGTTTGAGGATGAATAGATGAGCGTATCACCGAAATAAGTGTTGTACAATTCAAGCACGTGCGATGGCATGCGCCGGCTTACCGTGTCACCGCGGATAATGCCGAAATAAGGAAAATCAGAGCTCGACGGGCTGCCTTCATGGATGCTGTAAACGCCTGCCATTGGAAGCCCGGCGTGCATCCAGTGGCCGATACAATCCGCTACAAAAAGACCGCAGAGGTAGTTCCACCAAAACCGGTCGGGTATCATAATGATGCCGGCGTTATACTCAAGCACGATCGTCTTTATGGAACCGGCACCGATCGCGTTTAAAGAATCGCGGAACATTTGCACATAGGACTCAGCCGGAAAGATCGTATCGGTTCGCATTAACGCTTGAATGTAAGCCGTTGTGTCCATGATCGAATCCCATGCGAAGTAGGGATAATAATGGACGTCAAGGTAATCCAGGCGGTCTATGTTGGGCTGGACGACCGGTCTGACCCAGGCAGGGTTCCCGGCGATCGAAAAAATGAATTCCAAGGGTATGGGACTGTTACTATCCATCTCGTTGGTATACAATGGAATAAGGTCTGAAAATGTCTGCGCCGTCCAGAATGTCGAATCGTCCCATGCCCAGCTGGAAAAAGGTAACAGGAAATGACGGTAAAATGTCCAGTAGCCAAAAGGCGGCACAGGGAACTGCCCACCCGCGATATCCGGTTCGTTGCCAAGGCTCCAGATCTTGACGTTATACGGCGCCGGGTGCCCGCGCTGAGCGCGCAGATGGCCCATCGGGGTGGTCGTGTCGCCGTTAGCGTATTCAACCATCCTCCCCGCGAGGTAGATGTCAGATGTCTGCATGTTCACGGTCAGGATCGGCTCGGCATCGATCGCTTCGCATAACCGCAGGAAAGAATCAACACCAAAATTTACCTGGATCGGAATAATAAAAGTATCGACGAAATCAAGATACATCAGACCGCCGAACGAATCCGCCTCCCAGTTTAGATATTCAGCACCAATACCGCCGAAACGGAGCAGGGATGGTTTCGTGGCAGCGATCAATGGCTGGGTTTGACCGAGGGGAGAGAAGGACGCGGTCATCTCGTCGCCGGATCCGAACACATAACGTGAGATGGGGATTTTCGCCGTATCAGGCCTAACAGCGATCTCGCCTGAAACCTGGGAAAATAGAATGATTGCGACTATATGCGATAGCATTTTATTTTTTTATTGGTCAATTACATAATAACACAATTACACCCTCACCCCTACCCTCTCCCTTCCTAAGGGAGAGGAATAAGGTGAGGGTTTAGTATTCAATGTTGCCTTCGAGGGAGAGGGTAGATTGGGGTTGTATCACGGTCGGTACCGCAGGGGACAGGTCAGGCAGCGGTTGGCTTCCTGGACCATCATGTCTTTTTCCGCCATCTGTTCTACCTGTTTGAAATCTTTCAGGCGTCTTGAAACTTCTCGATGGGGGATCGTCATGCGCGGTTCGTTGTTTAGTTTAAGCATTTTGACCGCAGCCGGAAGGTTCACATCTTTTTGCAGCCACCTGAAAATACCGGGAACCTTGCGAATGTCCTGGTCGATCTGGCGCGCCGCCTCCAGTCCATGCCCCACGGCATGGGCAAGGGTCTGAGGACCAAGCACCGCGTCGCCGCCGGCATAGACTTTTGCATGGTTTGTCCGGTAATTTTTACTGTTGATCGTGACGCGGTCGTAGCTATCGGTTTTCACTAGAGTTTTTAGGAATTCTGTGTCCGGCTGCTGACCCAGCGCGCAGACAATGTTGTCTACTTTTACGCTGAACTCGCTTCCCTTTACGACATTGACCGGTCCGCGTCTGCCATCCGGGCATTCGGTCTTCGCCATCATGATGCTGTCATGGACGCAGCCTACCGGCATGGTCAGTGGTATCACTTCGATGCCTTCATCCATTGCCGCCCGCTTGTTTTCTTCCTCGCTGGGCATATCTTCGACGCGCCGGCGATAGTAGATCTTAACATCATGACCAAGCCGCTTCAGGCTGCGGGCAACGTCGATCGCCGTATTACCGCCGCCGATAACACCGACCTTGCCGAGATCGAACTTTTCGCCGTTCTTGATGCGTTGGAGGATGCTGAATGCGTCGAGTGATTTTTCCTCGCCGGGGACGCCAAGATGCTGTTGTTTCCATGCGCCGACGGCGACAAAGACCGCCTGATAATCGTTCAGGATATTATCGAATGGCACATCCTTGCCGATCTCGGTGTTATAATTGAACTTGATATTTTCGTTGGCCAGTATGTTGATATCTTCATTGAGGACCTTGACCGGCAATCTAAATTCCGGGATAAGGGCAAGCGGTATACCGCCGGCTTTTTTCGCCTTTTCATAAACCGTGACCTCGTAGCCTTTAGTCGAGAGATAATAAGCGGCGCTCATGCCGCAGGGACCGGCGCCGATAATGGCGACCTTTTCCGGCCGTTTTTCTTTTAACTCCTTGACGCCCGCGGGTTCGTCCATGGCCGTGCCATGCTTGAGATATCTTATCGCGACCGAACTGTCAACCACGCGCCGCGTGCATTTTTCCTCGCACGGCGCCGGACAGATCAGCCCCAGTACCTTGAAGAACGGGATGAACGGATATTTCCACGATGCGCCGGATCCGATCTGGTTCAGGTATACCCATGGCGCCACGCCCGCCGGGCATGCTTTTTCGCAGGGCGCCTTGTTGTAGTTCGCGCCCTTGTAGGCGTCGAATATGTTGTACAGCCACACGAGCGCCCAGGCCGCGAGGATCCCCCAGAATCCCTGATTAAGACCGGTCCAGACGATCTTCAGGATGATGATCGTGCCGTAGAAGATGATGAAAAACCAAAGCCCAGTCCAGAACCTGCCGGATATTACTTGTCCTAAGCCGACAATGAAAAACGACAATATCGCGGCCAGCAGTCTTTTGTTGGTGCCGGTGTTATTAGATGCCATATTTCAGCGCCTTTGATGGACATTTGTAAACGCAATCCAGGCAGCGGATGCAATCGATATGATTCTGCTGTTTGTACACAGGAACGTCCATGGGGCAGACGTTCTGGCAGGAGCCGCATTCCCGGCACTTGTCCTTATTCAGTCTCAGTTTCGTGAAACTGAAGCGGTTGAAAACGGAGTAGACCGCGCCGATAATGCACATGGAGCGGCAGAAAAATCTTTTCATTGTGATCGAAGCGAGGATGATAAAGATAAAAATGCCGATCTTCATGTAGTAATGCCAGCCGATCAGCGCTCTTAGATCCCCGGTCTTATCGAATAGGACCAGCGGGAAACCGGCGATCAGGAGACCGTCGGGGCAGAGCTTGCAGAACCATGGTTCGCCGACCTTGTAAACGACCAGCCCGGCGACAATGACCAGGACCGCGTATTTGAAAAATTTAAAGAACACGGGCATCCGCATTTTAAACGACCTGATCTTGAAAAGCAGGTCCTGGAACAGTCCGAAGGGGCAGATCCAGCCGCACGCCATCCTGCCGACCGCGGCGCCGACCGTGCCCAGGATCCCCAGTACAGCCCAGGGAATAAGCTGGAGCCCGATAAAATGCTGCAAACCACCGGCCGGGCAGCCGTACATGGCGGTCGGACAGCCCCAGCAGTTCAGTACGGGCCAGCACACTCTTTTCATTGGACCCTGATATATGCCGCCTTTATAGATAGCCGGGAAATAACCGTTGACTATGAACGTGGCGAGGATTTGTATAATGCGCTTCATGGTTATTCTATCCCCATGCACGAAAGGCACATCACCGACCCGGTCGACTCGATCTCGGTGAACTGGTCGAGTTTGCCGCCATAGATAATGCTTGCCACAAAAATGATCGCCAGGATTATTGCGAAGATGATCCGTTTCATTGAACCTCCGGTTCCTTAAATACTAATACCTAAATCCTAAACAAATTCTAAATTCGATATTCAAAATGCACCCCCTCCCTTGCCCTCCCCCATCAAGGGGGAGGATTGAGGTAGGATTGTTGAGTTTTGGATTTGGTACTTTGGAAATTCGGGTTTGTTTAGTATTTGGTGCTTAGGATTTAGGATTTTCACTGATTCTAATCAGAAGAGACTTGTTAACACGACCTTGATGCCCTTGAACGGCGATTCCCAACGGCATACACCGCCCATGCAGACGAGACCGCCCTTTTCGGCGCCGACTCTGATCCTCAGGTTGTGGCGATTCGATATGTCAATGGACAGCTGGGCAAGGGGCCACTGCGTTTCATCGCTGATCTTTTCGACCAGCCATTCGGGTACGCGATTACGACGCTCATAGCGGAGGGTGAAAGCGAATAATTCAGGTTTGCCAATGGAAAAGGAGATCGCTTGATCATTATAGTCGCTAGTGTCGGCAGTAACCAGGTCGAGCTCATAATCGCCTTCCAGATAGAACGAGCCCAGATCATACGAAAGGTCGACATAGGGCTTGAGCTCGGTCTTTGATTCGACCGGCAGTTCGATGCTGTCTTTTACTAATCGGTCCACGCTGACCGTGAACTCGGTCTGAAGGTTGGGATGCGTGATGATCTTCAGGATCTGTTCATCAACACCGGTCGTCCCGAAACGCCATAAATCGGAAGACTCACCCGTTCGGCTGTGCGTCCTCAGGCTATTGAAATGGAGCTCCCCGGACAGGAATTCGAAGGGTGAAGCGACCAGCGATATACCAAATCCCTTTTCATCATTGCCGCGGTTAACCCCGATCCCTGATTTTATCGGGTTTGGCGGTTCATTATAACGGTAGCCGATACCGCCGACATCGATCGAATCGTAATCCATGTATTGCAGGGTCAGACCGAGTCCGCTGATCGCAAACCCGGCAGAACCATAAAACGCATCGCCTTTGATCCTGCCACCGAAGACCGGCATGCAACCGAGGAGTCGCGCGTATTCAAAATAAACATCACCAGGACCATAGCTCACACCAATATTACCGCCAAAGAGCTCGGTGAACGCCTGCGGCGTCAAGTCGTTCTTGCGGTTGATCCGAACATAGCGTCCGGCAAGAACGGTCTTCGGCAGTAACCGCGTTTCCAGGTTCGCGCCACGTATCTGGTCCGCGGTGACCGTGTCGTTTTTTACCTTATAAGTATTCTGCTCGAAGAAAAGGTTGCGAGGGCGCCCGGTCAGGGCGGTCAGGGTGCTTTTATAGAATTTGATGTCGCCTCTTGCGCCAAACAGTGAATTATCATTCCTGAAGTCCTCGTCAAGAAACTGGTTCAGGCACAATCCGCGGCCAAAGGTCGTATAATATCTTCCATATGTAACGTTGACCGGATCCTTGGTGTAAAGCGCCGTGTAGTCGATATACCCGTATTTTTTTCCGACAAAAAGCGACGGATCCCACTGAAACAGGACGCCTTTGAGCGTGATGTCGCCATAATAAGCGGCTAGTTTCAGCTTATCCTCAAAGTGTTCACGGTAGTTGCTGTCTGCCTGCACGCTCTCCGGCTGGCTTTCCAGGAAGAGCCAGTACTCGGCCCGGTTGGAACCGGTGATCCTTATCTCCTTCGCTGGCGTAAAGGAAATTGCGCTGATTACAGTGATTAGAAACAGAAGATTACAGTGATAAAAAATTCCACGGCGGGATATCATTCCTGCCCGCCGGATTCAAAAAGCTCCCGCATTTTTTCCACAATCTTCTTTTCATCTCCCATCTTATAGCCCTGGTGCACGAACACGATCTTTTTGTCCTGGTTGATGATGAAACTGGACGGCATTGCCTGGACATTGAACAGGTCGCGCATTACATTTTCAGGGTCAAGCACGACTACATACTCCCATTTATGACTCAGCGCGAACGGCTTGACCTTGGGCACGGACTGCGCCTTGTCCTGGCTTATGGCGAGCAGATTGACGCCCAGGGAATCGAATTCATCAAAGTAAGGGATCATCGCATCAAGCTCTTTGATACACATTTTGCACCACAGCGCCCAGAAGCTCATAAAAACGGGCCCTTTGGCGAGCAGGGAATCAAGGATCACTGGATTGCCGTCAACGTCCTGCAGGCTGAAATCCGGGGCGTCGACCACTTCGGTTTCCGCCGCGTACATCACGACTACCGATGCGAACAAAAGAATGATCAATAATTTTTTTGCGATCATTTAATACCTCCTAGAATTTTGTGGTAATAGCCTGTAAAATTTCTTTGGTATCCAGATTTTGCGCGAACGCGACCGCCCTGAGCTTATCGACGATCAGGCTGTGCGTAAAGTTTATGGTCGTATCAAGAGTGTCCGGATACACCAGGTTGAGGGGAAAAGAGAAAAACTGAAAGCACACATAATTGAAGTTCTTCAGGTTGCCGTCGACACTGTCCTGGCAAATGGCCAGGCAACCCACGATATTATTTCCCGGCAGCGTATCCGCTGTTACGAACCTGAGATCGACGCTGCCAAATGCGCTGTCGGCGGCCGCTGTCATCTCAAGGTTAAAAAACGGCGTATCTGTTTTGGCTGCTTCAATGTATGGCTTGAATGTCTCGTAATAGTTCCCGGCTGGATAAATGCTGTCGGTGCCGTCGAATATGACTGCCGGGTCGGACGTGATCGTGTAGAAAGTCCTCCGTTCATCGTTGACCAGTGATGGACTATAGTTGCCATTATATGAGATAAGGGCTAACGACGAATCGGTAAATTCCTTGCTGAGACTATCCAGTGCTTGCTCCGCAAGCAAACAGAACCCTCAGTTATCTTGTGTGAACAGTTCGGCCAATACGACTCGGTCAGTCGGCTCCGGAAAGT
>Ga0256868_10001554_pt1 | contig 12395 bp, 12 predicted proteins | sample RVTome_13_FD_187341 | JGI IMG/M metagenome (GOLD analysis project Ga0256868, IMG submission 187341) | Soil microbial communities from uranium-contaminated site in the Upper Colorado River Basin, Wyoming, United States - RVT92D227 HiSeq ... | reverse complement strand
AAAATATTTCAAGGAGGAAAACGACTCTTTTATAATATCCGATAATGTCAAACAATATGTGAATTTCAGTTATCTCAATCTCCTCGACCCTTTTAAGGTTAAACTGGTAGGGCCGGTAGATGTTATATTTTGTAGAAACGTGTTAATCTATTTTGATCACCCATCAAGGAAAAAGGTTATAGATATGTTTTATGAAAGGCTTGTGGAAGGGGGCTATTTACTGTTAGGACACGCTGAATCATTGATTAACATATCCACTGCCTTTACCCTGAAACATTTTAAATACGATATGGTTTATCAGAAACCTTTAAGGAAAACAACCCGTGTCTAGATTTAGAGTTCTGATCATAGATGATTCTGCTTACAGCAGGCAGACGATTAAAAAAATGCTGGAGTCTGACCCTCATATCGAGATAACCGGGATAGCAACTGACGGCATAGATGCAATGGCAAAAACCCTCAGGCTCAATCCTGACCTTATAACCCTGGACCTTGAGATGCCCGAGATGGACGGTTTCAGCTTTCTCAGATGGCTGATGAAGAACAAGCCGACACCGGTAATCATTATTAGTTCGTTTTCTGATTCAAGGACAGTATTTAAGGCACTCGAATTTGGTGCAGCCGATTTTATAGCCAAACCGCCGAGGATGGTTTCAGACGATTTTCAAAAACTGGAGAAGGATTTATTGAGAAAAGTAAAAGGTTTAAAGGACTTTCGCCCAGACAAACTAAGCAAAAACCTTGAACTGCTCGAGGAAGTGAATACTCAGCGAAAAACCTTTGTTTCATCAGGCAATACTGTACAGGCTGTGGCCATCGGGGCATCAACAGGAGGACCCGCAGCACTGAAGATTATCCTGACAAAGCTTCCGGCAGACTTTCCTGCTGGCATCATAATAAGCCAGCACATGCCAAAAGGATTTACCGCTTCATTTGCAGAGAGACTCAACACGATTTCAAAGGTGCCTGTAAAAGAAGCCGGAGACGGTGACGAACTGGAAAAGGGCAAAGCGTTGATCTGTCCGGGAGGATTTCACATGTCTTTCAAAAAAAGAGGCGAAAGAATAGTGACTTCAATTAAGGAACCGAAACATTCGGACAAATATGTGCCTTCTGTTGATATCATGATGACATCCGTAGCGGAAATCTGTGGCCACAGGACTATGGGCGTTGTTCTCACAGGCATGGGCAGTGACGGAAAGGCAGGAATGCTGGAAATTAAAAAGAGAGGTGGATATACTATAGTAGAATCAGAAGATACTGCTGTTATTTTCGGTATGCCCTCAGAGGTGATAAAAGCAGGAGCTGCTGAGAAGGTGTTGCCCATCTCACAGATATCCGGCGAGATGATGAGGTTGATTAAGGGAACAAAGTAGTGTAATGCATAGGGTGGAGGATTGATGGAAAAGGATTCCGGCATTTCAAAGAAAGCAGACGAGTTTCTTCAGATATTCAAGAGAGGTGAGGAGTTTACAAAGGACCTGATCAAGGAGAACGAGAGGCTCAGGTACAGGATTGCGCAACTAGAAGAGTCTGTTGAAAAGGCAGGAAATGAGGAAAGAACCAGACTCTATGAAGACAGGATAAAGATGCTTGAGGACGAGATCAACTCCCTTTTGGAAAGATACAGGAAAACAGAAGAAGAAAACAAGGATTTCGCATCAAAATATGTCGAAGTAGAGGCAGAAAACAACATGCTCGCAAACCTCTATGTGGCAAGCTATCAGCTCCATTCAACCCTGGACTTCAACGAGGTCCTGCGAATCGTCATCGAGATCATCATCAACCTGATCGGTGCAGAGAAATTTGCAATATTCCTCATGGATGATAAAATGAATGAGCTTCTGCCAGCAGCTTCTGAAGGGCTATCCCTCAATGAAATTCCGAAGGTGAAAATGGGTGATGCGATCATCGGGAAAGTCGCCAAAGAAGGAGAAAGCTATTTTCAGGAAAATATTTCAACTGCTGATGCATCTGAGGTAAACCCTGCGAAACCTATTGTATGCATACCCCTGAAGATCAAAGAACACGTTATCGGCGTAATCTCCATTTATTCACTCCTGGTGCAGAAGACGGCTTTCTCAAATATCGATTATGAACTTTTCAATTTACTCGCAGGTCATGCTGCCACGGCAATCTTTTCATCACGCCTGTACACACAGTCAGAGAGAAAGCTGACAACCATTCAGAGTTTCCTCGATCTTCTGAAAGAAAAACCAAGAAGGTAGAATAAATACAAAGGAGGTATAAATGCCGAATATCCTTGTTGTTGAAGATTCTCCAACAATGAGACAACTCATAAGTTTTGCTATCAAGAGGATTCCTGAATCGAGGATTATTGAGGCAACCGACGGTGTTGACGCATTAAAGAAACTGTCTTCAGAAAAAATTGACATCATACTTGCAGACATAAATATGCCCATCATGGACGGCTTAAAATTAGTGAGCCTGGTGAGGGGCAACCCATCCTACAAAAATATTCCCATCATAATGATCACAACAGAAGGAGCAGAAGAGGACAAGAAGAAAGCGCTTGCAATAGGTGCGAATGCTTATCTTACGAAACCGATACAGACCCAGGAATTGATGAAGCTTGTGAACAGTCTCATTTCGTAAATCAGGCCTGGCACTTCTGGCAGAAAAATCTTCCGGTAAACCATGGGGTTTCATGTGAAAAATCAGGGATTAATTCGAGGAGAAGCGGCCCCTGGCATTTCTGGCACTTCAGGTCATTGAGCTTGAAGTCTGAAGCAAGTTTCTGAACATCGTAGACGTTTTCCTTTATTTCTATAAAATAATGCGTTATTTCCTGGACTTTAGGCTTCTGGCTGAGCACCTTCCTTATCTGTTCAATAACCTCATTGGGTTTTGTGGTTGCTTTTACAATATACCCTGCAGCTCCGAGGTTCAGCGCTTTTTCGACTTCTTCGGGCTGGCCTTTTGCAGAGAAGACCAATACAGGGATGCCTGAGAGTTTTGGGTCTGCTTTGATGACCTGAAGTACCTTGAATCCGTCCATAATAGGCATCATGAGGTCGAGAAGGATGATATCGGGTTTTTCCTGGGAGAGTAATTTGATGGCTTCCATACCGTTGTCTGCAGTAAGCACAGTGAACTGCTCCATGGTCAGTTTGCTCCTGTACATCTGCTGAACAACTTTTGAATCTTCAATGAGTAATATTTTATTACGCATTTGCTAAAATTGTAATAAGGAATCTTTACCTATGTCAACAATAAATTTTATAGAATCCAGAAAAAATGACAGGAGATTCGGCCTCCACGTGGAAAAGCATCACTATATCACTCCGGTCTAACCCAGATAACTGGAACATCTCTGTCTGGAAGGAAAAAGACTGAAACCGATACTGACAGGTATCTATTTCTCTGTTCCCAATAAAACCTCTATCTTGGCCTTTGCCCTGAGATCGGTTATCCATTTTTCTTTCAGTTCGCGTGCCCGTTCAGTCTCAAACTTCTTCTTCAGTTTATTCTTGACCTCTTCAAATGATAATTGCGTCTCCGGTTTCCTATCTTCTACCTTTATAATGTACCATGCATCTTCAGTCTTTATGATATCGCTCACTGCACCCACTTTCAGCTTTAATGCGACTTCTTCAATTTCAGGAAGCATCCTCCCTTTATGTATGTAACCGATATCTCCGGACTTTACACGGTAACTATCTTCTGAGAAGTTCCACGCAAGGACTCCAAATTCTTCCCCGTCTTTTATCTTGGCAAGCATGTCTTTGGCTTTCGTTTCATCCTTTGTTGAGATAATCCTCAGTCTCACACTCTCTGGCTGCTTGAACATTGAGGTATTCTTTTCATAATATTCCTTAAGCTTTGCCTCGCTGATCTGCGCTGCATCTGTCACCTTTTTTGCAATCATATCCTGTACCAGCAGCTCTTTTTCAATCTGGGCGCGCAGTTTCTCCTCTGTTATACTCTCTTTTTCAAGTACCGCCTTATATTCCTCCGGAGATTTGAACCGCTTCCCGATATTTGCCAGCTGTGCGTCTACTTTTTCTTTATCCGGCTTCATGCCCTTTGCCAATGCATCCTGGTACTGAAGCTCACGGTTTATAAGTTCCTCGAGTGCCTTATCATAATACGTTTTGCGCTTTTCAGGCGGCACATTCCGGTGGAATGTCATCCGTGGTATCAATCTGTCTACTTCAGTTTCAAGGTCTTTTTTTGTAAAGCTAGTACCATTCACCTTTGCTACTATATTTTCTTCAGCGTACGCTGATGCGGAAAATAATATGATCATTATGAGTGAAAAAAATAATCTGAACATGCCATACTCCTTTTTTCTTTTATAATGAAGGATAGGGATTATAATATGCAAGCAGAAACCCGGAAATCTATAAGGCATGTTTTCCTTGCAAGGAATGTACAGATTAATTCTTGACTACTTCTTTAAAGTCTTTCCCTTCTTTTAAAATCTTTGCTAATGAATTTGCAGGCATTGGTCGACCGAGTAAAAAACCCTGAATCCCATCGCTTCCTTGATCGCTGAGAAAAGCCAGTTGTTGTTCAGTCTCTACACCTTCAGCTATAACCTTTAAATTTAAACTATGTGCCATTGCTATTATTGCACTTATTATGGCTTTTTCATCAGGACTAGTGAAAAGATCCCTTACAAAAGATCGATCAATTTTTAACTTGTCTATCGGAAAACGTTTCAAATAGCTCAATGAAAAGTGACCTGTGCCGAAATCATCTATCGCAAGTTGAATCCCCAATGATTTCAATTCTTTTAGTGTTTCAACAATAGTCTCCGTTGATTTCATCAATATGCTTTCTGTAAGCTCTAACTCCAAATATTGGGGATCCAGACCGGTATCATTCAGGATTCTGGCAACAGTTTCTACAAAGTTCTTTTGTCTAAACTGAACACTGGATATATTTACAGTAATACACATCGATTTAAACCCGGCTATTTGCCAGGCCACGTTTTGTGCACATGCTGTGCGCAGTATCCATTCGCCGATTGCTACAATGAGTCCGGTTTCTTCAGCTAGCGCAATGAATGTCGTGGGTAAGAGGATTCCCTTTTCTGGATGCATCCAGCGTATTAATGCTTCTGCACCAAAAATATTCCTGTTATCGCTATCAAATTGAGGCTGATAGAACAATTCGAACTCATTTCGGTCCATAGCTTTTCTGAGACTGTTTTCGATGGCAAGACGTTCTATGGCGGAAATATTCAACGATTCTTTATAAAACTGATAGTTATTCCTCCCCTGATCTTTCGCATAATACATTGCGGTATCAGCATTCTTTAAAAGAGTATCAACATCTTCACCATCATGTGGATACACGGCTATCCCGATGCTCGTGGTGACAAATACTTCATGGCCTTTTATTTTAAAAGGTTCTTTAAATAAATCGATAATGCGCTGAGCTACTTTGGCGGCATCCTGTATGTTGCTGATTTCAGTGAGTAATATGGTGAATTCGTCTCCCCCCAGGCGTGCTACAGTTGTTTCTAACCAATCCATGCCAGGACGAGCAATAGAGTCACTTTTACGTAAGTATTTCACCACTCGCTCGGATGCTTTTTGCAAAAGTATATCACCCAGATCGTGGCCGAGTGTATCATTGATAAGCTTAAAATTATCCAGATCAAGAAATAAGGCAGCTACCAATCGATTGTAATGCTTTGCGGATTCTAATGCCTGTCTCAATCTGTCTTTCAAGAGATGGCGGTTTGGCAGATTGGTCAAAGTGTCATGGTATGCCATATAAACAATTTGTTCTACTGCCCTCTTGCGATCTGTGATATCCCGGACAATCCCCTGGATAACTTTTTTTCCCCCTACTTCAAAAAGACTTGCTGAGACTTCAGCAGGAAATACTTCCCCGTTCTTTCTCTTAAAATCAATTTCAAAATTTACAAATCCCTCCTCAGAAATTTTCTTAAACGCTGATTGGGATACTTTCTGTGCTTCTTCAGGGTGAAGCTCATGTATCTTTAATGACAGTATCTCTGGCTTGGTGTATTCAAATTGTTCCAAAACCCTTTGATTCACATCCATGATATCCCCTTCCAGATCGTGCAGGAAGATTGCATCATTTGAATGTTTGAAAAGACTGCTGTATTTTTCTTCGCTTTCTTGCAATGCTCTTGCCGCACGTTTACGGTCTGTGATATTCCGTATTATTACCATAATTTGGTTTTCAAGGAGTGGTACCAGCCTTGCTTCATAAAAGTATTTCTGTTCTAGCAGTGTTGTAACATATTCTAAGATGACAATCGATTTTACTTCCTTGATCTTTTCGATTGCTTCCTGAAATTTGATACCCACATCCTGCAAAGAGATATCCTGAATACGTTGTCCAACGAGATCATGACTGGTTGTAAATATGTCTACTTTGCTTCCAGTCTTATATTCAAGGATTGTCCCGTTAGAATCTAACCTCAACAGGAGGTCAGGAAATGCCTGAATGAGGGCCCTCATTTCCGAGTTTGCCTGGATTAATTCATGGGAGCTGAGATCCAGTGACCGCTCAAGCATACTCCTGTCTGTATCGAATTGGACATAAGCATCGTTAACAGCATCAATAAATTTATTCCATTCTCCAGGAATAGTGAATAAATCGCCGAAGTATCGCCTTAACTGACGCTTGAGAAGATTATGCATGCCTTCCATAGGTTATTTCTCAGAGTAAACAGTAATAGTCATGGTCTGGTTATGCAATTCGCACTCGGTAATTGGGGTAAATGGACTGATTTCACCGTAAGAATAAAAACCGGTGATAACTGTTTCATTTCCCAATATGTCACGGACTCCTTCAACCTCTTCTTCGGTCCTCTGTTTGAGAACCATTTTCCTTCCAACCTATAGAGTTTCCTTTAATTGTTCGAGTTTTTTATGATTTCCTATATCTTCCCAATTTTTCTTTCAAATTCTCAATTTCTTCTTTTAACTCTTTTATTCTCATCTCCCTATCTACAGCCATACCATAAAATTCCTCCGGTTCTTTAACCCTCTTTGTGAGTTCCTTTTGACACTTATGGTCGAGTGTTAACTCAGTTATCTCTTTTATTTTAATGACACTTCATCTTTTAGACATTCTTTTGTTATATAATTTCTTTTTTGCTGCGAAATAATCAATCCTACCTGAGTAGGGAAATGATTAATATGATTAATATACAAATATATCAAACTCATATATATGCAATAATCCCCGATTTAAAAAGATATAAATCGCAAATATTATTAAAATAGTAAAAAACAACCATGAAAGTAAATTAATAACCAAATTCAATTCTTGCAATAAAATAAAAAACGAGTAATATTAATATAAAGATTAAGAAAAGGAATTGCGAGACCCAGGACGGGTTTTAAACCTGAGGATCAAGCAGTTGGATTAGGGAGCGGGAGTTAGTTGCGGTGTGCAAGCCTCCAGCAGCGAGGAGGAAGCCTGAAGCAACTGCCAAAGCACCGATATAAAAAAAGAGCTCAAGGTTTCCCGGATCTGGGATCGCAAAAAAATAATTCTGGAGCCATATAAGGGCAATTGGTCATCCTGAAGACGTAAAGGCAGAAGTTGTGGTTGCCGGCATAAAGGTTGTCCAAACAAATAGACCCTGAATATGGCTCTATTTATGTTGAGAAGACTCCGCCTTGTGAAATCTTGCAACTTCAGGCGGGCTTAGGAATTCCCATACTCCCTTTACTCCAAAATAGAGTGAAGCTGTCTCGATGTGAAGCATTGCGATACCGCAGTCAAGTCTCTTTGCTATATGATAGGTATCGTTCAGATCATCCACTAAAATAGTGATATTTGTGTTTTTGACGTGAAATCTCCATGGCTGCCGATTGACTGCAGATGGAGCCAGTCTCGCAGCCTCAAGAGCTGTCTTTATCCAATCCGGCAATTTTTCTTGTTCTGTTCCTTTTATTAATTCTCTGAGCGGCTTCCTCTTATGGGTTCTTCCAAAGCCTGTCATTATTTTTTCTTCAACGGATATTTTGTCTTCAGGAAAGCCGACCGGTGTTACTGCAAGGACCCTTTCATTTTCCTTGATGTGTGCCAGTGATGCTGCCACTTCGGGTCTGAAAAATCCGCCCACCCAGCAGGTACCAAGACCAAGTGCTGTAGCCTCCAGGATTATACCTTCCCCCAGGTAACCGACCTTTTCCTGTACATGAGGATCATTCATGTCTCCAATAAAAGCAATAAAGGCAGGCGTGCCTTTGATCTTGCCATAATGGCCGATGGCGCCTTTAAAGACCTTTTCAGGGGAGTCGGTTATTATTAAAGCCCTGACTCCGGTGAATGGTTGGAATTCATTACAAAATGCATTGAATTTTTCAAGCAAATCAGCAGGGATTGTTTTTGAATCAAAAAGACGCCGGGACCTCCTTCTTGATATCGCGGGATACCATCTGGAATATGGGATATCCATGAAATAAATATACCCCCCTCTAAACCCCCCTTCGCAAGGGGGGATTTAGAGGGGGGTATAAACCTTTAATGTTTAAAAGCCCTTTGACCTGTAAAGACCATTGTCACTTTCGGGTCTGCTTCATTGCAGGCCATGATGGATTCAAAATCCCTGTCGGACCCTCCGGGATGAACTATTGCTGTGATGCCCTCTTTGATACCTACATCAACACCGTCTCTGAATGGGAAAAAGGCATCTGATATCATGACAGACCCAATGAGCCCGCCCTTATTCCTCTTTGTCTCTTGATCGATTTTCAGGAGATCTTCCTTGTTCCTTTTACCGTTCTTTACATCGAGTTCGAGTGTCTTATATGGAACACCGTGCTTCTTAAAACACAATGTATCCGCATATTTCGTATAGGCCTTGAAGATTGCGATCTCGGCTACACCTACTCTGTCCTGCTCACCTGTTCCGATACCGACTGTCATACCATCTTTTACATAGATGACAGAGTTTGATGTTATTCCCTGCTCCACATTCCATCCGAAAAGCATATCAGCATATTCCTGTTCGGTCGGCTTTCTCTCGATTACATATTCCTTTCCTTGATACACGGCCTTTGCGAGCAGAAAATCATCTTTCGATTTTATTTTGTTTACAGGAGACTGCTGAACGATGATACCGCCGTCAATCAATGATTTAAAGTCAACAAAACGTAACTTTCTATATTTTTCTAATTCATTGATCTTGCTTACCCTGATAATCCTGAGGTTCTTTCTTTTTGCCAGGATATTAATCGTACCTTCTTCAAATTCCGGTGCAGCAACTACCTCAAGATAGTTTTTGCTGACTATCTCCGCTGTATCCTTATCCATCGGCCTGTTCACAACGAGACATCCGCCGAATGCTGCAATCCGGTCTGCCATGTTAGCCTTATCATAAGCATCTGCGAGATTTTTTCCATAGGCAACACCGCAGGGGTTATTATGTTTCAGGATTGCAGCAGCAGGCTGATCCATAAGAAATTTCATGATATTCAGACCATTATCGAAGTCGGTGAGGTTTGTCTTGCCGGGATGCTTACCCGCCTGTATCATATCCTCTTCATTGATTCTGCTGACAAGTCCATTCCCCGACTGTATAAACTGGCAGCCCCCGAGGGTCAGATTCCCGTTTGCCAATTCATAAAGAGCTGCCTCCTGTTCCGGGTTTTCTCCGTAACGGAGCCCCTTTTCTATCAACTCGCCTGTCTTTTCATCAGGTATCTTCCAGGTTCTCTTTTTATATACCAACGTCTGATCACCGAACTTGATGATCATCTCATCAGGGAAATGGTCAGCCATGATAGTACGATACATCTTCTTTATATCTGACATAAGACCCTCCTTGTTCCTATGCTTAATACTTAATAATATTTAATAATCAAAAATATCCAAGCAAAAATTATTGATGTGCATGATAACACAATTGTGGTGCATTATTTAATAACTCCCCTCCTTACCAAGGAAGGGGTTGGGGGAGGTTTTGAAAAATGAAAATATTATTTTACCACTGCTCCGCCTAACCTCCCCTTATAAAGGGGAGAAGATTGATTGTTAAATTTCCCTTAATAGTGGCTAATTAATGAACAATTATCAGGTTCAATATTTAATGAGAATTTTGCATTGATAATTGATAATTTTTCATTGTTATTGGTTATTTATTTTTTAAGTATTCTTTCTTTATCTTCAATGTCTCTTCTAGCACTAAAAGATATTTTATGTATTTAAAACCCAACTTCATTAAAGCAACCTCGTCAGTCCTGATTCTCTCTATCTCTGCCTTATCGATATCAAAAACGTCAAGAAACCTGCTCTCGAAGACAAATCTCCTGAATCTGTCCATATCATAGCTTGCAGTATAAATCTGGGCCTGCTTGTTAGCATCAAGGTTCTTGCCCATGGGATTCTTTCTTAGCTGAATCTCCTTCCACTCCTTGTTCATATCGTCATAAAGGCTTACCTCCTGGTCATCTTTCCAGGACTGTATTGTCCACTCCGTATCTTCCTGATAGCCGAGGCAATGAGGCTCTCGAATAAAGAAATAAAACTCTTCGTTTACTGGCTCCTCATTTGTGCCTTTTCTCACGATACCCTGACCGATAGGATAATATCGGCAATTAGCAGGACGGTCTGTATAGATTGTACAGCCTTCAGAAGTAACAAAGGGACATTTCTTTTCATTATCATCCAGCATTTTCAGTCTTACGAGCGGATGTGTAGACTTCTCTTCAATTTCCATGTAGGTATATTTCTCGAGAAATTCTTCTGAAGACATCCCGAGCCTGTTTTTCATCCTCAGGATATCATAAGGTGTCAGGAGGATATTGATATTACTACAGCATTTCGTAAAGCACTTAACACCCTTATGGCATCTAAATTTGAACCTGGTTTTAAGGGGAAGTTTTGTTGGTTCCACATCTTTCATGCTTGGTAACGGCATTTTAATTCAATCCTTTCTATCTTATTTCGAGAAGTTCCTGCATTGCTAAATTATCAGCAAACTTTTCTGACTTTATATAAAAATCTTTCAGCTCATACCTCATAAAATAAATCAAACCTATCCCGTGAATAAAACCGAAGATAAAGGATAAGAGAAGAAAACTACTTGTCATCATTAATAATGCTACTTCGCGTGTTTTTCTTATTATAATAAAAAAGGCCGGCAGAAATCTCTGCCGGCCTTTTGGTTCTATATAAACTTAGATAAGTGGTACAATCAGCAATGCAACGATGTTGATAACCTTAATCATCGGGTTGATTGCCGGTCCTGCTGTATCCTTATACGGGTCGCCGACGGTGTCACCTGTTACAGAGGCTTTATGTCCATCGCTCCCCTTCTTGTGCACGACGCCTTTGTCGTCGGTAACGCCCTCTTCAAAGGATTTCTTGGCGTTGTCCCATGCGCCGCCGCCGCTTGTCATGGCGATCGCCTGGAAGAGTCCGGTAAGGATACTCCCGATGAGGACTCCTCCGAGAGCTTCCCTGCCAAGGAAAACACCGACAATAATCGGAACTACCACCGGGATGAGAGCAGGAACCATCATCTGTTTTATAGCGCCTTTTGTGACAATGTCAACACACTTGCCGTATTCCGGCTTTCCCGTTCCTTCCATAATGCCGGGGATCTCCCTGAACTGTCTTCTGACTTCCTCAACAATGCTGCCGGCTGCCTTTCCAACAGCCTCCATAAGGAGTGAGCCGTAATAGTAAGGAAGCAAGCCGCCGATGAAGAGACCAGCCAGAACCATGGGGTTCGAAAGATCAAAATAAAGCTGTGTGCTGAATGACCTTGAATACTCTGCAAAAAGGACCAGAGCAGCGAGACCTGCTGAACCGATAGCATATCCCTTTGTAACAGCCTTTGTTGTGTTGCCGACCGCATCAAGCGGGTCTGTTATGTTACGGATCGCTTCAGGAAGTCCTGACATTTCTGCAATACCGCCTGCATTGTCCGTAATAGGACCATACGAGTCAATCGCAACAACGATACCTGTCATGGAAAGCATCGAAACCGCTGACAGGGCGATAGCAAAAAGACCGCCCGCTGCATCGCCATTAAATCCGCCGCCTAATGCATAAGCGCCCAGAATTGAGGCAACGATAACGATAACAGGCGCTCCGGTTGACTTCATGCTGACCGCGAGGCCGGCGATCACGTTTGTGCCGTGGCCAGTCAGGCTGGCCTTTGCAATGTGTTTCACCGGGGGATACTTCCCAGCAGTGAAGTACTCAGTTATAACCACGATCAGGCCTGTCAATGCGAGGCCGATAACTGCCATGAGGAAAACGTTCATCTGTGTAAATGACGGATGATCTACCAGTGAAGCCTGTACTGATGCGTCTTTCAGGAACTCGCCTGTCACGAAATAAAATGTTATTGCCGCAAGACCGCCTGCAACGGCAAGCCCCTTATAGAGTGCGCCCATGATATACTGGCTTTTACCGAGCCTTAC
>Ga0256868_10001553_pt1 | contig 12398 bp, 7 predicted proteins | sample RVTome_13_FD_187341 | JGI IMG/M metagenome (GOLD analysis project Ga0256868, IMG submission 187341) | Soil microbial communities from uranium-contaminated site in the Upper Colorado River Basin, Wyoming, United States - RVT92D227 HiSeq ... | reverse complement strand
CCGGCCGAAATCGTGAACCTCGTCATTTCCGATGTGATCGGCGATGATCTGGAAGCCGTCGCCTCAGGTCCGGCTCACTGGGATTCATCCACGTTCGGGGACGCGCTCGGCGTTCTTCAGAAATATAACCTCTGGGACAATGCGCCTCGATCCATAAGGGACATCATCAGCGAAGGACGAAACGGCAAGCTTCCGGACACACTGAAAAAAAGCGACAGGGTGTTCGGAAAAGTCTCCTCATTCATTATCGGCAATAACGCCATGGCGCTCGGAGCCGCCCGCCTGAAGGCCGAAAGACTTGGATTCAAAACGATCATACTGACTTCCACGGACCGCGGAGAAGCCAGGCTGGCGGCAAAAATCTACGTTTCTTTCCTTGTCAGCCTAGCTGTGTCCGGAAAAAAATCAGAACAACCCCTGTGCTTTCTCAGCGGCGGCGAGCTGACCGTCCACGTCAAAGGGTCCGGCAAGGGCGGCCGGAACCAGGAATTTGTTCTGGCCGTTCTATCGGAGATTGAGCGCCACACCGAAAGCGGACCTTTGCCCGGCCGGGATTGGCTCGTCGCCAGCCTCGGCACGGACGGCATCGACGGCAACACCGAGGCAGCAGGCGCCTGGGCGACGCCTGTGACCACCCAAAAATCCCGCGATCTGGGATTGAATATTCAGGATTATTTGGACGGTAACGATTCTTATAATTTTTTCCAAAAAGCGGGCGGGCTCATCATCATCGGTCCGACGGGGACCAACGTCATGGACCTGCGGATCTTTTTAATGAATAAGAGGCGGTTTTAATGAGACTTGCCTTATTTCGACTTTTTCGATATAATAACTCGAGTCTCAACATCGTTGCTTTCATAAAGGCGAAAAAGGAGAATTTTTCATGAAAAAGCTTTTCGTATGCTTGGCGTTGGTGCTCGTCGCGGCGCTGTCCTTAAGCGCGGACGTCTACGTCAAGATGAAAACACACACGGACGCCATGAATGTCATGGGACAAACCCAGCCGGCCTCGGACAGCTTCACCGAGCAGTGGATCGGCGAGGACAAGTTTGCGAACATGACCGGCGATCAGTCCATCGTCATTGACCTGAAGAAAAACCTCGGCTATATCATTGACCACAAGACCAAGTCCTATCTTGAAATGGCCCTCCCCTTGGATATGACGAAGCTTCTCCCTCCCGAGGCGGCGGGCATGGCCGGAATGATGAAGATGACGGCCACCGTGACGCCGACGAACGAAACCAAGAAGATCGGCCAGTGGAACTGCACCGGATACAACCTGAAAATGTCGATGATGGGGATGGGTATGAATTCAAAAATTTGGGCAACGGCCGATGTGCCGTTCGACGTCAACGCTTATTGCTCCAAGTTTCTCCCCTACGTGCTCAAAAGCCTTGGACCGATGTTCGATGATGCCGCGATCAAAGAGATGATGAAGATCAAGGGCTTTCAGGTCGCCTCCGAAATGGATATGTTTGGATCCAAGGCGACGACCGAGGCTGTGGAAATCACGAAAAAGAACGCTCCCGCTGGCGTCTATGCTCCGCCGGCCGGCTATACAAAAAAGACGAGCTAAAGCTTGGACGAAATCCAGAAGAAATAAGTTCCGAAAAGACGCATTCTCGGATCCCCCGTTCCTTGCTCGAGGGCGGGGGATTTTTATTCCTACCCATCCTCAATTCCTAATGAAGATCGATCTGGTTCGGATGGAGCGGCCGGGGAGGGTTTAGCCTTTCTGATTCATTTTCTGAGGAGAGTCGCCTTTGCGACCATCGGGTGGCGGGATTTCATGTTGAGCCGCAAAAAATGCGCTGTGAAATGCTCCTTGGAAGAGTGGCCCGGAGCGCAGCGACGGTGGGAAGGGGTCTTCTCCTCCGAGTTGACTATTCATACTCTCCCCAGTGCTTGATGGGAAGGTCGTCGACGGTTTTCAATGCCAGCGCCTGGACGAGGAGCTCGGCGACCTGGAGGTTGGTGAGGAGCGGAATGGAAAAGTCTACGGCCGTCCGTCTCAAAAGATAATCGCTGTCGAAAGCGGCTTTTTTCTCCGGGTCGGGGACCGAGATCACGAAATCGATCTTCCGTTCGGTGATGAAGTCCTTGATATTGGGCGTCTTTTTCTCGTGGACCTTATACAGGCGCGTGTTTTCGATCCCGCGGTTCTTGAGGAAGGCCGACGTCTGCTCCGTAGCGAAGATCTCGAGGCCCATCTCATGGATGCGTTCGGCCGATTCCAGGAACTTGTGCTTGTCAGCGCGGCTGCCGATGCTGAGGAGAATGGACTTTTTCGGCAGGACGAACCCGGCCGCGAGGATGGACTTTAAGAACGCCTCATAGACGTCCTCGCCGAGGCAGGCCACTTCGCCCGTCGAGGCCATTTCCACGCCCAATGTCGGGTCCGCGCCCTTGAGCCGCGAGAAGGAGAACTGGGGCGCCTTCACGCCGACGTAGTTGAGGTCGAGTGTCGATTTCTTGTTCTTGAGCGGCCGTCCGAGCATGGCCTCTACGGCCAGCTCGATGAAGTTGACCTTGGAGACTTTGGAGACGAAGGGGAACGAGCGGGAGGCCCGCAGATTGCACTCGATAACCTTGATCTCATTGTCCTTGGCGATGAACTGGATGTTGAACGGCCCGCTGATGTCGAGTGCCGCGGCGATCTTTCTTCCTGTCTCTCTGATCTTGCGCATGGTCTCGATGTAGGTCTTCTGCGGCGGGAGGACCATGGTCGCGTCGCCGGAGTGGACGCCGGCGTTCTCGACGTGCTCGACGACGGCCGAGGCGATGATCTCGCCGTTCTTCGCCACGGCATCCAGCTCGATCTCCTTGGCGTTGAGGATGAACTTGCTGATGACGACGGGGTATTCGGGTGAGACGCGCGACGCCTTTTTCAAATATTTGTCCAGGTCTCGCTCGTCGAGGACGACGGTCATCGCCGCCCCGCTCAGAACGTAGGACGGCCGGACGAGGACGGGATAGCCTGCCGTTTTCGCGAACGCCTCGGCTTCGTTGACGCTCCGCAGCTCGTTCCACTCGGGCTGATCGATGCCGAGCTTGTCGAGGAGCTTCGAGAACTTGAAGCGATTTTCCGCCATGTCGATGGATTCGGGCGAGGTGCCGAGGATGCGCATGCCGGCCTTGAAGCATTTCAGGGCGATGTTGTTCGGGATCTGGCCGCCCATCGAGAGGATGATGCCCCGCGGCTTCTCGCGCTGGTAGATGTCGAGCACTCGCTCGAAGCTCAGCTCCTCGAAGTAAAGGCGGTCGCAGATGTCGTAGTCGGTGGACACGGTCTCGGGGTTGTAATTGATCATGATGGTCTCGAAGCCCATCTTCTTGAGAAAGACGACGGCCGAGACACAGCACCAGTCGAACTCCACGGACGAGCCGATGCTGTAGGACCCCGAGCCGAGGACCATGATCTTGTTGCCGCCCGGGCCGAAGCGAATGTCGTCTTCGCTCCCGTGGTAGGTCAGATAGAGGTAATTCGTCCTGGCCGGATACTCGGCGGCCAGCGTATCGATCTGCTTGATCGAAGGAATCAAGCGGAGCCGGGTCCGTTTTCTTCGGACCTCGAGTTCGTCCGACCCGGTGAGGATGGCGATCTGCTTGTCCGAAAAACCTTCCCGTTTGGCTTCGGCGATGAGTGCCGCGGGCAGTGCCGCGAGCGTATGCTTCCGCAGTTTCTCTTCGACGGCGACGATATTTTTAATCTTCGACAGGAACCAGCGGTCGATCTTCGTCAGCCGATGGATTTTGTCGATGGAATAGCCTTTTTTGAGTGCCTCGGCGATCCCGAACAGCCGTTCGTCGGTCGGCTGGCGGAGCTCCTTCTCCAGGTTCTTGAACGAGTAGCTTTCGTTGCCGACGACGCCGTACATGCCGATCTGGAGCATCCGCGTCGCTTTCTGGATCGCCTCCTCGAAATTGCGGCCGATGGCCATCACTTCGCCGACCGATTTCATCTCCGAGCCGATCTTTTTCGAGACGCGCCGGAATTTCTTCAGGTCCCAGCGGGGAATCTTGACGACGAGATAGTCGAGGGCCGGCTCGAAGCAGGCGGTCGTCTTTTTCGTGATCGAATTGAGGAGGTCCGGGAGCGGATAGCCCAGCACGAGCTTGGCCGCGATGAACGCCAGCGGATAGCCGGTGGCCTTGCTGGCCAGGGCTGAGCTCCGCGAGAGGCGGGCATTGACTTCGATGATCCGGTAGTCGCCGTCCTTGGGGTTGAGGGCGAACTGGATGTTGCATTCGCCGATGATGCCGAGGTGCCGGACGGCTTTGATCGAGATCTCGCGGAGATGATGGTATTCGGTGTTGGTCAGGGTCTGCGAGGGCGCGATGACGATGCTTTCGCCCGTGTGGATGCCCATCGGATCGAAATTCTCCATATTGCAGACCGTGATGCAGTTATCGACGCTATCGCGGACGACCTCGTATTCGACTTCCTTCCAGCCTTCGAGGTATTCTTCGATCAGGACCTGGGGCGCGTGGGCAAAAGCCTTCTTGAGCGTTTCCGTCAGCTCTTTCTCGTCCTGCGACAGGCCGCTGCCCCGTCCGCCCAGGGCGTAGGCGACACGGGCCATGACGGGATAACCGATCTTGTCCCTGGCGATGCGCAGGCCCTCTTCGATATTCGTCGCTGCGATCCCTTTGGGTGATTTGAGCCCGGCATCGGCGAGCCGGGCGTTGAAAAGCTCCCGGTCTTCGGTGTTTTCGATGGCTTCGAGAGGCGTGCCGAGAACGTCCACCTCGTATTTCGCGAGCACGCCCGACTTCGAGAGGGCGACACCGCAGTTAAGCGCGGTCTGGCCGCCGAACGAGAGGAGAATGCCTTCCGGCCGCTCCTTGGCGATCACCCGCTCCACGAAACTCGGCGTCACGGGCAAAAAATAGATCTTGTCGGCGAGGTAGTCCGAGGTCTGGATCGTGGCGATGTTCGGGTTGATGAGGACGACTTCGATCGCCTCTTCCTTGAGGGCCTTGATAGCCTGACTGCCCGAATAGTCGAACTCTCCGGCCTCGCCGATCTTGAGAGCGCCGCTGCCGAGGATGAGGACTTTAGACAGTTTGGAGGGATTAACTCTTCGCGATACCCCCTTCAACGGGCGCCGTCCAGTCACCGGCCGCCCTGCAACAGAATGGGAGACACATACTTTTCCAGAGGCCCCCCTTGATTGGTCGAGGGGGGACGGAGGGATTAATGCCGCTAATTCAGAGTCTTGCGATGTGTCTCTCTTGCCATAATCTTTTTTTAGTCGGACGCCCCTCAACCCAGGGGGTATACTCCCTAGGATCTCCTTGCGATCGGATCGTCTAATCTTCATCTCAAACTTCCAATGAACTGGTCGAAGAGGAATTCCGTATCTGTCGGCCCGGGTGCCGCTTCCGGATGGAACTGGACGCTCATGAAGGGCTTCGAGACATGCCGGATGCCTTCGTTGGTCTTGTCGTTGGCGTTCGTGAACCAGGGCTGCCACAGTTTTGGGAGGGCTCGGATGTCCACGGCGAATCCGTGGTTCTGGCTCGTGATATAGCAGCGCTTCGTGCCTTCTTCCTGGCAAGGCTGGTTCTGACTGCGGTGGCCGAACTTGAGTTTATAGGTGTTTCCGCCGGCAGCCAAGGCCAGGATCTGGTTGCCCAGGCAGATGCCGAAAGTGGGAATATTCTCCTCCATGAGCCTTTTGACCGTGGCGATGATCGCGGCGCACTGCTTGGGATCGCCAGGCCCGTTCGAGATGACGATGCCCGCGGGCGCGTACTGCATGATTTTGGAGAATTCCGTTTCGGCCGGGACGCGCACGACTCGCACGTTCCTTTTGATCAGGCTTTGAAGGATGCTGGCCTTGACCCCGCAATCGATCAGAGCGACGGTTGGTTTGAGCTCTGGATTGTAGGTCTTGATCTTTTTCAGGGTGACTTCAGCGACCAATTGCCGTTTGTTCGGGTCGGGGATGAACCGTGCTTCGCGGAGGAGCGCCTTGAGGTCGGTTTTCGTGACGGTGGTCTCGAGGATGCCGAGCATGACGCCGTGGACCCGCAGTTTCTTGGTCAGCGCGCGCGTGTCGATCCCGGTGAGGCCGGGGATGCCGCTCTCCTTGAGCCAGTCATGGACCGTCTTTTCCGACGTCGCGTGGGATGGAGCGTCGCAGAGCTCGCTCGTGATATATCCCCAGATCTTCGGCTTGTCCGATTCGAAACTCGTGGAGCTTACGCCGTAGTTGCCGATCAACGGGTATGTTTGGCAGAGGATCTGGCCGTGGTACGAGGGGTCGGTGATGGATTCGGGGTAGCCGACCATGCCCGTGTTGAAAACGACTTCTCCCGAGACCTTGGCCAGGGCGCCGAATCCCTCGCCCGGCCAGACGCTTCCGTCTTCGAGGACCAGGATCGCTTTCAAGCGGGACGAACTCCTTTCGAGTCCGGCCCATTATATATATTTCATTTGGGGGAGACAATACTCTATCCTCATGTGTAAGCAATTCTTTTTCCGGTGTCAGCCCAGTTTCGGGCGGGGTCCTGTCGCGGCTCTTCCCCGGCCGTGCTCGCGGCTAGGCCGCTGCGCGCGGGGAGCCCCTTCGCCGCGCCACCCCTGATCGACTTTCCGGCGCCCCGGAAAAAGAATTACTTCGTCCTCATGTTTTCGAGTCGGAAACAGGGTCTGCCCCTCTCTCGTGTGAACTTCATAGCCTTACATTAATATGTTTTTATATTATTATATCAATATGAGGTGTGAATCATGCGCTCGACAACACTGGCGATGGGCATAAAAAATAATTTCCCCATGGATAAAATCAGTCGGATCAACCCTCTCCTCGAGATCTTGAGGACTTCGCCCCGGCGCGTCAACAAGATCCTTCTCCAGAAGGAAGGCGGACGGCGGCCGGTCGGAGAGATCGTCGCGCTGGCCAGAGCCGGAGGTGTTCCCTATCTGTTCGTGCCGAAACAGGCCCTCGATAAGCTTTCCGCCCATCATCAAGGCGTCGTGGCCATGCTTTCAGCCAAGGAATTCACCGGGCTCGAAACAATTCTTGCCTCACCCACGTCTCCCTTTCTTGTCCTTCTTGACGAGATCGAGGACCCTCAGAACCTTGGCGCCATTCTGCGCAGCGCCGAAGGAGCGGGCGCGGACGGTGTCATACTGCCCGAACGGCGGAGCGCAGGCTTGACCGAAGCCGTTTACGAAGTCTCTGCCGGGGCGCTTGAGCATCTCAAAGTGGCCCGCGTCCCCAACCTGGCCCAAACGATGGACGAGCTGAGAAAGCGCGGGATCTGGCTCGTCGGAGCGGAAGGCGGTGGAGAGGGCGAATTTCATGAATTCGATTATACCCAACCCGTGGGCCTGGTCTTCGGCTCCGAAGGCAAAGGCCTCCGGCCCCTCGTCCGGAAGAAATGCGACAAGATCCTGTCCATCCCCCTCTGCGGTAAGGTCAACTCCCTTAACGTGGCCTCCGCCGCCTCGGTGTTTTTATTCGAGGTCGTCCGGCAGCGGTCCTCCCGGAAATAGCTCCTGACCGTATATCACTTTCAAATGCAAGGGGGACACGATACCCTGTCCCCGTCTTGTCGGTAGCGCTCCAAAGGACGATACCGTTGAAAACCGCCACGGACAGGGAATCATGTCCCCGAAAGTGATAGACAGTCAGGGAAATAGCCCGTATTGACAGGGGGACGCTCAAATCTATAGAATAGGCGCGACGACTGAATCCTTAATCAACAGCAGGCCAATGAACACAAGCGAAGATTTTTATCAATTGGAAAAGCCCATTGTTCTGCTTAAAGAACAGATAAATGCGCTTGACTTAAGCGAAGAGCCGGGCAAGAAAGAGAAGGTCGCCGCCCTGAGGCTCGACATCGAACGGGAATGGGCCAAGATCTACCCCAATCTGACGCCCACCCATATCGTCCAGATCGCCCGGCATCCCAAAAGACCCTACTCACTGGATTATATCAATAACCTGATGCGGGATTTCATGGAGATCCACGGCGACCGGCGGTTCGCCGACGACCCGGCCGTCGTTACGGGATTTGCCTTCTATAAGGGCGAGAGCGTGGCCGTGATCGGCCAGCAGAAAGGCCGGACGACGCGCGAGCGCATTGAGCGCAATTTCGGCCAGATGAATCCCGAAGGCTACCGGAAGGCCCTTCGCCTTGTGAAGACGGCGGAAAAATTCGGGTTTCCGGTCATTTCTCTCATCGATACGCCCGGCGCCTATCCCGGCATCGGCGCGGAAGAGCGCGGCCAGGCCGAAGCTATCGCCTACAACCTGAAGGTCTTTTCGATCATCCGCGTGCCGATCGTCGTCGTCATCATCGGCGAAGGCGGGAGCGGCGGCGCGCTGGGCATCGGCGTCGGCGATTCAGTCACGATGCTCGAGAACTCGTTCTATTCCGTCATCAGCCCCGAAGGCTGCGCGGCCATCCTCTGGAAGGACCAGAATTCCGTCGCTCAGGCCGCCGAGAACATGAAGATCCGGGCCCAGGACCTCTTTGCCTTGGGCATCATCGATAAGATCATCCCTGAACCCGCAGGGGGCGCTCACATCGATCCCGAGCAGACATTCAAGAACGTGGACAAGGTCCTGAGTCAGACGTTGAAGAAGCTCGAGCAGAAACCAAAGGAGGAGCTCCTCGAGGAACGGTACCAGAAGTTCAGGAAGATGGGGATCTACGTCGAAAAGTGAGCACCGAAACTCCCGCCAAGAAAGAGCTGGCCGCGATCAAGGGAACCAAGGACATCCTTCCCGGCGAGGTCGAGGTCTGGCAGAAGGTGGAGGCCGAGGCCAAGCGCCTGTTCGAGCTCTACGGATACCGAGAGTTGAGAGCGCCGATCATCGAACCGACCGAGCTTTTCGAGAAGGGGACCGGCCAAACGACGGACATCGTCACGAAGGAAATGTACACCTTCACGGACAAGGGCGGCCGGTCGAATACGCTCCGGCCGGAATACACGCCGTCTGTGGCGCGCGCCATCATCGAACACCGGCTGGACCTCCAGCCCGAGCCGATGCGGTACTACTACATCGGGCCGATGTTCCGCTATGACAAGCCCCAAAAGGGCCGCTACCGCCAGTTCCACCAGATCGACATCGAGGTGTTCAACGAAAAGGACCCGGCCATCGACGCCGAGATCATTGAGATGGCCGGCGCGTTGCTCAAGAAGCTGGGCGTCGAAGGGACGGAAACGCTTGTGAATTCCGTCGGGTGCAGGGTCTGCCGTCCGGCATATTCCAGGGATTTGCGGGCTCACGCGGAAAGAGTGCGCGAGCAATTGTGTCCCGACTGCCAGCGCAAGATCGCGGCCAATCCCCTGCGGATCTTCGACTGCAAGGTGGAAGGCTGCCGCGAACAGGCGAGGCGCTTTCCCCGGATCATGGATTATCTTTGCCCGGAGTGCGGCGAACATTTCGATAAGGTCTGCTCGTACCTGGATTTATACAAGGTCAATTACAGAGTCGAACCGAATCTCGTGCGCGGCCTCGATTACTATACGAAGACCACGTTCGAAGTCGTGAGCCGAGGGCTCGGCGCGCAGAACTCTCTCCTCGGCGGCGGCCGCTACGACGACATGATGAAGGATTTCGGCGGGCCGGACATCTGCGGGATCGGGTTCGCCATGGGTATGGAGCGGCTGATCTCCATCCTCGACATTCAGCCGGAGAAAAAAAGGCTCCTCTATTTTGCTTATATGGGGGACGAGGGCAAGAAAAAGGCTGTCGAGCTCGCCAGATTTTTCCGGCAGAACGGCGTTGAGTGCCTTGTTGAGTTCGCCTATAAAAGTCTGAAGAACCAGTTCGGACGGGCCAACAAGCTTGAAGCGGCTTGGGTCTGCGTTGTGGGCGAAGACGAGATTCGGAAGCGCCTCTATAAGCTCAAGGATATGATGGCCGGGACGCAGACCGAAGGCAGGCCCGAGGACCTGCTGCAGATCATCCGGGGAAAATAGTCCCCCCTCTCCCCCCTTTATTAAAGGGGAGTATGAAATAGAGGGGGATTATAAGGTCGGTCGGACGAGTCCCCTATTCTTAATAAGGACACACGCTGATGGAAAAAACGATGGCACCAGATAGGTCAAATTGGAAACGGACTCATTACTGCGGCGAGCTGCGCCCGGCGCACTCAGGTCAGGATGTCGTCCTGATGGGCTGGGTCCACAAGAACCGCGACATGGGGAACCTTGTTTTCGTCGATTTGCGCGACCGCGAAGGCCTGGTCCAGATCGTCTTCCGGCCGGACAAGGCCGCCCTGATCGAGGAAGCGAAGAGGCTGCGAACGGAATTCGTCGTTGGGGTGAGGGGAACGGTCCGGCCGCGCGAAGCGAAAAACAAGGATCTGGCCACGGGCGAAGTCGAGGTCGAGGCGAAAGAATTGAAATTGTTCGCCGCGTCAAAAATCCCGCCCTTCGCCGTCGCAGACCCTCCTCAAGCGTCAGAGGAGCTGCGGTTCAAGCACAGATATCTTGACCTCCGGCGGCCGGCCATGCAGCGCAACATCAGGCTGCGGCATGAAGCGGCCCTTCGGGTCCGGAATTTCTTGAGCGGAAATGGGTTTTACGAGATCGAGACGCCTTTCATGACGAAATCCACGCCGGAGGGAGCGCGGGATTATCTCGTTCCCAGCCGTGTTTATAAAGGACGTTTTTACGCCCTTCCTCAATCCCCGCAGATTCTCAAACAGACGTTGATGATCTCGGGCTTCGACCGCTACTTCCAGATCGTCCGCTGCTTTCGCGACGAGGACCTGCGGGCGGACCGCCAGCCCGAATTTACCCAGATCGACATCGAGATGAGCTTCATCGACCGCGAGGATCTATTCGTCGTGATCGAGGGGCTAATGGCCTCCGTGTTCGAGCTCATCGGCGAGAAATTGACCCTTCCCTTTCCGAAACTCAGCTACAAGGAAACAATGGAAAAGTATGGGAGCGATAAGCCGGACCTGCGTATCCACCTCGAAATGAAGGATTTAACTGCCGTCGGGAAAGATCTTTCGGCGGATCTCCTGAAGAATGTTTTTGCCGCCGGCGGCGAGCTCAAGGGCTTGCTCATCCCCGGGGCTGGCAGCCTCTCGCGCGGGCAGCTTGACAAATTGGGCGAGAAAGCGAAATCGTTCGGCGCAAAAGGCTTGATATGGATCAAAAAGCAGGACGGGTTTAAATCATCCTTGAGGCTGGCCGAGAGCGAGTTTGAGTCGATCTGGGCCGCGCTCGGCGGCGGCGAAAGTGACCTGGGATTGCTCATCGCCGACAAGAAAGAGACCGGCCTCAAAGCCCTCGGCGAGATCCGCCGCACCTGGCCGCAGGAGAAAACCGGAAATAAAAGGGAATTCAAATTCGCCTGGGTGACGGATTTTCCGCTGATGGAATGGAGCGACGAGGAAGGCCGGCTCGTGTCCATGCATCATCCGTTCACCTCGCCCCTCGACGAAGACATGGGATTGCTGGAAAGGGAACCGGCCCGCGTTCGGGCCAAGGCTTATGACCTGGTCCTCAACGGCATCGAGGTCGGCGGCGGTTCGATCCGTATCCATGACACGGAATTGCAGAGAAAGATCTTCAGCGTTTTGGGTCTTACTCCCAAAGAGACCGAGGAGAAATTCGGATTCTTTTTGGAAGCTCTCACATACGGAGCCCCGCCCCACGGCGGGATCGCCCTTGGCTTCGACCGCCTGGTCATGATTCTGGCCGGCGAGGAGTCCATCCGCGAAGTCATTCCGTTCCCCAAGACGACGAGCGCGCTCTGCCTGCTGACGAATTCCCCGTCCGAAGTGTCGGATCGCCAGCTCGCCGAATTAGGGTTGAAGCTTAAATAACTTTGCGGGTTTCGGCGATAAAGACGCCGAAGGCGGAAAGCAGGGCGAAGAGAAAAGCCTGCCAGACCGCGCTGAGTGCGAATTTTCCCAGGCCCGCAGAGAATGCCGTAATAGCTGAGTTGCCGGCAAGGATAGAGGCCAGACCGACATTTAGAGCGGCATAAAGAACACCCATGAAGATGCCCGAAATGATTCCCCATCCGGTCCGCTTGGCCACGGATGCGCCGCCGGCTCCTTTGGCGACCATTACCGCGGCACCAAGAGGCGCCCAGATCGCCAGCCACCGGATGTCCCCAAGCCCGGGAACTTGCCCTGTGATCAGAAAATACCCGTAATCCAAAACGCCGAGGAAGACCGTTCCCCCAAGAATAATGAGGGGGACGTGCCAAAAACGCGATTTCAGGCCGGCGCGTCGTTCCGCCCGGCGCCGCATGCGGCGCTGGACGGTCAGAGGAAAATTGTAGAACGCATCGAAGGCAAAGTGTTCGAGCCACGCGCCTTTCTCGCCGAAGATGGGCACCTTGTGGACGGCGCCTGTCGCCCAATGGGCGGCCATGAATCGGGCCAAATCCGGATACCGGTAAGCCATCTGG
>Ga0256868_10001552_pt1 | contig 12407 bp, 8 predicted proteins | sample RVTome_13_FD_187341 | JGI IMG/M metagenome (GOLD analysis project Ga0256868, IMG submission 187341) | Soil microbial communities from uranium-contaminated site in the Upper Colorado River Basin, Wyoming, United States - RVT92D227 HiSeq ... | reverse complement strand
AACAGGGCCTCCACGCTCGCCTCTTCCTCTGAACTTCGAATCAACTCTTCCGACGCCCTGTCCCCCAAAAGGAGTTGGACGGCATTGAGAATGATCGATTTACCCGCTCCCGTTTCTCCCGTGAGAATGTTGAATCCCTTTGAGAAAGAGAGGTCCAGTTCATCAATAATAGCAAAATTCTTAATGCGAAGTTCGAGCAACATAACCCATGAGTAATGAGTTCGGAGTTCTTAGTTCGGAGTTAATAATAAGAATAATTCGTAAAAAGTCGCAAGCCAGGAAAAATGTCATGCTGAATTTGATTCAGCATCTAACACATTCGAGGACTTACGAGACCCTCAAATCGGTAGATCCTGAATCAACTTCAGGACCTGGTTCAGGGTGACAAATCAGGACTTTTTACGAGATCATCATGAACAATATTTTTTGTCTCCGAACTCCGAACTCTTAACTCCGAACTATTTTATCTTTCCCCCCACCTCAGCTTTTCCCTTAAGACCTCAAAATAGTGCCGGTAGGGGGATTTGATTAAGAGTATTCCCACGCTCGCCTTTTTAACCTCTACCACATCTTCCACCTCTAAAGGAAATCCCTGCTGACCATCCAAGGTCAACATGACCTCCTGCTGTCTTGTTTTGAGGGTTGCCCGGATTTCTACCTCATCTGGAACCACAATCGGACGGTTGGTCAGGGTATGAGGACAAATAGGTGTCAGGATGATACAGTGAAGGGATGGATAAACGATCGGCCCTCCTGCAGAGAGGTTATAGGCCGTTGAGCCCGTGGGGGTTGAAATGATGAGCCCGTCTGATTTGAAAGTGGTTACATACTCCCCATTGATCGTTGTCTCCATATCGATAATCCGCGCGAGAGCTCCTTTATTGATCACCGCATCGTTGAGGACAGGGAATTCTGCCACCTCTTTTCCCTTTCGGATCACAGAGGCACTGAGAACGACCCTTTCATCCGTCGTAAAATCTCCTTGAATCACCATCTCTAAAACCCGGTAGAGCTCCTCAAGAGTGATCTCTGTCAAGAAGCCTAATCCTCCCAGATTCACTCCGAGTATGGGGACCTTGTGGTCACCCACCAGGCGAGCCACGCTGAGGAGCGTTCCATCCCCTCCCAGGACAAGGATCATCTCCGCTTGAGATGGAAAAGCCTCTCTTTCAATCGTCTTCACATTGGGCTCTAAGGCATGGGGACCCAAAAGATCGGCCATCTCATCTTCTATATAGACCTCAATCTTTTTCGGCCGGAACCAATCCACCAAATGATGAATGATGTTGGCGGCCTCAGGTTTGTTCCTCTTGGCAATAATCCCAATTCTATTCATTCTCTGCTCCATTGACCACACCTCTAATCCCCTCCTACCCCCCTTTGGCAAAGGGGGGAGATGGGGGGATTTGTGCAGTCTCATCCAGGTGATACTTCTCCCGAATCCTCCCGGAAAGTTCTTGCAAAACCTCAAAGGCCTTCTCCACTGTCTTTTCCTTATCCGGATTCAACAGATTGCATGTCGCGGGGGCCAAAAGCGATTGACGAAGCAATTTCCCATAATCGACACCCTTCCGGGAAAGATCGTCCCAGAAAATCTCCAACCGTTCTTGTAGGGATGAAAGGGTCTCATTCTCCAGAAGTTCTGTATAGGTGGGGACGATTCCCCAGGAGATCACCCCTCCCCGGTTCAAAAATTCAATCAAGGATGGGTAATTGATAATCATGACTCCGCAGTTGAAGGAATCGAAAGAGAGGATATCGATTTTCGATCGAAGGAGGAAGTCCCAATCCGGTTTGGCACAGAGATGAACTCCTCTGGATCCCTCCACCCCTTCTAAAAAGAGGTCCAGATCCCCTTTCGCATGGACTTCATTATATCCTGAAAAGGCGGTGAAGATCAGTCCCAGGCCTGGATCATCGATCCAGACGAAGGCATTTCGATTCTTCGCCCTCAATTCCTGGTATTGCTGGTTGACCTTCTTTTGAATGAAATCGAACAAAACTTCTCTCACCTCATCATGGTAGATGATCGCTTTTTGCTCCTGATCCACAATTTTCAACCCCAGACTGATCGGGCTGATCACCTGCCCCCGGATCGAAGAATAATGGGAGAGGTCCTTTTCTAAGAAGCGATGGTATACAATGGAAAACTCTTCTGTCAATCGAAAGGTCTGTGGATCATCTGCTTTTTCAAAATAACCGGGGAGCTCTTCATAAAAAAGGGAAAGGTCGAAAATGATCCTCTGGTTGGTAACGTCAATCCTCACCCCCGGAAAATGTTCCAAGGCCTGGACATACATATCCTCGAAGTAACTCACTTTGGGAAGCTGGGGCCAGAAAGGAATGTCCAGAGACAAGGCAACCTCCAGGGCCCTTTCAATATCCGTATGGGGCATGATCCCCATGGCTGTGGTCTGACAGTTTGGGGAAAAGGATAACGGGGTCATTGCGTACCTTCCTCCAGCAGACGAACCAGCCTTCGAATTTCTCTTTGCTTCGAAGGCAAAGGATCTAGATCAACGATTTTGTGCGTGGGGTTCAATTGAACGACAGGTTAAATAGAATTATAAAAATGAATGAAGAGTTGGAAACAGGAGAGACGACTGATGTCGCCCACATCACCCTCATAACCGTTCCATCAATCAAATCATCTCTCCCCTTTGAGGGAAGATGTTGGTAACTGGCTTAGAAATATTCACTGATCCTATCTATTCTATCCCTATCACCATTCACTCATCCCCCTCATTCAATAATCGCGATGGTTGCTTCTGCCTCTACCTCCTGACCCGCCGATACCAAAACTTCCTTGACCACTCCACCCACGGGTGCCACGAGGGGCATCTCCATCTTCATTGCCTCCAATACGGCGACTTGGTCATTTTCTTCTACTCGATCCCCGGCTTTCACTGAAACAGAGACAATTTTCCCTACCATAGGAACCGTAACAGGTGTTGCCATAAATCCCTCCTCCTCATCGTGATTCGTACTCGTGATTCGTGATTCGGTAGGTTTGCTTGAATGCTATCGCAATGTAATTGCGAGTCACGCCTGCGTGCGGAAACGATGCACTTCGGCGCGCAGGCACGAATCACGATTCACGAAACACGTTAGGATTAAACCTTAACCCCCACTCATTTGTCAAGATTTTTTTGGGAGAGCGCCGGAAAGCTGTTACACGCTCTCTTGATTCCACAGATTACAACGACGCTTACACAGATTAGAAACACCTTGGAAATAAGTGGAGCCCCACGGGCTAAAGCCCGTGGGTCCTCCGCAAGCTTCGTCGGGCGGAATCCTCCGAAGCACACCTTACTACGCTCCTTTGGAGCTTCGAAGGGGGGACCCTCACCGCATTCATCCACGGTCTAAAGACCCGTTGCTTTCTGCGCAGGAGGGTAAAAAATCGGTGTAATCTTTTTTTTAAAATCCGTGTAATCAGGGACTTCCAGTTTTTCTGGAAGACCCTCAAAAAAGAATTGACATGAAAGTGATGTTATACTAATCTATGTGAAAAATTTAACTGGTTATGATGATTCAAAAATTCACCCTGGCAAGTCACGGATACAAATCAGTAATGTGAAAAGACATTCAACATTGGGAGGGACGTATGGAGATCAAAGCAATCGGGGTATTGGGCGCAGGTTCTATGGGAAATGGGATTGCTCAGGTAGCAGCACAGGCAGGGTATTACGTGGTGATGAGGGATATTGAGGAACGTTTCGTTGAAAACGGCCTCAAAGCCATCGATAAGTTCCTTGCGAAGGGCATCGAAAAAGGAAAAATGACCGAAGACCAGAAGAAAAGTATTCTCAGCAGAATTAAGGGAACGACCCACATGGAAGATCTGATGGAGGTTGATTTTGTGATTGAAGCAGTCTTTGAAGATTTGCAGTTGAAGAAAAATGTCTTCAAACAGCTGGATGAATTGACGCGGTCTCACGTCATTCTCACCAGCAACACCTCTTCAATGTCAGTGACTGAAATCGCAATGGCGACCAAACGACCCGAAAAGGTGGCCGGGATGCATTTTTTCAACCCCGCCCAGATCATGAAATTGGTCGAAGTCATAAGGGGATATCACACCAATGATGAAACCGTTCGCACCGTCATGGAAATGTCCAGAATGATGGGAAAGGAACCCGTGGAGGTGAAAAAGGATACCCCTGGTTTTATTGTCAATCGACTGATGATTCCTCATTTCTTAGAAGCCATTAAAATGTATGAGGAGGGCATCGCAACCGTCGAAGACATTGATAAAGCAGTCAAATTGGGTTTGAATTATCCGATGGGTCCCTTTGAGTTAATGGACCTAACGGGGGTCGACATTGCTCTCCATGTCTCGGAATATCTCTATAAAGAACTGAACAAGGAGAGCAAGTGGTCGGCACCCACTCTCCTCAGGTCCATGACTCGGGCTGGAAAATTGGGAAGAAAGACAAAGGGTGGCTGGTACAAATATTAGTGATAGTGAAGGTGATAGTGATTGTGATAGTGAGAAGCAACCATCGCCATCACCAGTAACCATCACTTTTTGAAAAGGAGGAACTTTTATGACCAGATTGAACAAAGCCTATATTCCATATAGGGGGTATTACTCTTCACCTTTCTGTCGATGGCAGGGAAGCCTGGCCAATGAAAACGCCATCGCTTTAGGAGCAACGACAGCCAATCGATGGCTGAAAAAAAGGAAGATCGACCCCACCGTTATCGATTACCTCTATTATGGAGTCACCATCGCCCAACACCATCTCTTTTACAGCCATACCTGGGCAGCGGCGATGGTCTGTGAGGGAGCCAAGGACATACCCGCTCTGATGATCAATCAGGCCTGCACCACTTCAGCAACCTGTATTTATCTTGCAGCTTCGAACATCGAACTCGGAGCGTATGAAACGGGATTTGCCCTCATGTCAGATCGCGCTTCCAATGGTCCTCATACCGTATGGGCTAATCCTCTGAATCCCGGGGGAGAAGTCGAGTCAGAAAACTGGATGATGGATAATTTTAATCGAGATCCGTGGGCCGGTTTTAAGATGATCCAGACGGCTGAAAATGTGGCAAAAAAGTTAGGGACGACAAAGGAAGAGTGCGACAGGGTCACATTGAGGAGGTATCAACAATACCTCGACTCCCTGGCCAATGATCGAGCTTTCCAAAAAAAGTATATGTTCCCCGCGGAGGTTAAGGTTGGGAAAAAGGAGACGAAACTGGTTGAGGAGGATGAAGGAGTCACCCCGACCACAGCCCAAGGCCTTGCAAAACTTGCTCCGGTTGAGCCAGGAGGCGTTCATAGCTTTGGAGCTCAGACCCATCCTGCCGACGGGAACGCCGGATTCATCATTACCACCCGAGATAAGGCTAAAACGCTGAGCCAGGACCCAAAAATCGAGATCCAAATTCTCTCCTATGGTTTTTCAAGAGCCCAAAAGGGGTACATGGCCGAAGCCCCTGTTCCCGCCTCGGAGATGGCCCTTCGAGATGCTGGGCTAAAAGTGAAGGAGCTTAAGGGTGTCAAGACTCACAGCCCCTTTGTTGTCAATGATATTTATATGAGTCGGATGATGGGGATGGATGTGAACTGGATGAACAACTACGGGAATTCCATGATCTATGGACACCCCCAGGGACCCACGGCAGGAAGGCTCATTGCTGAGTTAATTGAAGAGATCGTGATGCTCGGTGGGGGTTATGGCCTATGGGCGGGTTGTGCTGCTGGTGATACTGGAGCAGCTATGGTCTTTAAGATAGGTTGATGCCGAGTTGGAATTGCCAAGAAGAGATCTCTGAAAAATTCGGAACCAGAAAAAAGAAAATGTTGTACTGAATCCTGAAAGTTGTCATGCCGAACTTGTTTCGGCATCTCTTCAGCGTTCTTTCAGCATCTGACGAAATCACATAATCGGGAGACCCTGAACCGACCCATGAAACAAGTTCAGGGCATGGTTCGGGGTGACAAAATGGGCTTTTCAGAAATCTCGGTAATCCTATTTGACATTTCCCTATAAATGACCCATTATGTCTTTACCTTACTAATAATACCCAAACTCAATAGAGCCTGAAGGAGACTCCCTCACCCCATCGCTCTTCCCTGCCTACCGGCAGGCAGGCCTGTAGGAATAGGACTTCGTTCTGAACTTTGCGGAACGGGAAGGGTGATGGGCATGAAAGGAACACTGATGAAATTCAAGAGAACGTTATATTTTTTTTTCCCCCTTAACCTTATCCTTAGCCTGATCTTCGCTTTCGCCTCTCCTTCCGTCTCCCAGCCCAAAGACTCCGGTAAGGTCTACAAGGTGGCCATCCTTCCTTTCCAGATCCACAGTCAAGAAAATTTGGATTATCTGCGCGAGGGCATCTATGACATGCTTTCATCTCGAATCGCTGGGGAGGGGAAAATCATTGTTGTCGAGCGCACGGCTGTGGAGAGGGCTTTCTACGAAGAGAGGGCGATGCGCCTCGATGAGACCGTAGCTAAAAAGATCGGGATGAGAGTGGGCGCGGATTATATCGTCCTCGGGAGTCTCACCAAGATCGGTGACTATATCAGCCTCGATGCCCGCCTCATCAGTATCACGGAAGACAAGCCCCCTCTCGGTGCCTTTACACAGCACAAGGGCATCGAGGAGATGATGGTAAAAATCGGAGAATTTGCCCAGGACATCGGCTACAAGATCACAGGCCGCCGTGCTACGGCCAGCCGACCTGCCGACCAAAGACATCCCTATCTTGTCCCACCAAAAAAGGAGATCGGGAGGATTGATCCTGCAGGGCTGGGCTTCAGCAAGAGTCAAACCTTCCCTCTCGAAATCAAAGGCCTTGACATCGGCGATGTGGACGGAGATAAGAAGAATGAGTTGATTATGATGGATCAACATACCCTCTATATCTTTAATTATGATGGAGAGAAGCTAAAGCTGATTTTGAAAGTCGAGCAAGGGAATGAGCATAATTTTTTGACGCTCGATGTCGCCGACGTCAATCGAAATGGGGTTGCTGAGATCATTGTGACCTCTGTCGTGGTGGATAATCTTCGATCTTTCATCTTGGAATACGAAGAGGGAAAATTTAGGAAGATCGCTGAAAATGAAGACTGGTATTTCAGGGTCCTGGACCATCCCAAGGAAGGCCCCTTGTTGATGGGCCAGCGAATGAGTTCTGAGGGTCTGATATCTGGTCCGATCTATCGATTCATCTGGAAGAAGAATTCTTTTGAGAGAGGGCCTAAAATGGATTTGCCAAAAGAGGCGAAGATTTTTGGCCTTACGGTGGCCGATATCCGGAGTCAGGGGACTTTCGACTGCGTGATGCTGGAAGACGCCGATCGCCTCAACGTCGTTTCAGCCGATGGAAAAATCTCATGGAGGAGCAGGGTCCTGTACGGAGGAACGAACAACTTTTATGAGACAAAAAAGAAGAGAGATCCGGCCTGGGGAAAAGAAGTGGGTCCCGACTGGAGAGTCTACATTCCGGGCAGGATCATCGCAAAAGACCTTGACGGAGATGGGCTCAAGGAAGTGATTATCAACAAAAACCATCGCTCATCGCGGCTTTCTGACAGGATAAGAAATTATGAAATGGGAGAGATCTACAGCCTGGTCTGGCAGGAGGGCTATCTCGATACGCATTGGAAGACGCGAGAAATCAACGGTTATATCTCCGATTTTCAGCTAAGGGATGTGGACAACGATGGAGATGAAGAACTGGTTGTGGCCGTGGTTGACCTTGGAAGTATCACGGATAGAAAAGTGACCAGCAACATCCTATTTTTCAAGCTCTTCTGAATTCGTGATGGTGATAGTGGATGGTGATGGTTGGGTGGTTAAAGGTGATAAAAGAATAACAGGAGGACTCCAGAGGACTGGCTAATAGATATAAAATCGTGATAAAAATGTTCTCGAATCTGGCCAGATCATTGGGTAAAAAGGCCGAGTGAATTATTTTACTATCACCATCACCGTTCACTGTCACCGATTAAAAAAAATGCTTGACAACTTTTTTTGAGGGTGGTATAGGATTTAAAAATTCAATTTTATTCAGGATTTCTTTATTACATCTATGAAGGAAGGAGGTGAACACAAATAGGGAAAGGAGGTGAAGGAACTTTTCCACGAGTCGGTGTTTGTGAATTGTGTTAGTGGAAAACAAGCCACACTCAGTAACATCAACACCAATCACCAACACAAAAAAATTGAGGAGGAAAAGATATGAAAAAGTTCGTTGTTTTAAGTCTAATTTCGTTTCTCATCCTGGCTTTCGGAGCAACCGTTTATGGCCAGGAAAAAGCGCCGGCATTAGAGTTCAAAGCATCAGGGTGGATGGATGTCATCAGTGAGTACAGAATGAATGTTCCCCAACCGGGTGCCGGAACGAGCGCCCACGGAGGCACTTCGACCAACAACGTTGTCTATGGTGCGCCCCCTGCGTTTCGTCAGCCAACGGCTAATGGCGCCAGTGACCTGGCCTTCGACAAAACGGAGGCCTATATGGAGGGTCGTGGCAGGCTGAAATTCGATGCCCTCATGGGCAAAGAGATGTCAGGAACCTTCCAGTTTGAGTTCGACTCTACCCGATGGGGCGAAAGAGTTCCTGCTGGTTCCACTGCCCAGAGGAATTACGCTGGATTTTGGGGAGTGTCAGACCGATCAGCTTTGGAACTTAAGCACATGTATTTCAGCTTTGGTTTGCCCTGGATTCCAGTCCCAACCACGATTGTGGCAGGTATCCAACCTATTGGCATCCGGCCAAGCATTTTTATGTCGACTGATGGCCCTGCAATAACCGCTGCTTTCAAGATCGATCCTGCGACCATTAAACTGATATGGGCCAAGGCTTTAGAGGGCAGAGACTGGGCAGCCGATGACGATGACGTCTATGCCATTGAAGCCAATGCAAAAATCTCAACCCTTACCGTAGGCGGGTATTGGGCTCTTTTCAAGTGGAATAGCTACTATCCAGCCCTCGAAGTCGCAGGCGCCACTCCAGGTTATAGATCCGATACGTGGTGGGCAGGACTTTATTTGGATGGTAAACTGGGCCCCGTGATTCTCAACTTCGACTTCTGCTATGATGACGGGAAGATTGAAGACCGGCGACAGAACGTTGCGAGAGGCCGCGATGTCGATCTGAGCGGATGGGGAGCAATCCTTAACATCGGCTTCCCATGGGAAAAATTCCTCTTCGGATTTTCCTCAATTTATGGCACAGGTGCTGACCAGAAGAAGACTGCGGCTACTCCTCTCCCGGGAGCTGTGACTCCATGGGGAACTACCACCACCAAAGTAAAAGCCTTCTTAGTGCCAGGGGGTACCGAAGGGTCGAATAGCCATGCCATTGTGATTGACGGGGCTGGCATAAACAGGGGAAACTCAGGTTTTGAACCAGCCGCGGATGCGCATAGCCGGGCGGGCCAGGGGGGCCTCTGGATTAACAAAATCTATGCCGGCTTCCAGGTCAGTCCAGAATTTAGCACGAGAATTGAAGCAATGTACATTCGCGACACCACAAAGAATGGCAACACCATTGGAAACGCTCTAACGACTGCTGGCCGGCCCATAAATGACAGTGACGTCGGCTGGGAGATTGACTGGTTCAACACACTTGCAATCTACAAGAACCTTACATTCCAGTTCGGCGGTGGTTATCTCTTTGCCGGTGATGCGATGGATTTTGCGGTTATTGGTGCTGCTGCTGGCACCAACAAATCACCCAAGAATCCTTGGATCTTTGTCACGAACCTGACTTACAGCTTCTAATTGCAGTGTTGTCAAAAGGGCGGCTTTTGAGCCGCCCTTTTTTTTGCCTATTTTTGTTCACTACTGTAATGATTCTGAAATCTCCTGCCTTTATTTGTCATTCCGGGCTTGACAAAGCCTGCCCCGTGCTTGACACGGGGGAATCCAGTGTTTCTGGTCTGGATTCCTGCTGGAGTTTATCCCGATGGAAATCTGGGCAGGAATGACAAGAGACTACGGGCTGTCACCTTGACATCCTGCGGAAAATTGGTAATATTACAGCAATACCTTTACCCCTCCTCCTATCCTGCTCTCCCAAGAAACGGAAGGATGAGTTGGAAAGTAAGGAGAATTCGTGATTCGAAATAGAAAAAATATCTTAACCATTCTTCTTTTCGTAACAGCGCTTCTATTTCTCCTGACCTCATGCTCGAATCTCCCTCTCATCGGCAAGAAGGAGAAGAAAGATCAACTTCCTGAGGGAAAGACAGTCACTGTCGAAGGAATGGAGACCGTCAAGGGGGCGAATCCTCCGAAGGCCGAATCTCCTCCCTCCAAGAAACCTTCTTCCCAACCTCCTTCAAAACCCGAGAAGGAAACTACCATCGCTTCCATGCCCTTTAGACCTTTATATAGCCCGACCCCTTCCCTTCCCTTCTTTCAACTGGGCTTTAAAAAGAAGGTGGCCATCTTGGATTTTGAAAATAAGACAACCTATAAAGAGCAACAAATTGGAGAGGCGGTGGCCACAAAATTGTCTGATAAACTCGAATCCTCTCAGCGAATCGTAGCAGTGGACAGCACAGTGGTCTCGGAGATGCTGAGAAGAGAGGGCTTCAAATTCGAAACCCTGATGGACCCAACAGCGATGAAACAAGCTCACCAATCCCTTGGAATCCAGGCCTTCGCTTTTGGAACGGTCAACGACCTGAGCCTCCTCTCCCCAAAAGTTTCTGAAACTTCCGAAGATGAAGCTACATCAGCTACGCTAAAGCTGGAAATTCGTCTCATGGATGCCTCTACCGGAAACCTTCTGAAAACTTTTATTGGGAGAAGCCCAATCTTTGGCACCAGGGAAACAGGCGAAAACAGTAAAACCAAAGCCGTCCTCAAAGCCATTGAACTCAGTCTCGAGGACATCTTCGATGGATTCCTTCGCCAACTCGATCTTCTGGAATGGACCACCACGGTTGCAAAGGTTGAAGGGAACAGCCTTTTCCTGAATGCAGGGAAATCTTCTGGCCTTAGAATCGGAGATACCCTGGAAGTGTTCGAACCCGGGAAAGAGATCATTCACCCCACCACCAAATTCTCCCTGGGGTGGACCACAGGTCAGCTGAAAGGGGTCATTACAATCTCAGACCTCTTCGGTGTGGATGCAGCTATAGGAAAAGTAGTCCAGGGCCAGGGGTTCAACCCTAATGACGTGGTGAAGTCCACCCTGAAATAACCGTGTCGGTTTTTCGTAATCCGTGTCCATCTTCTTTTATTAAGTTCGATGAATCGGGCATCAAAACTGGGCAGGAAAGTCGGCCAAGGCTGGTATAAGTATTTAAAATAGTTCCTGCTTGGTTTCGCGTGGCTTTATCATACGGATACAATCACAGACTTGATATGATTTCTAACCCTAATAGGAGGAGGAACTGTTATGAGTCGATTGAGTAAGGCCTATATTCCATTTAAAGGATATTACGCTTCACCCTTTTGTCGCTGGCAAGGAAGTCTTGCCAATGAAAATGCTATCTCTCTTGGAGCAACGACAGCCAACCGATGGTTTAAGAAAAGGAAAATTGATCCGACCGTGATCGACTATCTCTATTTTGGAATTACCGTAGCTCAACATCACATTTTCTATAGCCATACTTGGGCAGCGGCCCTGATCGTGGAAGGTGCAAAAGACATACCGGCTCTCATGATCCATCAAGCCTGCACCACCTCAACCACGGCTATCAATCTGGCCGCCCAAAACATTGAGCTCGGAGCCTACCAGACAGGATATGCCCTGATGGCAGATCGCTGTTCCAATGGACCCCATACGGTTTGGGCCAACCCGATGGGTCCAGGGGGAGAGGTAGAATCTGAAAATTGGATGATGGATAATTTTAATAGAGACATATGGGCAGGCTTTAAGATGATCCAGACGGCTGAGAATGTGGCTAAGAAAATAGGGGTCAAAAAGGAAGAATGTGATGCCGTCACCTTAAGGAGATATCAGCAATATTTAGACTCTTTGGCTAATGATAGGGCTTTTCAAAAAAGATATATGTTTCCTGTCGAGGTTAGAATAGGTAAAAAAGAGACTAAACTCATTGAAGTCGATGAGGGGGTGACACCTACTACAGCCGAAGGTCTTGCTAAACTTGCTCCTGTCGAGCCCGGAGGTGTTCACAGTTTTGGGGCGCAGACACATCCTGCCGACGGGAACGCGGGGTTCATCATTACCACCCGGGAAAAGGCAAGAGAGCTGAGCGCAGATCCCAAGGTGGAGATTCAAATCATCTCCTATGGCTTTTCGAGAGCCAAGAAGGGCTATATGGCAGAGGCTCCTGTTCCTGCATCGGAGATGGCCCTTCGAAATGCGGGAATCACCGTCAAGGATCTCAAAGCGGTCAAGACTCACAGTCCCTTTGTCATCAATGATATTTATATGGCCAAAATGATGGGGATGGATGTGAA
>Ga0256868_10001551_pt1 | contig 12411 bp, 11 predicted proteins | sample RVTome_13_FD_187341 | JGI IMG/M metagenome (GOLD analysis project Ga0256868, IMG submission 187341) | Soil microbial communities from uranium-contaminated site in the Upper Colorado River Basin, Wyoming, United States - RVT92D227 HiSeq ... | reverse complement strand
TCTGAATCGGAATTGAGAGGCCCATGTCCTTAAAAATTTACAATTCCCTCACCAAGAGAAAAGAAGAGTTTGTCCCTTTACAAGAGGGGAAAGTAAAGATGTATGTCTGTGGAGTCACTGTCTACGGCCGATGCCATATCGGCCATGCTCGGGCCGCTGTTGTCTTCGACGTCATTTTCCGTTTCCTGCGCTACAGGGGCTATGAGGTGACCTACGTGCGCAATTACACGGATGTGGATGACAAGATCATCAAGCGAGCCAACCAAGAGGGGGTGTCCTGCCAGGAAATCGCCAAACGTTATATCCAGGAGTATGAAGAGGATATGGAGGCTCTGGGCATGGAGCGCCCGACCCATGAGCCCCGGGCCACGGAAAACATCTCCCAGATCATCGATCTGGTCAAGAAACTGGTGGAGAAAGGTTTCGCGTACACCGTAGACGGGGATGTCTATTTCTCTGTGGAAAAATTTTCCTCTTATGGAAAGCTATCCGGGCGTGACCTGGAAGAAATGCGTGCCGGAGCCCGGGTGGAGGTGGACGAACGGAAAAACAATCCCCTCGATTTTGCTTTGTGGAAATCCAGCAAGCCGGGAGAGCCTGAATGGGACAGTCCTTGGGGCCGAGGACGCCCGGGGTGGCATATCGAATGCTCGGCAATGAGCCAGCGTTATTTAGGAGAGAGCTTTGATATCCATGGCGGGGGCCAAGACCTAATTTTCCCCCACCACGAGAACGAGATTGCCCAGTCGGAGGCCGCAACAGGGAAACCCTTCGTACGTTTCTGGGTCCATAACGGATTCGTGAACATCGACCACGAAAAAATGTCCAAGTCCTTAGGCAATATTTTGGCCATTCGGGATTTACTCCAGGACCATCATCCCGAAGTCCTCCGCCTCTTTCTTCTTTCCAACCATTACCGCAGCCCGGTGGATTTCTCCTTGCAAAACATGATCGAGGCCAGAGCCAGTCTTGACCGGTTTTACTACGCTCTGCAGGAAATCGAAGACTTTTTAACCCAGAGAGGGGAAAGTAGGCCGGCAACAACACCGCAGCCCCCGAAGGGAGTGACCCGGGAACTTGGTGAGAAAATCTCCAACGCCAAGGGAAAGTTTTTAGAGGCCCTGGAGGACGATTTCAACACGGCTTTGGCCTTGGGTTATCTCCATGATCTAACCCGGACTTTGAACCGGGCCATAGGGGAGAAAAGTTTCCGCCAAGACCCAGCAGCAGCGGCGCTCCTGGCCGGAGGGAAGAAATTCTTGTTAACGAGCGGCAAGATTTTGGGTCTCTTCCAGATGGCTTCGGTTGAGTATTTCGCCAGTCAACGGAGGAAATTTCTGAAATCCAAGGGCCTCCGCGAAGAGGAAATAATAGAGCTCATCGCTAAAAGGGAGGCAGCTCGCCAAGCCAAGGATTGGGCTTTGGCGGACGAGATCCGCGCGCGGGCCGGCGATTGGGGGGTCCTCCTGGAGGACGGACCCAAAGGAACCAGCTGGAAACCGGCCTAAGAAGTTCGGGGTTAAGAGTTCGGAGAAAGAAAAACTATTTTTAACTCTGAACTCCGAACTAATAAATCCTAACTTTTTTTTCGTTAGGGTGTATAATGAGAAATGGATTTTTGTCACTCGTGCGGGAAGGCCATCGAGATGAAGGGCAAGATTGGAAGGCAAGAGATTTGCCCCCACTGCCGGAGTGATTTGCACTGCTGTCTGAATTGCAGCCTGTATGATGAATATGCCCAAAATCACTGCCGGGAATCCTCGGCAGAATGGGTGAGCGACGGGGAGAAAAACAACTTTTGCGAGTTTTTCACCTTTCAGGAATCCGAGGCCGCCAGTGGGAATATTCGCCACCTGGAGGAGGCCCGAGCCAAACTTGGGGCTCTCTTCGAGAAAAAAACGCCCTAAAGGAGGTCAACGAAGATCCAAAAGATTTTTGGGAATGTGTTAGGGCTGAAGCCTTCCCAGAGCAAGAAAATTTTATCCTTGTACCACCGGAGAGTACCTCCTCAACGGGTGGTTACTCCTGAACTCGCCCGAACCCTCTCTGAACTATCCTGGGACATCCAACGACAAATAGCTATTTTACTGGACCGCGGAGGCAATGTAAGATACGTGGTCGTCGGCGGCCCTTTTGGTATATGGATCCCTGATCTTTCCGACTACCGCATCGGCAGCGGGCCCCGCCTTCGGGGACTGCGCTGTTTGCATACCCACCTGAAGGGAGAATCTTTGACGCACGACGATTTCACTGACTTGGCTCTCCTGCGCCTGGACTTGATAGCTTCCATCGAAGTCCTTGACCGCGGCCTGCCCGGAAAGATCTCAGTGGCTAACCTGATTCCCCTTAATGAAAAAGGAGAAAATTGGCGCTGTTGGGAACCTCTCCCGGTTGCCAACTTAGAAGTCAACTGCCAGCATTTAATCCAGGCCCTGGAGGATGAATTTGCCAGAACCCAGAAAGGGCGCAAAGCCGGGGACGCTCGCGACCGCGCCATTTTGGTTCATGCCTCTTCGGCACCCAAGTCTTTCATTGAGGATTCCTTGAACGAACTTTCTGATCTGGCAAATTCGGCAGGTGCGGTGGTCCTGGACAAGATCAGCCAGCGGCGCCATCATTTCCATCCGCGGTATCTCATGGGCCGGGAAAAGTTGATGGACTTTTCGATCCGGGCTTTTCAGCGAGGGGCGGATCTGCTGATTTTCGACCAAGAGCTAAATCCCAGCCAGATGCGCTCTATCGCGGATCTCACGGACCTCAGGGTCATTGACCGTACCCAACTGATTCTGGACATTTTCGCTCAACGCGCTCATTCCCGGGAAGGGAAGCTGAAGGTTGAACTGGCCCAGATGAAGTATCTGCTGCCCCGGTTGACCACGAAAGACAGCGGACTTTCCCGGTTGACCGGTGGAATCGGGGGGCGCGGGCCAGGTGAGACCAAACTGGAGATCGACCGCCGGAAGGTGCGCGACCGCATCCACCAGCTGAGCCGGGAGATCGAGGAAGTAAATCGCAACCGCAAGCTTCGGCGGAGTCTCCGGCAGAAGAATCAGATACCGGTGATATCCATCATCGGGTATACCAACGCTGGAAAATCCACTTTGCTGAACGGCCTGACTAAAAGCCGGGTGCATGTGGAGAATAAACTTTTTGCTACCTTAGACCCCACCAGTCGGCGGCTTCGTTTCCCTCGCGAAAGAAACATCCTCATCACGGATACGGTTGGTTTCCTGCGCAACCTGCCCCAAGACCTACTGGACGCCTTTCGAGCAACATTGGAGGAATCGAAGGAAGCCGCCCTGCTTTTGCACGTGATCGACCTCAGCCATCCGCGGTTTGAAGAACAGATGGAGGCCGTGGAAAAAATTCTGGAAGAACTGGAACTGAACCGCATCCCCTTGCTCAGGGTTTTCAACAAGGTGGACAAGGTAGACCCGGAAATAGCCAACCGCCTCGGCCAGGCCTTCGGCGCGGTCTGTATTTCGGCCTTGGATCCGGGAACATTCCCCCCCTTGCTGGAGAAAGTCGAGGAAAAGCTTTCCCTTGCCCCAACCAGCTTCCCCGATCAACCTGAAACAGCCTGTCATCCTCCCATGGAGACCCAGATTCTATCCCGCGGGGCAGTCTGAAAAATCCATTTTTGGAAAGGGGGATCCCAAATCATGCCTATCTACGAATATGAAGCAACTTCTCCAGGAAGGAGATGTAAAAAATGTGCTGCAACTTTTGAAGTCCTCCAACGCCTTTCCGATCCTCCCCTCAACTCCTGTCCCGCATGTGGCCAGGGGATAAAGCGGAAAATTTCCCGACCCCGGGTGATTCTACCGGGCTCGGCCAGAGGTAGTAATGAGGTAGAACAGAAAGTGGCTGAATATGAACGGCAGGGCATGTACAGCCACGCTGCCGAACTGGCTGACAAAGAAAGCGAAAAACCCGAGAAAACCCACCTCAAAGAGCGCGCCATGGAGGACTACAGAAAAGCTGGCTACGATTTCTGAAGAAAGGATACCCTTGTCAAAAAAATCCCATAAAAAAATTCTCCTCCCTTCATTTTCACCCCTGGAAATATTGGAGATATTTAAGGCCCACCGCCCTCCGGCTCTTACCTTGACGGAAATTGCCCAGGCCCTCGATATGGCACCGGACCTGCGCAAAAAACTGCGTCGGAAGATGCAGGATCTGGTTGATGCGCATAAGATCGTTAAGCTCGACCGCAGGCATTATGGTTTACCTGCGCAGGCGAAGGTTATCGTTGGTCGGGTTCAGTTGCACCGGGATGGGTTCGGCTTTCTGGTACCTGAAGATGCCAGTCTTCAGGATATTTTTTTGGGCAGGCAGGAAACCCGGGATCTGATGCATCGCGACCGGGTAGCCCTCCATCTGGGCCCAAAAGACCGGGGACGCAAGCCTGGGCCCCGATCTGTAGAAGTTCTTGAGCGTGCCCATCGGCGGATTGTGGGTCGTTATATGGCCAGGGCAAAACATGATTTCGTCATCCCCGACGACCATCGTCTTGCCCAAGAAATTCGCATCCCCAAGAAGGCCGCAGGCGGAGCCCAGGAAAACGATATCGTCCTGGCGGAGATCACCCGCTATCCGACCAAACAGGAAGGCCCGGAAGGAAGAATCCTGAAAGTCCTCGGTGCTCCTGATGACCCCCGTCTCGACTCGGAGATCATCATTCACAAATACGACCTGCCGGACGCTTTTCCTTCGGAAGTCCTTAAAGAAGCGGCGGCCATTTCCCAAAAAATTTTTACGGGGGTACGTTCCGACAGAAAAGACTTGAGAAACCTGAACTTCTTTACCATTGACGGGGAGACTGCCCGCGACTTTGACGACGCCGTAGCGATTTCCCGCCTGTCAGGAGGATGTTGCCGGCTCTGGGTCTCCATTGCCGATGTCAGCCATTATGTAAAGGAAGGATCGAGCCTGGACCAGGAAGCCCTGCAGCGGGGAACAAGCGTCTATTTCCCCGAACGCGCCCTGCCCATGCTTCCACCCCGTCTTTCCACCGGAATCTGCAGTCTTAACCCGCAAGAAGACCGGTTGACCATGACCGTGGCCATGGAATTTGACCGGCAGGGGCGGATGACCGGCGCAGAATTTTTTCCCAGCATTATCCACAGCCAGGCCCGCCTCACCTACACCATGGTCAGAGAAATGCTTCTGAATGGCCACCGGGAATTTATTTTTCGTTATCCCTCTATTTTTGAAGACCTGCGGACCATGGCTGACCTTGGCCGGTTGATTCGCGCCCAAAGGACGGACCGGGGTTCCCTCGACTTCGACCTGCCCGAACCCCAAGTGGTCCTGGACGTCCAGGGGCAGATTGAAGAAATCGTCCGAGCGGAGCGGCACATCGGTCACCAGATCATCGAAGAATTCATGATCGCAGCCAATGAAGCGGTAGCCGGATTTCTCACCCGGGAAAAGGTCCCCTTTGTGCAACGGGTGCACGAACCGCCGGATGAAAAGAAAATTCTTGAGTTCAAAGAATTCGTCTCCCACTTGGGGTATCGATTCATTTACAAGAAAGAACTTCATCCCCAGACCTTCCAGCGGCTTTTGGAGAAGGTCCGGGGAAAACCCGAAGAGAAGTCCGTTAATTACCTGCTCCTCCGGTGCATGAAGCAAGCCCGGTACTCCGAGAAAGGACAGGGCCATTTTGCCCTTGCCTCCCCTCACTACCTGCACTTTACTTCTCCTATCCGCCGCTACCCGGACTTAGTGGCCCATCGCATTCTAAAAGAAGCGATCCAGGCCGGTAAAATGCCAGAAAAACGCCGCCAGCGCTGGCTGAAAAAGCTTCCGCATATTGCTGAGCATTCTTCCCAGCGGGAACGGTTAGCCATGGAGGCCGAACGAGAAATCGTTGACCGCAAGAAAGTGCAGTTCATGAGGGACAAGGTTGGCCAGGAATTCAATGGCTACATCTCCGGAGTTCTTCCCTTCGGCATCTTCGTGGAGTTAGAAGACTTCTTCATAGAAGGTCTGGTCCACCTGACCCGGCTTCCTAAGGATCGATACCAGTTTTTAGAAACGAGGCACACGCTTCTGGGGGAGCACAGCAGAAAAACTTTTCGCCTGGGAGATCGAATGAAAGTGAGGGTAGATGCGGCCAACCTGGAACGCCGACAGGTTGATTTTAGCCTTGTCCCGTGATAGAAAAGATTTATGGAGATCATCCGGAAAGAAAAAAATTTCCAGAGCGAATTTAAGAATCCCGTCCTGACCATCGGGAATTTCGACGGGGTGCACCTGGGCCACCAGCGCATCTTCCAGCGGGTCAAGGAGAAAGCCAGAGAGATCGGCGGGGACTCCATCGTTTACACTTTTGAGCCTCATCCTGTGGAATTACTGGCCCCGGAGCGCAAGCCCCTCTTGATCACTCCCTCCAGAGAAAAACTCCGCTTGATCGAAGAACAGGGCATCGACATAGCGATCTGCGCCAATTTCTCGCCAAAGTTCGCCAGCCAAACCCCGGAGGAATTCGTCAAAAACATCCTTTATGATCAGATTAAAATCCGCCAGCTTTTTGTGGGACACGATTACACCTTCGGCAAAGACCGCCGGGGAAACATCGCCATGCTTAGGGACCTGGGGAAGAAGCTGGGGTTCAACGTGGAAGTAGTCGAAGCCGTACGTGTAGCGGGGGCGGTAGTCTCCAGCACCCGCATCCGGGAGCTCATCCAGAAGGGTGAAATGCCAGAGGCGGCCAAGATGCTGGGCCGGAACTACCCTCTATCCGGCAAGGTGATCCACGGCCACGGCCGGGGCAGCAAGCAGTTAGGGTTCCCCACGGCCAATTTAAAACCCGAAGGGGCTCTTTTCCCCAAACCGGGGATCTACGCCACATGGACCTATCATGAAGGTAAGAAGTACGCGGGGGTGGCCAACTTAGGCTGGAACCCCACCTTCCACGACCAAAAATTTTCCATTGAAGTGCATATCCTCAATTTTGACCGGGATATCTATGGCCAGGCCTTGCGGGTAGAATTTGTAGAGCGCCTGCGCGACGAAATCACCTTCCGCGGCCCGGAAGAACTGGTTGCCCAGATCAAAAAAGACATTTCCCTGGCGAAAAGTATTGTAAAAGGTTCTTGACCTTCTCCGCTGCTGACCCTTTTTCCCCCGGAAAAATCCCTTGACATAACCCAAGGTCCCGTTATTATTTCTAAGCAGGTTTGATGATCTCGTAAAAAGGCATTGGGGAGGGCCTGGCCATGAACGAGTGGAAAAAAACCTCGTGTATCCTTTGTTTTAATAACTGTGGCCTCGAGGTTATTACCGAGGGCAGCAAGATATTGAAAGTTAGGTCCGATAAGGAAAATCCCCGCTCTCAGGGATACCTGTGCCGGAAAGGTGCGAACATCGCTTATTTCCAGAATAACCCGGAACGGTTGAAGTTTCCTCTGAAACGTGCTGGAGATCGCTGGGAGCGTGTTTCCTGGGATCGTGCGCTCGATGAAATTGCCGGTAGGCTAAAGGAGATCGTGAAAACCTATGGGCCAAGGTCTTTAGCTTACATGGGAGGTGGTGGTCAGGGTTGCCATTTTGAAGCAGCTTTTGGCGTACGTTTTCTGCATGGGTTGGGATCGAAAAATCATTACAGCCCCTTGGCCCAGGAACTTACCGGCCTTTTCTGGGTTATGGGTAAGGCTTTCGGCCGACAATACCTGCACCCCTTCCCGGACATTCATGGTTCGGACTTTCTCGTTTTCTGGGGGGCCAATCCCATGGTCAGTCATGACATCCCCCGCGCCCCTCTAACCTTAAGGGACAAGAAAAAAGAACCAGGTTCTCTTATAGCCGTAGTAGACCCGCGGAAGACGGAAACTGCCAAGCTGGCTGACATCCACCTGCAGCTAAGGCCCGGGACAGACGCCTTGCTTTTTAAAGCGATGATCAAGATCCTGTTGCATGAAGAGCTCGTGAATAAGGAATATTTGGCAGCAAAGGTCAACGGCTTCGAGGCCATCCGGGGATGGTTTGATGATGTGGATGTGGATGAAAATTGTCGGGTTTGTGGCCTGGATTCCGATGCTGTCCGCAAGTTCACCCGGCTGTTTGCTACCCGCAAAACTGCCATGCGCAGCGACCTGGGCATCCTGATGGGGCGCCACAGCACCTTGAATTCCTATCTGGAATTGATTTTGCTTACGCTGGCCGGACGCATCGGGGTTCCAGGAGGGAGTGTGTTTTTAGGCCACCTGATGCCGATGGGATCTCACACCCCCGAGGACGACCCCGGGACCTGGAAAACCGTAATCACAGACATTCCCTTGATCATGGGCGTTTTTCCGCCCAATGTTCTGCCGGAAGAAATCGATAATGACCACCCCCAGCGCATCCGCGCCCTAATCGTCAGCGGCTCCAACCCATTACGTTCCTATGCTGACACCGCCGCCTATGAGAAGGCCTTTGCCAAGCTGGACTTGTTAGTAACAATTGAAGTGGCTATGAGTGAGACGGCGGTTCTTTCTCATTTTGTCCTGCCAGCCAAGTCCGGCTACGAGAAATGGGACGGTACCTTTTTCCAGGGGAATTACCCGGAGTATTACTTCGACATGCGCCGACCGGTGGTACCGGCAGATGGAGAACAGGCGGAGGAAGCCAATATTTTCATTGGCCTGGCAGAAAGGCTGGGTATGATTCCAGATTACCCTGCAAAGCTTAGGGATCAGGCCCGGGACCGGGCGAGCTACGGGGTAGCGCTTATGGAATATATCCGGACCAACCCTAAGGCGACGCCCTGGGTGCCCTATATTCTGGCCAAGACCTTGGGTGAAGAGTTAGGTTCAAAAAACCTGGCTGCGCTCTGGGGGCTGCTCGCGCGTTTCCCCCTGATGCATCCCGAAGATGTCGGCCGCGCTGGATACAAGGTGGGGCCCTTCACGGGCGAAGAAGTATTCAGCAAGATTCTAAATACACCCGGTGGAGTTAAAATCGGCGTGGTGGACACGCAGAACAATCTTTCTGCCCTGAAGACCCCGGATAAAAAAATCCATATCCACTTCCCCGAGATGGAATCATGGGTGAAGGAAGTAAAACCGGCGGCCGAGGAAGTGGCGCTTATAAATAAAGAGTATCCCCTGATTCTTATGGCCGGAAACCACATGGAGATGGTGGCCAACACCATCATGCGTGATCCGGCCTGGAATGAGTCTAAAAGAGCCTGCACCCTGCGTATACACCCGGCCGACGCAGCAGAGATCGGGATTAGGGATGGAGAAGCAGCCGTAATCGAGACCGAGGCTGGCGCGGTCACTGTTGAAGTTGAGATTACCGACACTTCCTACCGGGGGCAGGTGGTCATTCCCCACGGCTTCGGCCTCGCCCACCTGGAAAAAGTGTACGGAGTCAACGTAAACCGGCTGGCCCCGGCCAAACACCGGGACCGCCTGGCAGCAACGCCATTGCACCGTTATATCCCTTGCCGGGTGCGCAAGGCATAAAGGCGTTCCTTTGCCACAGAGCTCACAGAGATTAAGAAAAATAAATATTAAGAATTTCTTGCGCTTTAGTCTTTCGTTTTACATTATGATGTTTGGAATTCTTAGTTCAATCTCTGTGACCTCTGTGTGCTCTGTGGCAAAAATTTTTTAGGCTTTTGAGGAGGCTCTAATATTCATGACCTTTTTTCTCTTAATCTTTGCCTATCTTTTGGGTTCGGTTCCTACCGGCGTGATCCTGGCCAAGGCTTTCAGCGATGTGGACCCCCGCACGCAGGGCAGCCGAAACATCGGGGCCACCAATGTGTTCCGCACGGCTGGGAAAAAATTGGGTGCTATCACCCTGTTGGGAGACATTTTAAAAGGCTTCATCCCGGTAGCGATCGCCAGAGGCTCTATCGATTCTTACTTCTGGGTGGGTGCCGTAGCATTGGTGTCTTTTCTTGGCCATCTCTACCCTATCTTTTTAAAATTCAAAGGTGGGAAGGGGATCGCCACTGGCTTGGGAGTGTTTCTGGCCCTTGCTCCTCTGCCGGCTATCTTATCCTGCTTGATCTTCGCCGCGGTCGTTTACAGGTGGCGCTATATTTCCTTGGGCTCATTATCGGCAACCGCTGCTTTTCCTATCTTCCTCGCCTTGCTCAACCCTCATCGAATTTATATCCCTTTTGCCTTTGCCATCGGAGCTCTTATCTTTTATCGTCACCGTGAGAATATCGAACGGCTGCTGGCAGGAAGAGAGTCAAAGTTTGGCTCCTTCCCAGCCTGAAAAAATTTTAATCATCCACTCCGGCGGGATTGGTGACCTGCTTTTGGCCCTGCCGGCCATGCGCCTTTTTCGCCGAACCTTTCCCCATTCCATCCTGGCACTCCTGGGGAGGCCGGAAAGGTTGTCCCTGCCTGCTTTTGACCTTCAGGCAAAATCCCTTCATTCGATCGATCAAGCCGGGATGGCCTATTTTTATGTCGCCGGAGGAACTCTTCCCTCGAGTCTTTCTGCTTTTTTTTCTTCCTGCCCTGTGATTTTGGTTTTTGGAAAATCGAGGGGAAATGCCCTCGCCGAGAATTTGCAAAAGGCCGGGGCGGAGCAAGTGATTCTGCTCCCTTCGTTTCCCCCGGAAGGTTTGAAGGTTCATGCCGCCGATTATCTAGTTGATTCCCTGAAAGCTTCGGGATTCGAGGGAGAAAATTCATTCTCTCCGCTTCGCCTCCCGGAAGATGCCATGAGCTTTGCCCGAGGTTTTTTAGGTAACTTGGGATTGAAGGAAGGAGAGCGGGTTTTAGCTATCCATCCGGGGAGTGGCAGCCCAGCGAAGAACTGGAGTCCGGAAAATTTTGCCAGGGTTGCGGATGGGGTTAGCGAGCGGGCCAAAGTTCTCCTGATCTCCGGGCCCGCGACCGATGGAGTTGAAGAAGTAAGAAGAGCTTTGAAGAAAGCAGACTCCTTCGTCGCGGATAATCTGCCGTTGATTCAATTGGCAGCCGTGCTCAAATTAAGCACGGCTTATTTAGGGAACGACTCGGGGATCACTCACCTGGCGGCGGCATTGGGGGTACCCACGGTGGCGATTTTCGGTCCTACCGATCCGGCTATCTGGGGCCCGCGGGGGCCGGGGGTTCGGCTTCTTTACGATAGATCTTCTTGCTCCCCCTGTTCTTCTGAAGCCCGATCAGTATGCTCTCGCCAATGCCTGGAAAGGATTGATCCGGATCGGGTGATCGAGCTCCTATCTCCCTTTTTCGGATAAAGCTCCAGCTTCGAACAAGTCGCACCTTCTTTTTTCCTGAACTGTTATGCAAATTCACACTTGATTTTATCAAAATAAGGTGATAAGGTTCCTTTATAAAAACCTTAAAAGGAGTAACCATGCCTATCATAAAATCCATTTCCAGCCTGCGCAATCAAACGAGAGACATTGCTTCTCTATGTCATGAACAAGACGAGCCTGTTTATCTGACTACCAATGGCGAAGGTGACCTCGTTGTCATGAGCATCGAACATTACGAAAGACTCAAAGCAAGGGTCGAGCTTTTCGGAAAGCTTGCCGTTGCCCAGGCTCAGGCTGCGGCTGGAGAAAAAGGGTTTACCCATACTCAAGTAATGAAAAAACTTCGGCAGCGCTTGCATGGCAAATAATTACATCCTCCGTTACCTTCCTGTTGCCGTTGACGACCTTATCTCCATCTTCGACTGGATTGCAAGCGACAGTCCATCTAACGCCGCAGCTTTTGTCGACAAGCTCGATCAGCGCCTTGGCAACCTTGAAACTCATCCCTTTCTGGGTCGCATACCAAAAGACGATAAGCTTAAAATCTCAGGTTATCGTGTCCTCGTTATTGAATCCTACCTTGTTTTCTACATCATTCGTGGCAAAACGGTTGAGATTCATCGTGTTGTTCATGGCTCACGCAATTTAGACGATATTGGATAATCCTTTGGTTTTCCTGTTGGAAGCACATTGCAGATAACGGGGCGCCGGGGTTCCCGAAGTGGCATTTGGGGCATCTGCCTGGAACTCGGCAGATAGGCGCTGGGCCGCTAAGCGGCATGGCGGCCTATCACGTTCATATCCGAATAGGTTCGGATATACCAACTATCCCCTTCAGTCTAAAGAAGGGCCTTAAGGTAAGATGGATGGCTCCTCCGATATCAAAAGCTTTTCCAGATGTTTCCGGGATTTCTAAAACACCGACCAGATATTTAATCACATCGCTGATAGCAATGGGTTGACATTTCGTCTTGGCCCAACGCGGAATCAGAAGGACGGGGGGTTTTCTTACCAGATTCTGAATAATTTCATAAGAGGCACTCCCGGATCCAATGATGATCGCTGCCCGGACCATAACTCTAACCCTGTACCCACGGGCCAATAGTTCAGGAACCAGTCGCCCGCCGATATAGCCGGAAGCGCCCGTCACTAAAACCTTACCAATACCCGACTGCGGTTTGGACGGC
>Ga0256868_10001550_pt1 | contig 12415 bp, 7 predicted proteins | sample RVTome_13_FD_187341 | JGI IMG/M metagenome (GOLD analysis project Ga0256868, IMG submission 187341) | Soil microbial communities from uranium-contaminated site in the Upper Colorado River Basin, Wyoming, United States - RVT92D227 HiSeq ... | reverse complement strand
CGTGCTGAAGGAAAAGGACTTGTGTTGCGCTTGTCTTATATGCAAATCGTGTCCGGGCATCTTTACCTTCTTTACCACCGAAGGGAGGATTTGTGAGGACGACATCAAAAAGGGATGGAGCACCGGAGAAAAGGCCGCCATAAATTTCAAGTCCCGTCAAAGTGTTTCCATGCCAGATGTGAGGTTCATCTATCTCCTGAAGCACAAGATTTGCTAAAGTGATAGGATAGACCAAATTCTCTTTCTCTCTCCCATAAAATGTCCTGGTTTTTAGTGTTTCTATATCCATCCCTGTCTTTGTTTTTTGCTTCATGTGATGGTATGCCTGAGCCAAAAAACCACCTGTCCCACAGCATGGATCATATACTACCTCTCCAATTTCAGGGTTAATTACTTTTACCATTACCCGAATAACCTCTCGCGGCGTGAAGAATTGCCCACCATCATTATTCTTCTCCCCCATCTTCTGGAGCAACCCTTCATAGACTTGTGAGATGGGAAACATATGGGTTTCATCAACATGGTCTAAAGAAAGCTCATTGATCTTATCGAGGATGTCCAGAAGGTTCCGCTCTGTATCCACACCGGTTCTCTCAAAAGACGAAAAGACTTCGCTAATAACCTTCTGGCGCGGAGTTGTGCCTGGTCTATCCTTCAATTTTCTAAGCGCGGGTAGAAGGTCGCCATTAACAAAACTCATAAACCCGCCCAAGGTGCCTTTCTGAAGTTCTTGCCGCTTGTTTCCATCAGACGCTGCCCAGTCCCGCCAGCGATAGGGATACTCTAAGGATGGTCTGAAATCGGCTCCCACCGCCTTTGAGTGCTCTGCCTCTTTCTCTTCTCGTTCATCAAGAATGCGAAGGAAGAGCATCCACGTAAGCTCCGGGACATACTGTAACGCCCCCGCCCTCCCCGACCTCCGCATAATATCGCAGATGCCTTTAATGTAGGCATTTAAGGATTGCGGAGATGTGATTTTGCGGGAATTTAGTTTATTAACCATTTATTTATACTCGATTAAGTAATATCAAGTTATATGCCAATATCTCTTCTTGATTTTTCTGCAAGTTGAGTAACTGCTTCTACAATTTGTTCGAGAGTAGGCAATTTCTTTTTCTCTTTGTATATAAGTTCAATGAAGCGAGAGACGCCTTCCATATTTTTAAGTACACGGCTTGCATCATCATATCCTAACTCAAAGGCTACATTATCTCGAATGAGTTGAAAGTTCTCGTCCCCCAGTGCCTCTTTGTATATTTTTTCAAGATTCTCACTGAATACGGCCCATGTCTCGTGAATTTGAGTGTCGGGAAAGTCTTCTGTCGATACACCAGCTAAACGAAGATACCGATGATTACATTCTTTCGCTTTTTTTCTCTTATTCGTATCGGTAAGTTGTGAATCCGCATCAAAGATAAAATATGTAGGAATACCAAACCCTCGGAAAATCACTGTGGGGCGGTCTATATTATTCTTGCCTCCGGCTGGAACAATAGCTATTCCGAGTTCAGACCAATTTTTATTCATAATTTCTTGAAGCTTCCACAATGCGCCCACCTCAGATTGACCTTCTACTACTACGACCACATCTGCGAAAAACCCTTCGTTAACCATGGTATTCATTACAGACATTGCACGTGCTTGAAAGGTCTCTCTTGTAAAATTGGCTGGCTCGCCATTGCATGCCTTTGCTAGTTCCTGAGCCGCCTGTTCTAAAGTAAATTGTGTAACAATACTCTGCGGCACGATGGAGTCTGGAGAAGGCCCCTTTCTTACTATTCGAATTTGGTCAAAACGGTGGAGATCTAAAAAATAAGGAGAGTGGGTTGAATAAAGAATTTGGTTGCTAGTGCCAAACCCGAACCCAGGTCTCGCGGCAAGTTGAAATAAGAGGCCGGCTAAGTAACGACAGCGCGAGGGATGTAGGTATAGTTCTGGCTCCTCAATAGCTAAAATTAAATCGGGGCCTCGTATTGATTCAGCGGTTTTAGGCACTGGAGTAATTGTTTCTTTGTCAGATTCCTCAATGGAGGCCTCGGTAGGAGCTATCATGGCTAAATGTTGAAGCAAGGTGAGAACTAATGCTCTCTGTAGGCCATGTCCTTTTCGACTTATTTCCCCTTCAAAATTATCTTCGATTAAAGTGGCTTTTGCTGCGGGGGGTGGCACATCAGGCAGTTTTACCTCATCCCATCCTAATTTTAGCTTTGATCCAGGTGCAAACCTGGCAAGCGTTTCAGAGATTAAAACGCCAAGTTCAGGGAGTTCCGTGAGATTTTCGGAACTATATAGTTTTCTGATCCTATTCTCAAAATCAGTCCTAAATTCCTGTATATCTTTTCTTGCATTAAGCTTCCTCAAAACGATCATATCTAAAATCTGATAGATGGCTCCTTTCTTGCCGGTTACTTCATCAGAAGCTTCTCGAACTGCAGGAATCAAAACATACTTTGTGTATTTGTCAAGCTTGCCCCCTCCAATGTTCCTGGGGCCGAAGAATTGTTCTTCCCGCTCAATTGGTTTCATAAGTTCAGGATGATTGGCTTCGTATTCGGTCATAAATTGCTCGACTTCATCTGCACTTTTTGCTTTTCTACCCAAATCGGGTAACTCACCTTTATCAACCAATGCGGTCCAAGTGCTGACACGGTCCCTTTTTCCAGATTTTGATCTTATCTCGGCGAATTGAGGTATCTGTAACGCTGCAGCATAATAACGCTGTCTTATGTTACCATTTTCACTTGAAATGCGTTTTGTGACGATCAATTTATTATCTTTTATGTATGAACGAAACTCCTCTTTTTCATCTTGACGGAGGTCACCGTAAGTTACTCGAATTTCTATAGGGGGACCCATATCGTGATCAAAGAAATCTTCTTGGGTCACAGGTGTTGCTATATCGTAAAAAGTTTCTATAGCATACATGAAAGATGATTTGCCACTACCATTTCGCCCCACAAGCGCAGTCAAATTATCGCAGTCAAGACGATGGTCTCGTATTGACCGAAAATTTTTCACTTCGACGCTTTTTATAAGCATAGTTCGTTACCCCTTATCATAACTTTCCACTAAACGCCTTTTTTAAAATTGTCTGAGGCAAAGCATTCAATGCGGATTGTTGATTTTGTATTGAAGATTGGAGATTTTCCCCCTGCGCCATTTTTTCTTTGAGTTCGGCACAAATGCGTTGTTGGATGGAGAGTATTGGTAGACGAATTGGTATTTGTTTTATGTCTTTCTGATTTAGACTTGCTTGCCCAATAGCTCTTCTGGCATTAGTGATATAGTAATCTTTGCAAGGATTGGATCGAAGCCAGTGCAAAAGAAAATATGGATCCAAAATACTTTCATCAGCCTTAATACGAAGAAGATTCATACCATGATAAAGATTTTCAGGTATACCTTCGTAGATAGCACAATTCCCAAGTCTCTCTACACTATTTATATGGCTAAACAGAATATCACCTTTGAATAACTTGAAGTCTGCAAAATTTCCTAATGGCGAGTTTACCCAACCAATCTTTTCTGAGTCTACAACTCCGTTGGAAATTGTTTCGATTCTAGTGACTTGTGGTCCTTTCTCATCAAAGTTCTGTCCCGCTACTATTCCATTTTTTATAAATGAGATGACGTCACCTAGTATCTTCCTCTCCCACTTCTTTGCCTCTTCGCTTTCGAAGACCTCTCGCAGATAGGCGGCGGGGAGGGTCTTGGCTGTTTCTAACTGCTTCTCACAGGCAGTTCGAGCACGCTCAACTTCTTGAAGCAGTTCTTGAAGCTTTGAAGCGATACGTTTTTGATCAGAGATAGGTGGAAGAGGCAAATAAACGGTCCTAATTTGATTATCTGTTACAGCTGGATAAAGCATTCCCTTTACTTGCCCTGAGACCGTCTCGATAAAATATTGAGTTTGCACAAACAAAAACAGAAATAAGGGTTCAATAGCTTCGGTTGGTCTAAGTGCGCAGAATCCTGTACTGCAAATTTCATTATTTAATTCTTTGGGTACAAAAGCGACGGCATTTAAATTTGGTCTAGTTGTTGCTACAAGAATATCATTGGCCTTTATAATTTGTTTCGCTCGGCTTGGGGCGTCTTTCCCCAAAAGTGTTCTAGCTTCTACAATCCGCTTTAATCGATTGTCAATACTTGATATATCAACGTATTTGAAAGGTAAGTCTGGTGTTGTTTTTGGGTCTCGCTTTTCAGCAGAGCTGCACACCTCTCCCAGCTTCACCCAGCGCCAACCTTCTGGAAGTGGATACCTCTCATTCATGCTGCAAACAATCTCTCTTTAGTTTCGTTAATGATTCTTTTAGGATCGCCGAGAATTTTTAAGGCTTCCAGCCCTCCCGCCTTGACCACATCAGGAACATTGAACACATGCGGATTTTCTAACTCTTCAGTTCCGCCCTTTTCAAATTGCCTGGCAAGGGCAAGCAATGTATTCGCTGTCTTCTTAGGCAGACTCTTAAACCAATCACCGTGTTTGTAGTGGAGCGCTTCTACCCTCTCCTTACGGCTCTTTGGAGCTACACCAAATCCAATCTCTGCCAGCACGTCAAAGAGGTCATATTCTTTGCGGTTCAAGAGTTCCCGAAGCAGCCTTATCCCCTGTCCATCATCAGGAAGGGAATCTATCAGCCGTTTTCGATCCTGCGTGTTGATCCACTGGTGACGAAAATCAGTAAATGTCTTGGCCTCCCCAACTAAATGTTCAGCAAGGCTTTGTTTGTATTCTTCTACCGTAACCATTCCTAATCTTCCATCTTTCTCGATAACGATATACGTTCCGGCAGGATTGACGTGGACATCAAAACCTTCCACACGGATTACCTTTTCAGGCGGCGCAGGTGGTTCTGGAGGGCGTGGCAGTGTAGGTCTTATGAAAAAATCCTTTCCCAAAAGGCGGGTAGCGTTTGTATAATCATAGACGCGGAACATCAATTTATTGGTAGGCAAATGAATTCTTGATCCCCTTCCCATCATCTGCTGAAAGGAAATAGGAGAACGGACATATTTGAAGAAAACGACATTGCGAAGTATCGGCACGTCAACGCCGGTGGTTATGAGATCAACGGTGGTGGCGATAACGTGACTTCGCTCTGAGCCTCGCAAATCTGCGATATATTGACTACCGCCGACAGCTGCGGTGCATTTGAAGGCATAAGGCTCCCATCTTTTTTGTCCCTCTCTGGCGCACCACTCGGCATAAAGATTATTTATCTCTGCGGCAACGGCATCGGCATGGGTGTCACGAACGCAGAAAATCACGGTCTTCTGATGAGGGCCGCCTGTTTGAAGGAGCATCTCAAAGAGGTCTTTGCACCAGGCCCTAACCCTATCAGGCAACTGGATAGTAGCTTCGAAGGACGGCGCTTCATAGTGTCCTCTGGCATCTGCAACCGATAGGGGCTGTCCTGTAACGGAATCCTTCGCCCCTAAACGCTCGATATCTTCGCGCGTTACCCCTCTCTCATCTAAATCTGTTATCCTCCTGATGATCTCACATGCTGGAAGGTAGCCATCCTCGATCCCCTGTGCCATATCATATTCATAGGCTGGTTCGCCAAAGTACTGGAGATTATTGGCTGTGATTTCTTCATCTTTTTTGCGTTCTTCCTCTACCCCACCTTCCCAATGGCGAGGGGTTGCGGTAAGTCCTATCTGAACGGCATCAGGGTTTCTTTTTAACACGATGCTCCATTTGCCCCAGGCGCTTCGATGGCACTCATCAATGATAATGTGGCCAAAGTAGTTTTTAGGGTAATTTTCAAGAAAGAATTTGGCGTCTTCTGTCTCTCCTGCCACATTGAGTGTTTGATAGGTCGCAATCAATATACGGGCGTTCTTCTGAGGGTTCGCCGTGCCTACTTCTGCAACATCTGCCCCAAATACATTTTGAAATGCCCCGAGTCCTTGAGAACGTAACTCATCACGGTCACAGACAAATAGTGCCCGGCGGAGCTGTCCGGCATCGGCAATCTTTTTCAAAAGGTGAACGGCGATAAAGGTCTTTCCTGAACCCGTAGCGAGAAAGAGAAGCACCCGCTTTTTGCCTTGGGCGATTTTCTCCAGTGCCGCACGGATGGCAGCGTCTTGATAATAGCGTCTGCTTGCCTCTCCGCCTGGATATGGAACCAGGAGCGGCTTTGTCGCTTCACTTTCTAATGAAACTTTGCTCCTCTTTTCATAGCGCTGGCGAAGTTTAGAAGGTGTAGGAAAGACTCCAAGGGATTGGGGTTTAGAAGTTTTACCGGTAAAATGGTCATATTCCACGAAGAGATGCCCATTGGAGGAAAATACAAAAGGGACATGGTTCAAACGGGCATATTTCTTGGCTTGCTCAAGACCCTTATCGGGCGGCTCATTGTCTCGCTTTGCTTCGAGTAAGCCAAGGGGTATAGGTTGTGAAGTAATGTTGACTCGAACCTGTAAGAGATAATCTGTTCTTCCCCGTTCTCTTCGCCGTGGCTTGCCGTCAACAACATCGATTCCACGATCAGTCTCCTCACGGCGAATAAGGTCTTCTGTCCAGCCGCATTGATGTAAAGCGGGGTCAATGAGTTTTGCCCTGGTGTCGGCCTCTGTCAGCGACACTGCACCTTCTCCTTCCCCCCAACGTTTCGTACAGTATATGGAAAACTATAGAAGAAGACAAATTGTAAAAGGGGTCAGGCCCCTTTCGCCCCCATCCTCCTGGCGATCTCCAGGGCTGCAGCGATGCGGTGGATCTTGACTGCCCCCAGCCCCTTTATCTCCAGGAATTTTTTGAGCGGTTGTTTTGCCATTGCCTTCAATGACCCGAATCTGGCGAGGATTTCCGCGGCGATTCGTTCTGCGGGCTTGCCCTTGATACCGGTAGAGATCAGGATGGCGAGGAGCTCGGCATCAGTAAGCGTCTCCGGCCCAAGCTCCCTCAGCTTCCCGCCAGGGTGTCGCCACCTTCGACCTGATGATGCGTCCATTATATCCCCCCATGTTTCTGCCAGTATAGGGTAAAGCAGGGGATAAGGCAAGGCGAGCCCGGTTCCTTTGATTGACAGCAGCGGCATCCTTTTGCTATAGTAATTAAAAGGTGGTTCCTTTAATAAAAGGAGGGGATGCATGGAAGAACTGAAGGGGATAGAGGAGGCCCTTACCTTTGACGATGTCCTCCTGCTTCCCGCGGAATCGACAGTCCTCCCGTATGAGGTAGATATCAGCGCGAGGCTCACCCATACCATCAGTTTAAATATCCCCCTCTTGAGCGCGGCTATGGATACGGTCACCGAGGCCAGGACAGCCATCAGTATGGCCCAGGCCGGCGGGATCGGTATCATCCACCGCAACCTTGCCGTCGAGGTCCAGGCGGCTGAAGTGGACAAGGTGAAAAAATACGAAAGCGGCATGATCGTCAACCCCATCACCATGGAACCGGAACAGCGGGTCTATGAGGCCCTCGAGGTCATGAAAAAATACGGGATCTCAGGGGTGCCGGTCACCAAGAAGGGCAAGTTGGTAGGGATCCTGACCAACCGCGACCTGCGATTTGAAAAGAGGCTCGACGCGACGATCTCTACGGTGATGACCAAAGAGAATTTGGTAACCGTGCCCGAGGGGACCACCCTCGAGGAGTCAAAAGAGATACTGCACAAACATCGCATCGAGAAGCTACTGGTGGTGGATAAGGAGAAGAACCTCAAGGGGCTTATCACCATCAAGGACATCGAGAAGACGGAAAGCTACCCTTCATCCAGCAAGGATTCCCGGGGGCGACTCAGGGCAGGGGCCGCTGTCGGGGTGGGGAAGGATGCGGAGAAAAGGACCCCGGCCCTGATCGAGGCAGGGGCAGACGTTATCGTCGTCGATTCCGCCCATGGGCACTCCCGCGGGGTGATCGATACGGTTAGGTGGATACGCAAGGAATTCCCGGCGAGTCAGATCATCGCCGGCAATGTGGCTACCGAGGAGGGGACCGCCGCTTTGATCAAAGCCGGGGCCGATGCCGTCAAGGTAGGGGTGGGGCCCGGCTCCATCTGCACGACGCGCGTGATAGCGGGCATCGGCGTGCCGCAGATTACGGCGATCATGAAGGCTGCTAAGGTTGCGCACAAGCATAACATCCCTGTTATCGCAGACGGCGGGGTCAAGTATTCCGGTGATGTGACCAAGGCCCTTGCCGCCGGCGCGGATACGGTGATGATCGGAAACCTCTTCGCCGGCACCGATGAAAGCCCTGGTGAGATGGTCCTGTATCAGGGGCGCAGTTACAAGGTCTACCGCGGTATGGGCTCCCTCGAGGCCATGCGAGAGGGTAGCAGGGATCGATATGCCCAGGGTGATGTGGAGGAGGGGAAATTGGTCCCCGAGGGGATCGAAGGGAGGGTGCCCTATCGGGGGGGCCTTTCTTTCTGCATCCATCAATTGATGGGGGGCTTGAAGGCAGGGATGGGCTATGCCGGATGTAGGACAATCCGTGATCTCCATGAGAAATCCAGATTTATTAAGATAACCAGCGCGGGTCTGCGCGAAGGCCATGTCCACGATGTCATCATAACCAAAGAGGCGCCCAATTATCGCCTGGAATAGGATAGAGGGGAGCATTGAGAGATAGAAGCCTAAAGAGCTGGTGCATGATGGCCTTCTTCGTCTGCCTTCTTCTGCTCGGCGCAAGGGTTGCATGGGCACAGGGACTCGGTGAAGCGAAGGAGGAAGGGGTTTCTCCTGCCCCGCAGGATGCCGAGTTACAGAAGATCTGGGGAGAGCGGCGGCAGACGGTGGTTGCCGGCGATACTATCGGTGCACGACAGTTAGAAGAGATTTTCCAGCGCAAGCTCGATCGCGGGATCACTAACCTATGGGAATATGCCATCTCCTTGATACAGGAGGGTATGGCGTTGAAGGACAAGGAACAGGCGGTGCGGCTGGGAGAGTTCGCACAAAGGCTGGCGCCGGACCTTCCCGCTGTCTATTTCTATACAAGCCATGGCATGGTGGGGAGCAATAAATGGAAGCTCAGCTCAGCCCTCGAAAAAAATGCCGAGGGAATAAAGGCATATACCCGCAATATTCCCCTGGCTGCCGGTCAAGTGCTCAACATCCTCTATATTGTGGGCCTCGGGGTTTTATTGGCCATCGTGACCTTTTGCCTGGTGGTCTTCTTTAAACGCCTGCCGATATATTTTCATATCTTGAAAGAGGAATTAAGCGGTGGTACGCACACGATGATACGGGGGGCGGGACGGATCTTTCTCATCGCCCTTCCCTTACTCTTGCAGCTCAATATCGTGTGGTGCGTCCTCGCGTGGTGCCTCATCCTCTGGCGGTATCTCACGAAAGGAGAGAAGGCGGTGGTGGTGGTCTCCCTTTTGCTCGTTGTCTATATACACCCTGTCGGTGAGGTCCTGTTTCAGTTCATGGAGAGTCCAAGGGCCCAGATGGTCTTTGATATGTACGAGGCATCCTATGGAGAGAGGCAGCCTCAGGCAATGGAGCGTCTTCGGCTTTGGGTTGAGGAGCATCCCGAAGACCGCGATGCCCTCTTCACCGCGGCCTTGGCCTCCAAGCGGGAAGGAGAGTATTTCGAGGCGCGGAGATATTACCAAAAGCTGGTAAAACTCAATCCATCGGACGCTCCCAGCATTTCCAACTTTGGCAATCTCTCTATGGCCCTTGGCGATCCAGCGCAGGCGAGCTCCCTCTATCGGCAGGCCATCGAGTTGGCCCCTTCTAACGGTGTCTATTATTTCAATCTGAGCAAGGCCCTTTCACAAAAGTCGATGCTCATCATGCAGGACGCAGACCAAAACTTCCAAAAGGCCAAGGAATTGAGCCCCCAGATAATCGGGGACCATTTGGAGATCGACTCCCCCCATCCTAATCGCATGGTGATAGATACGGTCATCACGGAAGAGCATCTGCGCAGGAGGCTCGTAGCTGAGTTTTGGCGTGAGGCAGGGCTTTCATATTTCGTCGTCGATGTCTGGCTCCACGATCTTTCGCCCCGCTTACCCTTTATCGTGCCCATTTTTTTTGTTGTGGCCGTTGTTGTTTTGTCATTCATGAGTAAGGGAGGAAAAGAGTGGTGGAGATGCTCCCAATGCGGGCTGATCAGCAATCAAACCCTCGGTAAAAAGGACGGAATGAGACGCATCTGTGTGAGATGTTTTCGGATCTTGAAGGGTAAGGAGATAGATCAAGAGCTCAAGGAGAGCAAACTGAGAGAGACGAAGGCATTCCAGATGAGGATGGGGATCTACAACAAACTATTTCCCCTGCTCGTCCCTGGCGTCGGTCATATCTGGAAGGGTTATAATGTGTCGGGGTTCTTCTATTTATCGATATTCTTTATCTTTTTGTTGCGGTTCTATTATTGGCAGGGAATAGTTCCGCCGCCTATCCCCTCCTCTACTAGTAGTATGTTTGGCGGATTGCCCCTGATCATGGTGGCCTTTGTCCTCTTTTACCTGGCAGTGCTCAGGGGGGGGTATAAGAAACAAGGATTGGAGATATCAAAACCTTCCTTCTCGCTGGAAGGGATCAGGAGGTGAAGTAAGCGATGGCCTTAGAGGGAGAACTGAAGGATTTTAATATCTTAGAGGTTATCCAGCTGCTGGGCCAGCAGGGCAAGACAGGGGTCTTGAGGGTGTGGGGGTTGGGTAAGCAAGGTGGTGAGGCAGAGATATTCTTTTTCGACGGCAAGATAACCCATGCAACGTCCACCGAGCGGTCCAAGGGGGATCTGTTAGGTGAGAGGTTGGTCAAGACAGGCATCATCTCCAGGGATAACTTGCAGACCGCCTTGCGAAGTCAGAAAAAATCAGACCGCTTTTTGGGAGAGGTCGTTGTCGAGGCGGGGATGGCCGAGAAGCAACCTGTCCTCAACGCCATATATACCCAGGTTCACGAACTTGTTTACGAGGTGTTCCGATTGGAGGGGGGAAAGTTCAAGTTCGATCCTCTCGCGGGAGAGGCATTTCCCAAGGTCTCGGTTAAGTTGCCTGCCGATGAGGTGATGCTGAATATCCTCAAGATGGTGGATGAGTGGCCGGAGATAGAGAAAAAAGCGCCTTCTCCGTCGATGGTGCTCCAAAAGAGCGGTACACTAGAGAAGCATGGGATAGAACTAGCGGAGACTCACAACGCTGTCTATCGGATGGTGGACGGCACCAGGAGCGTCCAAGAGATCATCGACATGAGCGTCGTGGGGAAATTCGCTACCTTGGAGATCTTAGCGAGCCTCTTAGAAGGGGGCGATATAAAGGAGGTGGGTATCAAAAGGGGTATACCGCCTGCCCGGGTGGCGCCGCGGGTAGTGGTGCAAGGGCAGAGGCCCAATTACAGGGGGTATGGAGTAGGATTGTTGATCTCCTTCATTCTTCTCCTTGTCTCTTTCTTCCCCTTCAAGCTCGCATTTTTATGGACGGACCATCGCGGAGAAGGGTACTCCTTCCAAAGATATGCCGAGCGGATGCGCGAGGAACGGGTGGAGTGGGGCAGAAAGATCTTTTTTTTGGAACGAGGCAGATACCCCGAGGGCGTGAGGGAACTCGTCGATGCCGGCATATTGAATGAAAAGGATTTGAAGGTGGTAGATGTCCGCGGAGAAAGTAATAATCCTTGATTTCGGTTCGCAATATACCCAACTCATCGCCCGAAGGATCAGAGAACAGAAGGTCTACTGTGAGATTTACCCCTACACCCTCTCTGTCGAGGCGATTAAGGGCAACTCGACCAAAGGGATTGTCCTCTCCGGAGGGCCGGCCAGCGTCTACGATAAGGGGGCCCCGCAGATTGATGCAGAGCTGTTCCACCTCGGGATTCCCGTATTGGGGATCTGCTATGGCATGCAGCTGATGACCTCTCTGCTCGGAGGGAAGGTGGCGCCTTCCAAGGAGCGGGAGTATGGGAAGGCGGAGCTGAAGATCGATGAGCCCTCTCAGATCTTCGCCGGACTTGATAAGGGGCAGAGATACCGGGTATGGATGAGTCATGGCGATCGGGTGGAAAAGCTCCCCCCAGGATTTATGACCTTTGCGTGGTCTCCCAATTCCCCCATCGCGGCCATGGGAGATCCGAAGAGGGGTCTCGTAGGTCTCCAGTTTCATCCCGAGGTCGCCCATACCGAGATCGGCGGCAAGATCCTCAGCAACTTCCTCTTTCGTATTTGTCAGTGCCGAGGGAACTGGGACATGAGATCCTTTGTCGAGACCTCCGTGAAGAGGATCGAGGAGGAGGTAGGGCGGGAAAGGGTTATCTGTGCCTTGAGCGGTGGGGTGGATTCAACAGTCGCAGCTGCCCTCGTGCATAAGGCCATCGGCGAAAGGCTTACCTGCATCTTCGTCGATAATGGCCTCTTGCGTCAAGGGGAGGCCGAGGAGGTATTATCAATACTCAGGGATTCCTTCCATTGGGATCTCCACTTCGTTGATGC
>Ga0256868_10001549_pt1 | contig 12415 bp, 10 predicted proteins | sample RVTome_13_FD_187341 | JGI IMG/M metagenome (GOLD analysis project Ga0256868, IMG submission 187341) | Soil microbial communities from uranium-contaminated site in the Upper Colorado River Basin, Wyoming, United States - RVT92D227 HiSeq ... | reverse complement strand
AGCGAAGATGTCTGAGCGTCCCGGCGAACGGCCGTAAGAAAAAAGCCGGGACGCGAGTTCTTCGCTGCCGAAAAGGGCGGTGAGAGAACGGCGTTAAAAACCTGGATGGGAGCAAGGCTGTTTCCGGATCTTCTCCGATCATACTTAATCCACACAAAATGGAAGAGAACCATTGAATCTTAATATTGGAAAAAACATGAAAGCCGCCGTATTGACAGGTCCTCGGGCCGTCGAGATCCGCGATGTCCGCAAGCCTGAACTGAAGAACGACGACGATGTCCTTCTGCGCCCCGCTATCGCTGGACTCTGCGGGAGCGACCTCCACTATTTCGTTGCGAACCGCGTCGGCGGCGAAAAAGTGGACTACCCCGCCATCGTCGGCCACGAATGCGCGGCCATTGTCAAAGCCGTTGGGCCCAAAGTGAGCCGGCTGAAGCCGGGCGATCGCGTGGCCGTGGAGCCGGCCATCTCCTGCGGGAGGTGCGACCAATGCCGCGGCGGCCGGCCGCACACCTGCCGCAGCCTCCGCTTTCTCGGCCACCCCGGCGAGATGGACGGCTGCCTCGCCGAATTCTTCGTCATGCCCGAGCGGAACTGCTTCGTCCTGCCCCAGAACATGACGATGACCGAGGCCATGCTGGCCGAGCCCTTGTCGATCGCCCTCCACGCGTTTCAGTTCTGGCCTGGCTCCGCGGGCCAAAGCCTGGCCGTTCTGGGGGCGGGTCCGATCGGGCTTTCCGTGATGTTGGCCGCTCGTGCAGAAGGGATCCGGGAGATTTACGCCACCGATAAAGTGAAAGAAAGAGAGGACGCGGCCCGAAAACAGGCCGCCGTCTGGGCCGGAAATCCGGACCGCGAAGATATCGTCCGGGAAATCCTGGCCCGCCGGCCGGAGGGCATGGATTCCGTCTTCGAATGCTGCGGAGACCAGGCCGCCCTCGATCAGGCCGTCGAATTATTGAAGCCGGGCGGCACACTCGTCTTTGTCGGGATTCCCCTCCTCGAACGCATTTCCTTCCCCAGCGGCCGCATCCGCCGCAAGGAGCTCAGGATCCAGAATGTCCGCCGCCAGAACCGCTGCCTCGAAAAGGCGCTTCTCCTCATCGACGGCCGCCGTATCGACATCAACTTCCTGGCCACGCATACGTTCAAGCTGGAAGAGGCGCAGCGCGCCTTCGAAACCGCCGCAGACCGCAAGGACGGCGCTCTTAAGGTCGGGATTGACTTCGGAGAAAACGACCCCGCCGCCTCATAAGACATACAAAATCACGAAATAGACGGCCATGACGGCCAGGCCGATGGGCACTCCGATCTTGGCCCAATCCTTCATGCTGATCTTCAGCCGGCAGGCGGCTACGATATTCGGAATGTTGCCCGGAATGAGCATCCCTCCCGCGATGGATAATCCCATGATGATTCCGATGATCTGAGGGAGCGTGAGCGTCGGCCCGATCTCGACGGCCGTGAGCGTTGCGTTATCCAGGACGGCCGAGGTCATGTTGAACCAGTAAAGGACCTCGCCGGGAATTTTCTGAAAATACCACATGATCAGCGGCCGGAATCCTTCGCCGAGCAGGACCAGAGCCGCCACGAAAAGATAGACTTTGGCCGCCCGAATAATGACGGCCGCGAGGGTTTCCTTGGAGTGAGCTATGTGGCCCTCCCTTTTCGAGTGCAGTTTCGGGCCGAGCCAGAACGCCCCGAAAAGCGCAAAAGCGATGATACCGGGGACCATGTAAGCCCCAAAAATCTTGAAGGGGAAAGAGAACCCGGCGAAGTAAGGCGGGCCTGTCAGCTTGGCCACGAGGAGAGTGGACAAGGGCTCGCCGAGCGGCGTCAGGACGGCGCCCAGGCCCATCGCAAAACAGGAGACGACGATCAACTCGACCTTCACCTTTTTTTGGACCGGGAGAGCCGCCGCGATTTCGGCCAGAAGGACGGCAGTCAGGATAACCGAGATGACGCTTGAGAGGAGACCGAAGAGGGTAATCAGGAGAAAAAGAAAAAGCTTGTGGCCGAGCTTACTCGCGAGATGCAGAATCCCGTTGCAAAAGGGATCGTTGAAATAATGGATGAGCAGGCCGACGACGAGCACGACCTGGAAGATGCCGATCGGCAGCCTGGCGATGATGACCGGCGCTTTCAGGGCTTCAACGACCAGCGTCCAACTCCATAATCCGGACACGGTCACGGCGGCGAAGCCCATGACAAGGAAGAAAGGCTCCAGATTTTCCTCGATTTTTTTGACCTTGAACGGAAGGACGAGGACCATGAGCGCAATGCCGGACAATCCCAAGACCATATAAAGGACGGGCTCAGGGGGGATGTGGGGCATTTTGTTTATGTTCTCCTTTCAGAGATCGTCACTGCGGGCGCTCGCTCACAAAGGAAAAAGATTATAAACCGGCGCTATTTTCTTTTCAAATATGAGATTGCCGCGGCCGGCTTTGCCAGCGGGAGAACCAAGGCCTAAAAACCCTGGTGTTCGGTGCGGCGGATGATCTCGTTCTGGAGCTCCCGACCGCAGTCAACGAAATAGTCGCTGTAACCCGCCACCCGCACGATCAGGTCCCTATATTTCTCCGGATGTTTCTGGGCGTCACGCAGAGTATCGGCCGTTACCACGTTGAACTGGATATGATGTCCGTCCATCTTGAAGTAGGACCGGACAAGATGGCCGAGGTTCACGATCCCCTCTTCATCGGCCAGGAGCGAGGGCGTGAATTTCTGGTTCAAGAGAGTTCCGCCGGTCCGGACATGGTCCATCTTGCCCGCGGACTTGAGCACAGCCGTCGGACCTTTCCTGTCCGAACCCTGGACCGGCGAGATGCCCTCGGATAAGGGTTCGCTGGCTTTCCGGCCGTCGGCGGTCGCGCCCGTCACCTTGCCGAAATAGACATGGACGGTTGTCGGGAGAAGGTTGATCCGGTATTTTCCGCCCTTGGTCGTGGGCCGGCCGTCGATGGCCTCGAAATAGGCTTCGAAGATGGACTTCATGATGTCGTCGGCGTAGTCATCGTCGTTGCCGTACTTCGGCGTCCTGTTGAGCAGCCGCTGCCGGAGGCTCTCGCTTCCTTCGAAATTCTTATCGAGCACGGCGAGGAGCTCCTTCATCGTCACGGTCTTTTTATCGTAGACGTTGTATTTGATCGAGGTCAGGATGTCCGTCATGGAGCCCAACCCCACGCCCTGGATGTAGTTCGTGTTGTACCGCGCGCCGCCGGCGTGATAGTCCTTGCCCTTGGCGATGCAGTCGCTGATCAGGATGGACAGGAACGGGGCCGGCAGGTATGTGGCGTACAGGCGCTCGATGATGTTGTTGCCCGTGATCTTGATGTCCACGAAATGCCTGACCTGCGCCTTGAACGCGGCGAACAGCTCCTCAAACGTCTTGAACTTCGCCGGGTCGCCCGTCTTCAAGCCGATCGTCTTTCCGGTCTGCGGATCGACGCCGTTATGGAGCGTGATCTCCAAAACCTTGGGCATGTTGAAGTAGCCCGTCAGCGTGTAATTCTCCTTGCCGAACGCGCCAGATTCGACGCAGCCGCTCGCGCCGCCGTTCCGCGCGTCCTCGACGGACTTGCCTTGCCGGACCAATTCCTTGACGATCGCGTCTGTGTTGAAGATCGACGGCTGGCCGAACCCGGTCTTGACGATCTTAAGCGCCCGCCAGAGGAAGGAATCCGGCCCCCTGCTCGAGATCTGGACCATAGAGCTCGGCTGGAGGATACGCATTTCCTCGATGACGTCGAGGATTAGGAACGAAAGCTCGTTCACGGCATCCGTGCCGTCGGTTTTCAAGCCGCCGAGGTTGATCAGGGCAAAATCGGTATAGGTGCCGCTCTCTTCGGCCGTGACTCCGACTTTGGGCGGCGCGGGCTGGTTGTTGAACTTAACCCAGAAGCATTGAAGAAGTTCTCTGGCGCTTTCCTTTGTCAGTGTGCCCGTCTTCAAGCCTTTTTCATAGAAAGGCCACAAATGCTGGTCGAGGTGGCCGGGATTGAAGGAGTCCCAGGTGTTGTATTCGATGATGACGCCGAGATGGACAAACCAGTAGCCCTGGAGGGCTTCCCAGAAATCGCGGGGCGCATGGCCCGGCACCCAGGAGCAGACCTCGGCGATGCGCTCGAGCTCTTTCTTCCGGTCTTTGTTCTTCTCTTTTTTGGCCAGCTGGCGGGCTTTCTCCGCGTACCGCTTAGCGAACAGGATCAGCGCTTCGGCCGCGATGCGCATGGCCCTTAGCTCTTCGCGCTTGTCGAAGGCCTCGGGGTCGTTTAAAAAATCGAGCTTGGCGATCGCCGCATCGATCTCGGCGATAAAATCGAGCATTCCCTTCTTATAGATTTTATCGTCAAGGACGGTGTGGCCGGGCGCGCGCTGTTCCATGAATTCGGTGAAGACACCGGCCTCGTAGGCGTCTTTCCATTCTTGAGGCAGCTCGGCGAACATCCGGTCGCGGATCGAGCGGCCCCGCCAGAAAGGAATGATCTCCTCCGCGTAGATTTGGCGGACTTTTTCGTCCGACTTGAACCAGGTCTTGGGCCGGGAATCAAGGATCTCAAGGTCCTGGATGGAGTGGCATGTGACTTCCGGATATGTCGGGGTCGCTTTGGGCCCCGGGCCGCGCTCGCCGACGATGAGCTCGCCGTCGTTGATCCAGATCTCTTTGTTCTCGAGGATGTGCTTGAAGGCCACGGCGTGCTGCATGGCGTAGGACATGCGGCTGGCAGCGGGGCTCTTGTAGAATTCCGTGATCAGCTTCGCCCGCTCGGCTGTGATCGACGGAACGGCGTTCAGGCTTTGCTCGCGCAGATTCTTCACTCTCTCGTTCATGGCTTAACCTCCGATCTTGACGATGAATCCGGCCCCGGCAAAGGCCTGGCTGATCTCCTCCATCCGCGCCTTGGACGGAGGCTCGAATATCTCGAAACAGTCGGCTTTTCCAAGGTTCTTATATTTTTCTTGGCCGCCTTTATGATAGCTCAAAAGGCCGATCTTTTTGATAGCTTTGAGAGATTTGAGGAAATCGATCGTGTGGCGGATGTTCTCTTTGTCGTCGTTGACGCCGGCCATGAGGGGGATGCGGACCGCGATGTCTTTTTTCGCGGCGGCCAGCTTTTTCAGGTTGTCGAGGATTCGTTTGTTCGAGACGCCGGTGTATTTTTTATGCTTCTCGCCATCCATCATTTTCAGGTCGTAAAGAATGAGGTCCGCTTTGCTTGCGCTCCGCCACAGGACTCCCCACGGCGCAAGGCCCGACGTGTCGAGCGCCGTGGGAATGTTCCGTTGGTCAAGTTCGGTCAAGATCGCCTCGCAAAAAGCAGGTTGGCTTAAGGGCTCGCCGCCCGAAAGCGTCACCCCGCCGTCGGACTGCTCGTAGAAGATCCGGTCTTTCTCGATCTCGGCCATGACCTCTGGGACACTCACCTTGCGCCCCGCGATCTGGAGAGCTTCGTACATGCAGACCTCAACGCATTCGCCGCAGAGGTCGCATTTAGCCCGGTCGATGACGACCGGCCCGCCGTTTCTTGAAATGGCGCCGAGCGAGCAGGCGGCAACGCAGGAATAGCACTTCGCACACCGAGATGAGCGGGCCATGAGCTCAGACCCACTGTCGATCCCCTCCGGATTATGGCACCAAAGGCACTGGAGGGGGCAGCCTTTGAAAAAGATGGTCGTCCGGATGCCGGGACCATCGTGGATGGCGAACCGCTTGATGTCGAAGATCATGCCTTTGGCGATACTCATGTCGAATCTTTCAATCAAGATAAATTAAAATATCAACATCTTTAAAATGTAATATATCAGATATCAGCCTGAAAGTCAACATTTTTTGCTATTTTTGTTTCTAGCTAATTATATTAATTTGTTGCTGTTATAAAAATTTTATCTTATTTCTACTTTTAACCTTATAATCTCGCACTCTGAAAGGCCCGGGCTTATTTTAGAGGCGTAGACATATCCCCTTTTATTGACCCCGGGCTGAAAATCCAGGGCGAGCTCTTCAACATAATTTCCGTTCTGATTGAACAAGGAAATTAGCTGAAATTTGTAGCGAAATCTGGTATGAAATACATCGGACAGATGAAGAAAAAAGTCCTCCATCAGAAAAAACATCTGAATTCCCTCCTCATTAAGCCGGCTGGGCCGGACTGCAACATGGCCTGCACATATTGCTTTTATCGGGAGAAGGAGGCCCTCTTCCCCGGTCCGAATGTCCACATGGAAGGAAAACTTATCCATATGCTAAATTCGGCCCGGCAGAACGAATTCGGCCGGATGAAGGCGGACCTGCCTAATGTATGCAAAGCCTGCGAATGGCTCTCCAATTGCCGCGGGGGCTGCACGAAAGACCGGCTCCGCGACCCGCGCGATCGAGGGCTCAATCACTTCTGCCGAGCCTCCAAGATGTTTTTCCCTCACGCCGAGGCACGGATGAAAAAACTGGCGAAGGAGTGGAAGAAGAAAAATGCGCGATCGCAAGGCTAATAAGCTTGACAATGACCTGATAAATCAATCCCCCATCCCCCCTGCCGAAGGGGAGAAAAGGGAATTATGGAGGCTATCCATGAAAAAAGATCGGTACCTCTTTGTTCTATTTCTTTTCTTTCTCCTCGCTTCATCCGCCTTCTCAGCCGGGCTGCTTCTTTTCGACAAGTCCGAGTTCGCCGCCCGCCGGCAGAAGCTCATGGAGGCGATCCCGGACGGAGCGGCGATCATTCTCGGCGCCCTGCCACCGACAGGCTACAACGAGTTCTTTCAGAACAACGACTTCATGTATTTTAGCGGCGTCGAGATCCCCAATGCCATGCTGATCATCGACGGCAAGCAGAAGACGACGACACTCTTCTTCACGATCTCGGAAAGCGCGGCGCGCAACGACGGCATCGGCCTGGAATTGGTCAGAAACGCTAAAGACGTGACGGGGATCGAGCGGGTTTCCCCAATCGACCAGTTCACCGGCGCCCTCTCCCGGCTCGCCGGCCAGGGCTGTGTCCTATACACGTCTTTCAAGCCTGAAGAGCTCAGCCGCGAATGTTCGTCCGAGAAGTTCGGCCTTCTCCAGAACGCCATGACCTTCAACCTCTGGGACGGCCGGTTGACCCGCGAGCTCCAGTTCGTCAAAAACCTCAAGGACCGCTTCCCGCAGGCCGTCGTAAAAGATTGCGCTCCGATGATCTGGGACCTGCGGTCGATCAAGTCTCCGGCGGAAATCGATCTTCTGCGCAAAGTCGGCCGGATCGGCGTCGAAGCGCACCTGGCGATGATGAAGGCGACCAAGGTCGGTGTCCCGGAATACGAAATGTCCGCCGCCTTCGATTACATCTCGAAGAAAGCGGGCGCGCGCGACATCGCCTACAACGTCATCATCAGCTCGGCCGAAAACCACCCCTACCTCCACTACTACAAGCACGACCGGATCCTCAAGGACGGGGATTTCATCGTCGTGGACGCGGGGCCGAATTACAATTATTATGTCGTGGACATTTCGGCCTCGTACCCGGCCAACGGCAAATTTACCCCGCGCCAGCGCGAGGTCTACGGGGCCTGCCAGGCTATCCAAAAAGCCTGCCGGGAGGTTTACAGGCCGGGGATCACTTCCCGGGACGTTCAGCCTCAGGTGAACGAGATTCTCATGAAAAGGGGATTCGACATCAATAAGGACCTCTTTAAGATCCGGACGATGCAGGTCGGCATCAGCCACAACGTGGGAATGGCCGTTCACGACGTGAGCGCCGGGCCGAGGGGCCCGCTCAAGCCGGGAATGGTCTTCGCCTGCGACATCTACGCGGTCTTCGCGAAGGAGGACCTGGGCGTGCGCGTCGAAGACACGGTCGTGATCACCGAGACCGGATGCGAGAACCTAACGCCCGGCCTTCCGCGCGAGATCGCTGAAATCGAAACCTTTATGAAAAAGAAATAGAATAACAAGTTCCCGAAATTTCCGAGCTATTTCGCTTCAAGCCTGATATTCTTATAGATCTTTCCCCCCTTCATCACGAACATCACCCGGCGGAGGGCCATGATGTCCTTCGGGGGATCACCGGCCACGGCGACGATGTCGGCCTCCATGCCGGCCATCAAGGAGACATCGGCTTCAGTTTTTGGCTTTACTATAATGAGGGTAATGAATTAAAGTCAATACGGAGTAGATCTGACCGTATATCACTTTCGGGGACATGATTCCCTGTCCCTGGCGGTTTTCAACGGTATCGTCCTTTGGGGCGCTACCGACCAGACAGGGACAGGGTATCGTGTCCCCCTTGCATTTGAAAGAGATATACGGTCAGGGAGCAGATGACGGCCATGCGCGCGCGTATCAATTATAGAATGAACTTGACCCTTGCAGCCCTGGCCTTGGCCCTAGCTCTGTGTCCGGCTTGGGGACATCAACCCGGCGGACTGAACAAGACTCGCCTAAAAACCCTTAAAGTCATCATGCCCTCGTATAGCGCCGAGCTCCAGATAGATGGAAAAGAGCTGGATAAGCTCGGGTATGAGAGGATCTTCAAAATCCCTGAGGATATTATCCTCCCCGCCGGCAAAGACTCGATCGAGCTGGTTGCGACCATCCGGCCGAACAACTATTCGCTGATCACCCGAACGCGCAAAGTGAGCTTAGCGGGCGGTGCGGATATCGTCGTGGACCTCCGCGAAGAAGACGCGCGTCAGCCGGACAGGATTTTCATTCGTTTTTTTTCCACGCCTCCGGACATCGTCGAGGCGATGCTGAAGCTCGGACGCGTCGGTCCGAAGGATACGGTTTATGACCTCGGCTGCGGCGACGGCCGGATGGTCATCGGCGCCGTGGGTTTGTACGAGGCCAAGCGGGGTGTGGGCATCGACCTCGATCCTGAGCGCATCAAGCAGAGCAAGGAAAATGCCCGGGCCGCGGGAGTGGCGGACAAAGTGGAGTTCCGCCAGGGTGATGTCCTCGACATCAAGGACCTCTCGGACGCGGACGTCGTCTTGCTGTTCCTCGGCCAGGATATAAACCTGGCCCTCCGTCCGCTCCTCCAAAAAACGCTCAAGCCCGGAGCCCGCGTCGTTTCGAGCTATTTCAGCATGGGCAGCTGGAAGCCGGACCGCACCGAACTCGTCCTGGGGGAGGACGGCAACGAGTACCCCCTCCATCTATGGATCATCAAATAACTCTTTTAGAATTTGTGGATCGTCAGGCTCTTGTAGATCCGCCCCGGCTGGAGGATCGTCGAAGGAAAATCCGGCTTATTCGGCGAATCGGGAAAATGCTGCGTCTCCAGGCAGAATCCGGAATGTTTCTTGTAGACCTTGCCTGCTTTTCCGGTGTTCGTTCCATCCAGGAAGTTGCCGCTGTAGAACTGGATCCCCGGCTCGGTCGTGTAGATTTCCATGATCCGTCCGCTCCTCGGCTCAAACACCCTCGCCGCCAAGCCCATCGCCGCCTCCCCCTTGCTCAAGACAAAATTATGGTCGTAACCGCCTTCGACTTGCGCGATTCGCGAGCCGATCGCCGTGGGCGCCGTGAAATCCATGGCCGTGCCCTTGACCGGAGCCAGCTCCCCGGTCGGGATGAGCCCTTTATCCACGGGCGTGTATTTGTCGGCGCTGAGCATGAGCTCGTGGCCGAGGATGTCGCCGTTGCCCTGTCCGGCCAGGTTGAAATAGCTGTGGTGGGTCAGGTTGACGGGCGTCGCTTTATCCGTAGTCACTTCATAGCTGATCCTGAGCTCGTTATCGTTCGTGAGCGTGTAGATGACTGTGGCATTGAGGTTGCCGGGATACCCTTCCTCGCCGTCTTTGCTGAGGTAGACGAATTTCACCCCGACACCGTTATCTTCCTTGATCGGCATGGCCTTCCAGACGACCTTATCGAATCCCTTGAGGCCGCCATGGAGGTGATTCTCGCCGTTATTCGTGGCCAGCTTATACGTGACGCCGTTGAGTGTGAACCGGCCTTTAGCGATCCGGTTGCCATAGCGGCCGACGATCGAGCCGAAGTAGGGACTATTTTTCACATAGCCGTCCAAATTGTCATAACCGAGAACGATGTCGGCAGGCTGTCCGTTCTTATCAGGCACGTCGAGCGAAATCAGCGTCGCGCCGTAGGTCATGAGGCGCGCCTTGAAGCCTTTGTCATTGGTCAACGTGTAGAGTTCGACCGCAGTGCCGTCGGCAAGATTGCCGAAGGGCTCTTTTGTTGCGTTCATGTGCGGAAGTCCTTTCGTTGGAGTAGATTCGGCCGGCGCCGGCGGCTCCTTTTTGCACGCCGGAAGGCCCAGAATCAAGGCCAGGATGAAGACCGCAGCCATCGCGCCGGAAACGATCTTTTTCATGTTCATGTCGCCCTCCTCCTTTTTCCTCATCCTGAAATCAATTCCGTCATCTTCGAGAATTACAAAATATCAGAATTCCGGCTGGGAGACAAACTCGCCATCCTTATATTATTGTTCGTTCAGCAAATCCTGCAGGTCCCTGAAATCCTCCGGAGAAAAATCAGCCCAAAGGTATGGAAAAGCCATTTTATTCTGGATGAGAGGATCGGCGTCTTTCTTCAATCGGCCTCGATCGACGAGTTCCCGCCAGATGCGCGTTCCGGGGATCGGTGAGAAATAGGCCATCCGGGGCTTTGCTCCCAGGCGGCGGACATCGCCCACGCTTTCCCTGATGCTCGCCGCATCCTGGTTCGGAAGTCCGGCCATGAGATACACGCTGATGTCTTCGCGCCTGTAACCGGCCTTTTCGAGATAGCCGATCGCCCTCTCCAGATCTCCCTTGGCGACTTTAGGACAGGCTTCCCGGATGACATTCCGGTCCGTTGACTCCTGACTGAGGTAGAGCGACCTGACATCGGCTTTCCAGAAAAGATGGGCCATGTCCTGGTCGATCTCCCGGATATGAAGCCCGTTGGGCGTATGGAACGAGACCGGCCATTTCCGGCGGACGACCTCTTCCAAGATCGGGATGATATGGGACTCGGGCTTGAGGAGGAGCGCGTCGTCATAAAACGCGAAATGGCGCGTGCCGAAGCGTTCCGCATGGTCCGCGATTTCCGCGACGACGTCCTCGGGGTTTCGCTGTTCGAAACGATCATGAAGAAGAGGTCCGGCGCAGAAGGCGCAGGTGAACGGACAGCCGCGGGACGTCAGAAGCGGAAGAGAATCTTTATTGTTGAGCAAGTCGAACGCAGGACAGGGCATATCTTTAAACGATGGGAATTCAGCCTCGCGGACTGATCCGTCCCCCCATATTTCGCGAACGAGAGGAATGATCTTGTTTTCGGCCGGTCCCGTGATGATCTTATCCGCTCCGGAAAATTGTCTGGCGTGGTCCTCGGCCAGCGTTGCGTAAATGCCGCCGAGAACGATCGGCGCCGCGCCGAATGTCTCCCGGACAAGCTCGACCGCGAGTTGAACGCCGGGGTACCAGTAGGTCATCGTGCACGTCATCAGAACCAGGTCGGGGACCGGAATCCGCTCGAGCTCCTTTTTAAACACGGAAACGGGAATCCCGTAGCGGGAATACTTCCGGGGGACGGCTTTTAATATCTCCGGCTTCGTCACTTCCTCCTTGAGGAAATGCCCGCGGCCGTCAGCCTTGGACTTTGGCCCTATCTCCAGCATGGGATGAAAACGGTCGAGGCAATTGATGAAATGAAGGTTGACCTCGGCCTGCTCCCGCAGGATCGAAGCGACATAGAGAAGCCCGAGCGGCTTCAGCCAGAAGTCATAAGCGGTGAAGTCGTAGATCCAGGGATTGATCAGGAGGACATTCTTTCTGGGTTCAGGTCTACGCATTGGGCATAATTCGGGGATAGAAACTCCATGTTGGATTTACGTATTGTCTCCCCGAATTTGTTCGAAAGTGAGAAGGCATGGGATTAATCCCAAGCTAAACAGGGACGGCCTTTTTTTGAGGACCGTCCCCGATTTTTTCTGGTGCGGAAGGTGGGACTTGAACCCACACAGCCTTATAATCGGCTATAAGCTCCTGAGGCTTACGCGTCTGCCTATTCCGCCACTTCCGCACGTTCGCAAACATCGGGAAAATAAGGCTAAAAAGCTCAAATATTATAAGCTTTATCAGCCCTCGAGTAAAGCCCGCGAATCGCGCCCTCTTGACAAAAGGCCTGTCCGCCTTTATTTTAGAGGTGTATGGCCGTCTCCATCACAAGAGAGCGCGTCTTAAGATTACCAATCAAAAAGGGACGTTTAAAAACATCCGATGAATTTCTGCCTAATTTTTCCAAGGAGGTTCTATGAAACTTTTGAGCCGGCAACAGATCGAAGCCCTCTCCCGCTTCAAAAGCGAGACGTATCTCACGACCTCGTTTTTCCTCAACACCGATAAGAGCCGTTTTTCAAAAAAAGAGATCCTTGTCTCCGCCAAGAATCTTTTAGCCGTCGGCCGGGCGCGCCTCGAAAGCCTGGACCTC
>Ga0256868_10001548_pt1 | contig 12418 bp, 13 predicted proteins | sample RVTome_13_FD_187341 | JGI IMG/M metagenome (GOLD analysis project Ga0256868, IMG submission 187341) | Soil microbial communities from uranium-contaminated site in the Upper Colorado River Basin, Wyoming, United States - RVT92D227 HiSeq ... | reverse complement strand
ATGCTTGGAATTGATTCACTTGATGATATTATAAAAGAAATAAAATCAGATAAGAAAGAAAAAGACACAATAATTGAAAGATTAAGTCATCATCTTATTGATGTAGATGGAAAAGACAAAATAAATATTCACAAGGATGAAATAGAAAAATTAGAAAAAAAGGACGATGAACACAAACAATCAACAAAAACAATAATAAAAAAAATCGAAGTTTTGAAAAAAGAACAAGAACAGCTCTTAGAAAATTTTAAGAAAAATAAAGATGAATATGAAAAAATAAAAGAAAAAAAAGAAATGTTATCCGAGAAAAAAACCCTTTTCGAAGAAAAAGAAATGATTGGTAAAGAAATCAAGAATATATCTTCTAAAATAACAGAACGACAAAAAAATATAGAACAACAAAACAAGAGTCTAGAACCTTTTAAAGATTTAGAGAAAAATATCGGAATATCTAAAAAAAGATTAGGTGAATTAGATTCAAAAATAGAAGAATTTGTTAAAAAAATAGAGCAGAAAAAAACACTTATCGAAAGAACCAAACAAGAAATAAAGGAAATTGGTTCTAAAAAAGAAAAAATTTTTAAAATTGGTCCTAAAGCAAAATGTCCAACCTGCGAAAGGGTTCTTTCTCATCAATATGAAACTCTTTTAAAAAAATTTAAAGAAGAGATGATAAAAAAAGAAAATGAAATCTCGTCGTATTCAAAGGAAATAAACTCAGTCGAAGAAGAAAAAGAAAAATTCTTGCGAGAAAAACAAGCTTTTGAAAAAAAGAAAAACTATCTTGAAATTCAATTTAGAGATAAAGAAAAAATTCAAACAACAATTAAAAACATTCTAAAAGAGCTGGATGAAGAAAAAATTGATTTAAAGACTAAGCAACAAAGATTTAAGGAACTGAAGTTAGTAAAATTTGATGCAAATGAGTATAAAAAAGTTGTTTTTCAGGTTGAAGAATTTTATAACAAATACCAAGAAGCTTTAGAGAAAAAAGATAATAAAAAAGATGAATTGAATTCTGCTAATCTAGAGTTTGAAAGAAAAGAAAGTGAAAGGAAACTATTAAATCAAAAGATTGAAAATTTAAAAGAAAAAATTTCAGAATTACAAGAATACTTATCTAAAATAAAACAAGAAAAAATAATAACTAATAATCTTGGGATGTTATCAGAGATTATGTCTAATTTTAGAACATTTTTAATATCCAGGATTCGGCCAACATTAGCATCATATTCATCGGATTTTTTTGAACGGTTAACTGATGGTAAATACAGAGAACTTGAGCTTGATGAGAATTATAATCTTTTAATCTATGACAATGGAAATCCTTACGAAATAGAACGTTTTTCCGGTGGAGAAGAAGATTTAGCAAATCTTTGTTTACGTTTAGCTATTTCTGAAGTAATAACAGAGCGAGCTGGTGGTGTTTTTAATTTTATTATACTTGATGAGATTTTTGGATCGCAGGATATTTTTAGACGTCAAAATATTATGAAAGCGCTTAACAGCCTGTCATCTAAGTTTAGACAAATTTTCTTGATAACTCATATAGACGATGTAAAAAATGATGTGGAAAACATTATTTTCGTTAATGAAAATGAAGATGGAACAAGTTCAATAAAAATTGAATAAAAAAAAGGAAAGAAATTTTTTTATCTTCTAAAAAATCTTTTTTTGTTTTTTGTCGTTTCTTCTGTAGATTTTTCTTCTACTTGTTGTGGTTGTTGCTCAGGCATGGTGTAATTACTTATTTGTCCAATAGGTGGTGATGCCGAAAATAGTCTTGAAAATATATCTTTATTTGAGTTATACCAGTTCTGCCAATTTTGGTTTTCCTCTCTTAATCTCGTGCATTCTGAATTTGTTTCTTCATATAATTGGTATAACTTTGTCAATCTTTCTTTTTCTTTTTCGTACTCGGCATTAAGTGATTCATACTTGTCCTTGAATTCCGAAAAATTCTCTTTTTCTCTCAATTTGATAATTTGATTATTTAGATCATTTATCAAGTGTTCTTTGCTTGAATTTTGTGTCTTTAAATCTGTTATTTCTTTTTCTAATTGATTTTTTGTATTATCAAATTCACCGTACCGCTGTTTGTATTCATCAAATTTTTCTAGTTTATCTTGATTTTCATCGAGTTTCTGGGTAAGAGTATTAATCCTTGCGGTTAGATCATTTTCTAGTTGTTTTTTAGATGTTTCTGCTGATTTGATTCTGTTTTCATAATCAGATATTTTCTTTTCTACAGCAGAGAGCTCTTCTTCTTGGTTTTTATACGCATCCCAAAGTTTCACTAATCGTTCTTTTTCTTTTTCTAGTTCTTCGCTATATTTTTTTGCTCCTTCAGTGACCTCTTTTTTTTGTTTTTCAGCTTCAGCAATTTTATTTTCGAAGTTTTCTATCATTCCGCCAAGATCTTCAAGATCACCTATAGACAACATTTTTTGTATCCTGGATAGATCCTCTGTGTTTTTAGAGAAAGAGTTTTTAATCGTATCTATCTCGTGAGACACAGCTTGCAATTTTTCTCTAAGCGAGTCTATATCTTCCAGCCCTTTATTTTCTAAAACCATAATTTATTCTGCCTCCCTTATTATAAAGGTCAAAGAGAATGATATTGATGCTATTTAAGGATTTTCATAAAATTAACATAAAAATACTTTTTTTTCTTCTATAAAATTTTTACTTTAATATTTTTTATTATGAAAATAATTCACCATTAAACTAATAAACCATATTAGGTATACGTATTTCTTAGAAAACCTCGGTGCAAGGAGGAGTAATTGGATGGGATTATTTGGAAAAGGTAGCCTTTCAGCTATACTTCAAAAAATTTTTGGTAAAAAGCATGCTAAAATAGGAATTTACGGTCCACCAAATGTTGGAAAAACAACTCTCGCTAATCGTATTCTTCGTGATTGGACTGGAGATATAATGGGTTCTGTTTCTGATATTCCTCATGAGACCCGTAGAGCAAAATGGAAAAAAGATGTGAAAGTTGAAAATGGAAATTCACATTTAACTATGGATATTGTTGACACTCCAGGAATAGCAACAAAGGTTGATTTTAAAGAATTTATGAATGTTTATGGCATGAACAAGGAAGAAGCAAAAACCAGAGCTAAAGAGGCAACTGAAGGAGTTATTGAAGCTATTAAATGGCTAGAAGATATTGATGGAGTTTTACTTGTGATGGATGCAACACAGGATCCATTTACTCAAGTAAATGTAACTATTTTAGGAAACCTTGAGGCTAGGAATTTACCTGTTTTGATTGCTGCTAATAAAATAGATTTAGAAGAATCAAGCCCTGCAACCTTGAAATCTGCTTTTCCTCAACATCCTGTTATACCAATAAGCGCTCTAACTGGTTATAATTCAGAAAATCTTTATTCAATGATGATTAAACACTTTGGCAAAAAACACAAAAAAAGATGGAGGTAAATAGTTTGTTGAAGAAAGAGGAAGGAATTTCATTTAATCTAATTTCTCGTAATAAACTTGATAAACTATCATCAAATGAAAAACTAAAATTTATATTAAGTGAGGTTAAAAAAGGTAAAATTCTTGTACTTGAGCATGGTCTGACTCCCATGGAACAAACAAGTCTTATAGAAAACACAATGAGAGAAATTGAGCAAGATACTTTCATTGGAGTTGAGATGGAAGGCTATGAGCAAGAAAATCCAACGTTTTTTCAAAAAATATTTAAAATTTATAAAAAACCAAGAGTTACAATGATAGGACCTGCTGATTTATTAAAAACTGTTCATAAAGATAACAATATTATTCAAATAAAAATTATACCTGGTAGAGGTGCTAAATAAATAATGCCGCATCAATGTCTTAAATGTGGTAAAATTTTCGAAGAGGGTTCAAATCAACTTTTGAAAGGATGTCCAGTTTGTGAAGGAAATCATTTTTTTTATACAAAAGAACCTTTAAATGAGGAAAGTAGAAAATCCTTAAACGATAAATTGGATAAAGATATTAACTCAAAATTAGCTAAAATAATAACTAAAGCAAAAGAGTTAACTAATGATACTAATTGGATTAATATCAAATCAAAAGACATTGATGAAGAAATAGAAAAATATATAGCTAAAACAAAAAAAATAACTGCTGATAATAAAGAAAATATTGAAATTATTACAGAAGAAAAATATAGGAAAGAATTAATTGAAAAGATTAAAACAGAAACCGCAAAATCTAATGAACCGGAAACAATTAATATTGAGGAACCTGGTAAATATAGAATCGATATCAAAGGCCTTTTAGAGGAAGAGCCGATAATTATTCAGAAAGATGGCTCATATACCATCCATTTACCATCAGTTTTTAAAATGATAAATAAAGTGAAAAAGGAAAAAATGTAAATAATTTTTTATAGTTTTAATCTTCGATGTAATTTTACAACAGTTTCAACAGCCGATTTTGCATTATCTATACGATCTTGCGCTTGTAAACGTGACATACCTGGTCCTGTTATACCAAGTCCTATTGGTTTTCTGTATTCAACAGATAAATCTGTTATTTTTCTTGTCGCATGTTGTATAACAATCTCATCGTGCTCTGTTTCTCCTTCTATTACCGCCCCTAGTACTATTACTCCATCAACATCCTTTCTTTCTATTAGTATTTTTGTTGGAAGTGGTATGTCAAAAACACCTGGTACTTTAACAATATGTGTTATATCTGCTCCTAGAAATTGTGCATGTTCTTTTGCTCTTTCAAGCATCATCATTGTTATATCGTAATTGAATTCAGAAACTACAGCACCTATTCTTATTTTTTCTTCTTTAATCATTTTATTTCACCTCCCTTAATTTTTTAAAGGTCCTACATCTTCAAATCCTTCACGCAAACCCTTACCTGCTTTCTTTCTAAGCTTTTCAGGTTTAAACAACAAATCTAAAACATTTAACGCATGCTCTCTTGCGCGTCTATCAGCTAAATTAGCAAGTTCTTTTTCGTCTTTTGCTTCATCTTCATAAACAAAGACTTCTATTATGTGTTTATTGCACATAATTTGTGTCTGTAATAAAGCAGAACTTGCTTCATGAGCGCATTGTTTATCTATCGGTTTTGGGCCAGGCATTCCTAGCGCAATTACAATATCACAACTTTGCTCATCAAATAGTTTTTTACACGCAACGGGTAAATCCTTGATCCCTGGTACTGTGTAGCGTATTATTTTAAATCCAGTTCTATTTGTTTTCAACTCATCAATTGCTGATTTTCCCATATTATATCGTGAAAATGTTGTGTCTGCAACACCTATTTTTTTCATTTCTTTTCTATTTTCTCCATATTCTTTTGAAAATCATATGCAGCAATAATTTTACTAATTATCTTACGTGTACCTTCAAGGTCACTTCCACCTTTAAACTCGTGTAGTCTTACGACTTTAGCTTTAATGTTTCTTTTTTTTAATTGGATTTTTATTTCATTTTCGTCATGTATTTGGTCAAAACCAAGTGCTATTATATCTGGTTTTATCTCTTTTACAATTTCATAATTGTCATCTTCATATCCAATATATGCTTCGTCAACAATTCTTAATTCTTTGATAATGCTAAGTCGAATTTCTTGGGAAGTTATAGGTTCATGTTTTAATTTTCTAACAGTAGAATCTGTTGCTACAACAACAGCCAAAGTATCACCAAGTTTCTTTGCTTCTTTTAAATAGTAAATATGACCCATATGTAAGATATCAAAAGTTCCAGTTGCCATTACTTTGACCATTTTTTCCAAGCCTCAATTATTTCTTTACCTTCCAAAAAAACAAGATCATGATTTAATGCATATTGTTTTGCTTTTTCTTTTTCTAAAGCTTTACCATAGTCACCCATAATTTCACAACCGCTTCCAACTGGAGTAAGATTAGCCATCTTTAGTATTGATATAACTAACTCCGTATGTCCCCTTCTTTGATCAAGAAGTTTTTCTGACGCTATACAAATTGGTACATGTCCTGGTGATCGAAATTCTTTCCCTAAAAGAGTAAGGGCTGAATCATCATTGAGATTTTCAATTTTCTTTGCTAAATCAGCAAATTTTTTCATTGTTAGACTGCGGTCAATATCAGTGATTCCGGTGAATGTTTTCCTATGATTAATGTAAAGTGAAAATGATGATTTTGTGTCATACGGTATATCATTTGGTACAAGTGCTCTTAATACAGGATATTTATTATTTATATCTAAATAAAGATCTGAAAGAAATGGAAGTTTTAATTTATCTGCTATTTCTTTTGAAATCATAAGAAAAATAAGTCCACCACCGTCTTTTCTCATTGTTTTTATTGATTGTGGTGTTGTAAATTGTGAAGCTATTACAAGATCTGTTTCACATTCTCTACTTGCATCATCGAAAATTAGAATGAATTTTCCTTTTCCGAGTTCTGATTTAGCTTTTTGAATATTTTTTATAAATTCACCCAATAGTAAATTTGCTACCATTAAAATAATTTTTGGGTTACTACTCAGAAATTGGTTGACTAACTCTAACCTTATTTTTTGATGCTAGACGTCTAGTAATGTATCCAGCTATACGGTTCCTCAAAAGATTACTACTTACATCGGTAAATTCAGCAACTTTTTCCTTATTATGTTGAAAATCCCCATTTGTAAATTGTTCTGGATAGATCTCAATAAGTTCTAATGCAACCTTTTTTATAAACGTCTGTCTGATATTTCCCAGGTTATCACCTTTTATATTAAGGAAGTCGGAATATTATTTGTTATATATATACTTTGGTTACAAACTCTTATAAAATAATTTAAGCTCGAATTCAACAATTTTAAATAATAGTATACATATGATTAAAGATAGGGTGGAATAAAATTCCGTCAAAAAAATTATCCTTGAAATTGATTGCAGGACAAAGACTAGATAAATTAGAAGAGTACGCACTACAAAGTGATACCATTAGAAAAATTGGTGCTATGGTGTATAATTCTTCGGCATACAGCTATGTTTCAAAAAAAATAAATGAATTTCGTGACATAAAATTATTTGATCAAATAAAGAATGATGAGATTCCAAAGCACGTTGCAATTATTATGGATGGAAATAGGCGTTTTGCTTCAGAACTTGGCTTACCCCCAAACGCAGGTCACTTATTTGGTAGGGATAAATTAGAAGAAGTTTTAGAGTGGTGTTTTGACATTGGTATTAAAAATTTGACAGTATATGCTTTTTCAACGGAGAATTTCGATAGAGATAGTACTGAAGTAAAAACTTTAATGACCCTATGTAAAAATGAGCTAGAAAAAGCATCAAAAGATTCAAGAATACACAAAAATCAGGTAAAAATAAGAGTGATTGGTCGTTTAGATTTATTACCTGATGAAATATCAAAATCAGCTCAATATGTTATGGATAACACAAAAGATTACAATAATTATTCCTTGAACATTGCGATTGCATATGGTGGAAGAGAAGAAATAATTCAAGCCATACAAAAAATAGCTTCTGATGTAAAAGAAGATAAATTAAAAATTGAGGATATAAAAGAACCCATTGTTTCCAAATATCTATATACGAGCGGACTACCAGACCCAGATTTAATTCTTAGAACTTCAGGCGAAGAAAGAATATCAAATTTTCTTTTATGGCAACTTGCTTATTCAGAATTGTATTTTTCAGATGTTTATTGGCCTGCTTTTCAAAAGAGAGATTTTTTAAAAGCAATAAAAACATGCCAACAAAGAAAAAGAAGATTTGGGAAATAAATATTAAATTTAAATTTCTTCTTTTACTGTCTCAAAACATGTACATGTGAGTGTTCTACCAACTCCTCTTATAAGTCTTAGTTTGTCAACAATTAATTTTCCAATTTCTTCCAATGATGTTCCTCGTACTTTTACTAATAAATCATATTCACCTGATATAATATGGACTTCAAAGACATTAGGTAATAATGCAATTCGTTTGGCAAGTTCTCGTTGAGATATGTTTACATCAGATTGAAACGCAACAAAAATAAAGACGGTACAAGACAAACCAATGTTTTTGTAATCAGGAATTATTGTAAAAGATTTTATAATACCTTTTTCTGTCATTTTTTGTATTCGGTCATGAACAGTTACTCTAGGTATTTTCAAAGTTTTTCCAATGTTTTTAGTAGTATTTCGTGCATTTTTTTTCAATTCGTTAAGTATAATTTCATCTTTTTTATCAATCATAGCCGACATTATGTCGGATTTATTATTTAAATTTTACTTTTAATCGTATTTTTGATAAAAAAATAAACGATATTATTATATTACACAGTAAAATACTAACAATCGTGGTTAAATGAATATATCTAAAAAACTATTTATAGTTAATATAATCATATTATTCATAAATTTAACATATTTTTCAACTATAAATGCAAATATAAACAAAGAATTTTTTGATATCAATCCGGTTGTTGTTAACTCGAATATAAGCAGACCGAATTATGAAAATGTAACTATTCATAGGTTTTGCCATATTGAAAGTGGGAACGTTGAACATAGAAATTTAAATGGAGCTTTTTTTTGTATTCCTATTGTCATAGGATCTGAAATAAGACATTTTGTAACAGGCAGTTTTTCTATACATTTAAAAGGTGGTGGAGTGAGACTAACTGTATCCAAGATTTTTAGAATGGCAACCTATAAAGAAGATGTCATTGTTAGTGTAAGGGGATTCATTGGTATGGTTCAACCAACTGGAGGACTATCAGATGGTTTTCTTTCGGGATATTCCCTGATTACAAGTGTCGTACCATTAGAAAATCAACAGAAAAAAATAGATTATTTTTCAATTGAATCGTCAAAGTCATCTTCTTTTTCAATTTCATCTGCAATCTTTGCTAGCTTTACAAATTGACTATAAAAAAAATAAAAAATTACAGCTACAGCTAGGGTTATTATTGAAAAAGCAAGTATTGAATTTGGGAAGCTACTTTGGGAAAAATCATATATCTGTTTTACAAAACCTGTGCTATCTTCACCCACAAATAAGGCAGTAACCTTGATAATAATAAAAATTAAAAGAAGAATAACTCCAATCAATAGAAAAAATTTAAAGAGAAAATTTGATTTGAAATTTTTGTCGATTGGAAAATATCTTTTTTTAATCATATAAATCAGAAAAATTAATATTAACTCGGGGCGGAACTGTCTGAGACATTAAGAGCATTCTGGACTTTGCTCTGTAGCTCATTTAATTTTTCTTTTGTTCTGCCCTCTTGTTTTTCAAGGGTGCTCTTTCTTAATTCCAGGCTTTCTTTATTTGTTTTTAATTCTTTAATAACCTCATTTTTTCCTTTAGTTTTTATTAGAAGTGCCCCAACGCTTTTATATACAGGTGTTTTTTCATCTGTTTTATCTAATTCCTCTAATGCCTCTTCTGTTTCTTTTAATCTTAGATCAATCTGTTGGCGTTGCTGCATAATCATTTGCAATTGCATTCTCATCTGTTGTAACCTATTAATTTGATCTTGTAGTTGTTTAGAAATTTCTTCTTCTGCCATAGTTATGTTCTCCAATTTTTTTTTGTAATAGGTTATTTTCCTTTTAAAGCTATTGTATTTTGAATATATATAATTCAGAATTTCACACTCAATTTATGATTTGTTAATATAATCACAAAATTTTATAATTATAACTTTTGTTATTTATTTACGTTATTGCAATTATTATCTGTATATTAAATATAATATTATATTGGAACTTTAAATATAATAGAAAATATTAAATAGAAAGATGTAAATATCAAAAGCTAAGGGTTATTATCCTATTTGGGGGATAAAAAATGAAAAAAAATGATAAAATAATTGTTATTTTTGGAGTAGCTATACTTATTTTAGCCTCTATAGGAATATATTATTGGGTTCCTGAGGAAATAGGAGTTAAAGCAATTGGGGCAAAAGAATTTTTAGGGGTAACTGGAAATATAAAAGATATACCTGAATCTATTACTGTTTCTGAAAATAATCCTTTTTATCCACTTATTGCAACACCTTTAGCTATTAATTATGATGAAAACGGAGATCAAACAATAATACCTCTTTATGTAATGAATACTGAAAATCCTTCTGAAGCAGTTATAAAAATTCAAAATGAGATAGGTGGCGGGAAAAGTAATGAACTAATTAGAGATGATGAATCAGCTAAGAGCGCTTCTTTAAGAATTGCTAAAACATACTGGGAAAATAGTGAAGCAGCACTAATAATTGAAAATAATCAAACTGGATACAATCTTGGTGTGATAGCAACACCATTAGCCTCATATCTTAGAATTCCGGTTATTCTAACTGAAGAAATAGATACTGATGTAACCAATATTTTAAATGAACTTGATGTGAAAAAAACAATTGTATTAGGTGAAAATTTAGAGGGTTTTGGTCAGATTTTAAGACTTGAATCAGTTGATGAGATAATTAACACAACTATAAGTTTAATTGAGGAGAAATTTGATCAAGATATCGACTATATAACCATTGCAAATCCGGTAGATGCATGGTCACCTCAGGTTCTAAATAGCACTTCATTTTCTTTTGGACCAAAAACAGTTCCATCTGGGTCTAGTACATTTCTTCGTCAGGCATTATTTAAGGGTAAACAAAGCTATAAATTAGGCACTTTTAAAATTCCAAAAGACTATAAATATGCGCTAATTAAATTTGAAGGGATAAACCTTGATTACGAAAACGTAGATAAATTTGGAGATTTTGCGACATTCAGGGCTGGTGCAGATCTTGAAGATATTCCTCCAGCACTCCAAAACATTGAAGGATTTGCAGGTGGTACAAGTACGGGTGGTGTGGGAGAAAGAGATTCAAATGGTAATTTAATTCGCGATGTAGTCTATGGTGAGACGGTTTTGTATGATAGAGGAGGTGTTGAATATTCAGTTTATAGCAAAGGTCAATGGATGATTAAAAAGCAAGGAAGAGTTGCTGCAAATGTTGTAATAGAGAAACTAGAAAATCCAGTATATGCTATGATGAAAAATCTTTCGTCTCTTGCACCTTACTTAACAGCATATCATAAAGGAATTGTTTTTGGAAAACCAGAATTTGCTTTTACTGTTGATGATAATATTTTAACTGAACAAGGAGAAAAAGCACCCGGTTTTTATATGCCCCGAAGAAATCATAGGATCACATATAAATCCAATGCTCATATTTTTGATGCTATTCATAAACCATTAAATGAATTATTAGCAAATCTTGCTGGAATCGAATTAGGTAATGACAATGATCTAAAAGAATTACGAGATTATTATGATGAATCCCCGGTTTACATCGCACTTGTAGGTGATGCAACTGTTGTTCCAAATTATATCTATCAGAATTATAATGAACCTATTGATTATTGGAATGGTATATATAGCTGGGGTGGTGGTACACCAAGTGATGTTATATATGGAGATATTGATCCTTTACCTTACAATTGGGATAATATCGCAAATGATATTTTCACAGAATATCCGTATCAGGAAAATATTGTTGGTAGGATAACTGGTTGGGATGCTCAGGATGCTAGTGCTTTAATTTTAAGAAGCATCTTTTATAATGAAATTGTTGAAAAATTACAGGAATGGAAAAATAGTTTTGCAGTTTTAGTGGGTTCTGGTCAGGATTTCAGAGAACCATTAGCTAGATACCCATTAGCAAAAATTTTTGGTACAACTTCTGCTGGTGAACCAATGAAAATGTGGACAGGTTTTACGGAATTAACAACAGATGGTACAGTAGAAGATTTAGTAAAACCTTTAGGTTTTGATAATATTTATGTAGCTAAAAACGAATTAGCTCAGAGAGTAGGTTTTAGTAACGAAGATCTAAAGAAAATAAAATTTAAAACAACTATTCTAAATAAACTATTTTTCCGTATACCTTTAATAGAAAAATTAATTGGAAATGACTATGTAATAGGTGGAGAAATAATGGAAAAAAGTAGCTTCATCTTTGCTAATGGACATGGAAATATGGATATTCTTGCAATGGATGGGATAGATTTAACTAGTTCAGGTTTTGGAGGACGTGTTATTCAATATATTCTAAAAAAGGTTCTTGAGGTAGTTAGTCCTTATACCGGGCCTGGATCGTCCCTTGCAGCCCATGGACAATACACAACAAGGGAAGTACCATTAATGGATTTAGGGCCATCTTTCATGTGGCTTGAAAGTTGTATATGTGGTAAAATAGATGGTTTGTATCCAAAAAACAGTCTAGGACAAGCGTTCTTACATGCGGGAATAGCCTCCTTAATTGCTTCACCAACAGGATCTAATATCGCTGGTGGATATCTTGAACCAAAGAAACACAAGTGGGATACTCCAATATCAATTTTTAGAGCATATATAAAATCAAAACTAGATGCAAGAAAAGGAAATTATCCAGATCAACATTTTGGTTTTCTTATTTATTCAG
>Ga0256868_10001547_pt1 | contig 12421 bp, 10 predicted proteins | sample RVTome_13_FD_187341 | JGI IMG/M metagenome (GOLD analysis project Ga0256868, IMG submission 187341) | Soil microbial communities from uranium-contaminated site in the Upper Colorado River Basin, Wyoming, United States - RVT92D227 HiSeq ... | reverse complement strand
GAATCCGGACTGGAAAGATCTGTATGAAGATTTAATATCTGGATTCCCCGATCAAGTCGGGGAATGACATGATTTGTTACAAGAATGACCCACACTCTTACGCGAAGAGCCATTTTTCTCAATGATATCAATGAATCTTCCCCCGTTGTCCTTCACTACAGGCAAATCTAATTCAACTTGGGTTCCCTGCGTTCTGACAACCTCTCTCTTGTCGACTTCCACGGTTTTCTCTGCACAACGAGCGTTCCGACTGCTCCCCCGGCAAGCGTACGTAAAGCATATTTGCTTTCAGGGTCATAAGTGCCGTACCTGGCTGCACAACCAGGCAGATTGAACCATATAAGGAAAAGGGATAGTAAACTGGTGGACTACTGCTTCCCTTCAGATGAATATCATCATTCTTTATCTCATTATGACAGTCGGTACAATCCACAGTGTTTCATCCTGTCTTTTTCTATCATAGCCTTATAGCAATCACTAATATTACCCACCAGTTGCATAAATTCAGCATTATTATGTCTGCAAACCATTGCAGTCAGAAGATTTATGAGTTAGAGTGGAAAAACTTCAAACGCTTATTTTCTCATTGGTTGAATCCCTTCAATTTTTTCTTTAACCGGAAAGTTATGTTTTTCAGCTACCTCAACATGACAGTCGGTACAATCCGCAGGGTTTCCTCCTGTCTTCTCCATCATTTCCTGATATTTCTTTGGATTCGAAAGTTTCACTTTTTCAAGGTGCACTTTTATATGCTCCTGTATGTTTGCTGTATCTTTAATTGGCCCTGTTGCATACGATATATCACCCATACCGAGCACGAGGGAGAGACTAACAATTGTTAAAATTAACATTTCCTTTGACATAATAATTTTTTCTCCTTTAAAACTTAAAATAAGGGTTTGCCATAAGGAGTCCCGTCAATTGAACTATTTCCGTGAAAGTGGCAGTCCATACAGTTGCGGTAGTTACCACCACCCGGGTGACATTGCATACAACCTAGACCACCGCCTGTCGGATGAGTATGAAGGTCACCGGCGTTTAGATTAGTATGGCATCTTCCGCAAAGATATACCCATTCCTTATTATCCCTGCCGTCAGGACCGAGACCTTCGCCATATTGTGTAACTGTCACAGTCCCATTGTTGACCTGTTTCCTGACAAGAAAATTATTTGGAGAACCATGTGGTTCATGGCAATCTGTACAGGCTGTGACATATTGACCGCATTTGGTTATCCCATCATAAGGCACAGCTAAAAGCGATTGGCCACTTTTAGAACAATAGTCTGCCACATAACCTCCATGCATTTCATTGGCCCAGTTAATCTTGTAAAGGGTTCTTCCCAGCAGAGCGCTATTTATGGTATTAGTTGCATTATGGCAATCGGTGCAGAAAGTAACATAATCAGGTAATTTGGAAGGATCGGAGCTACCCGAACCATCCGGTTCATAGGTCACGGCAGAATTATAATAAGGCGCCTGATATCCACCGGTATAATTACTCATTTTCTCACCGGCACTATCGCCCCACAGATTACTGTGATCGCTCGGTTTTGATATAGCCGATTTAGTGGTATCAAAAGAACCTGAAGGTTTGCCGCAGCTTTTTTGTGCAATATGGATATTATGGCAGCCAGAACATGGATTACTGTCAGATGGGAAGTTGGTAAAATTTGGATGGGAACCCGAAAGACCAGTTATGAACCTGTAGGTATCATACAGGTTATGATAAGACAAGCTATTAAATGCATCGAAGATATTATTTGGGGTAGTATCTGGATTTCCTCCAAACGTAATACTATAGCTGTAGTTGCTAAAAGAAGGACTCTGGAGGGTATTTGTATTTATATGGCAGTAAAAGCAGACATTATCACTTTGACTATAAGGTTTTGATGTCACGCCACTGAAATTATCCGCTAACAGGCAGAATTTAGAAGGGCCACCGGTGGGATTTGGCTCACTTCCCCCGATACTCGCATGCTGCTCATGGCAGTGGGCACAATTACCCCTTGCATAATCTGCAGGAAACCCCGTAGCACTCCGGTTAACTCCATATGAAGTATTCCCATGGGCAGAGTTAAGATAAGGACCGGATATAGCTTTGTCAGGATACCATAACCAGATAAAAGAGCAAATAGCTAAGAGCAGAGAGCTAAAGCTTAGAATGAAATGCTGAGATTTTTTATAAAACCACTTATCTTTCAACATAAATCCTCTTATTTGTCAAGATTTGTTTATTTAAAATGATTTTGTCCTTATTCTCTCTTTCGTTTGCTCTATGCTAATTCTTTGACGTATGGCATACATTGCACCCTGATAAAGCTGTTGAAAGCGTTGAACTCTTATAATCCCATCGCAACATCTTGAAATATGGCGATGCATGTGCCCTGTGGCAGGAGAGACACATCACGAGGTCAGTGCCAAGCGTTACCGTACTTGATGGACCGGTCCATCCGCTAAGAGACGGGCGTGCGACAGGGATGAGAGGATCGTACGTTCCTGTGCCTCCGCTTGCGCCAAAAGCAACGGCGAATTCCCCGCTATTGAGAACGATAGCGTCAGAAGGATGCCGGATCCATACGTAAGAAGCATCCTGTTCAATATGGAAGTTACCATGACAACCGGTGCAATAAGCTGTAATAACGTTCGCTCCTGAACTGCTGAACCCTCCGGCGCTTGTTTTGGTTGCGCTCCATCCGAGATATTCATTGTGAACTGATGCACTTGGGTTTTGCTGCCAGTCACTGTCTTCAATCCCGGCCACTCCATACCCGTCTCCACTCATATGTCCTGCAACGAAACGATACCAGCCTTGATCAGCGCTTTCTACAAGGGTCCCGTTCGTGTTTATGTGATGGTAACCGGTCGGACCACTACTGTTCCCCATCATGTGACATTTGGAGCAACCCTGTCTTGTACCGAAATTGGTATTGGTTCCGTAGAGATTGTTATGACACGAGTTTAATCCGCAACCGACGCCGTATGACGCACCTGGAGCTACAGTAAGAATTTCATCGGGATTGTTCGGAAAGATGTTATGGCCGTAGGTATCCTCAGTCTGGACCCAGTAAAAATTGCCTCCTGCAAGACCCATCACCGAATTATAAGATGGCTGTTGGCTGTTGAAAACAATCGGGGCGCCTGTAGCAGGATCTTTCCAGGTGCTCCCGTCTGTCTTTGAATGACAACCCAAACAGGATGCCCGCAACAGATTGCCTTTGGGAGAGGTATCTATCTCACCGGGTCCGAGGATTATCATCGTTTCACCATTCTGACTGTTATGCATGGTGTGGCAGTTGCTGCAGTTACCAGTAACTTTTGCTTCTAACGGCAAATTTTGACAGAATAAACAGAATAATAAGAATAATAAAGAGTATAAGATCTTGCATAAAAAAAACTTCACCCATCTCAGGTGGAAATGCCTGCTTTTTTGATAGGTTACGTCATTCTTCGTATTGATCATCTGTTTCCTGTATATGCCATTTTCTTTTGTTATTTGTCTTTTTAATCAATCATTAAAAGTTAATACCATTGACTTCGTTAGTGTTTCTTTCTCAAGATTATGAGAAATACCTTTTTTTATATATTAAGCAAGAGCTATAACATATATCAACAAAAATACTAAAATATCCACAATTTTAAACTCAATATTTTCATCATGCGAATGCCTATGAAACTTATGTTTTTTTATGCGATAAGTAAGGATTCAGGATTCAAAATCTGGTGTCATTATTTGTAACTATTGCTAACATTTTTTGACAAATAGTATATTCTACTTCTTATGACATTGGATACAAAGCTGTCTCTTTCTGTCAAAATAGAGCATAAATTCAGCCTTTGACGAATGCATACCATGACAGGTAATGCAGGTAATTGGCTGACCATTTCGTGGATCTTTCACATCCTGTCCGAGCGGATGCGTTACTTTATGCTGCTGAGTATGGCATCTTGAACATGTCTGGATATTATCTGCTCTGAAATATAGTTTATTCATGGAATGAGGAGGAATATGACATTCAAAGCATCTTCTGTCTTTCACAGGAACGCACTTGATCGATTTCAACGCCTTCTCCATGAAGATCGTCCTCTTCTCCGTATCTTTGTGACAGGTATAGCACAGTTGAGATTCCTTCATTGTCAGGTTCTTCCTTTTTGACGCATGGTAGCTATGACACAGCGAGCATCCACCTTTTTCATCTTTGATATGTACATCATTCTCTCTAAGTTTTGCAGGATCCTTTTTATGACAACTGAGGCATAAATCCTTTCCTGACATCTTTGTGGTTATCTTCTTGTCAGCTACAATCGGGTTATGGCATTGTTCACATTTTTTGTCTAAAAAGGCTGTATGGCCATACGGACCGAGATGGCCGCTGGTATTTGAGGAATGTCCGCTGTGGCATTCATCGCATTTCAGCTTTTCAATAGCGAAGGTTATGGAGACGTTACCCGCCTTACACTTCGCTGCATGACAGCTTTTGCATAATTTGTTGGGGTTATCACGGATCTGGTTCTCTTCTGAGGATGCATGCGGGTCATGGCAGGATGAACATTCGCCATTCTTGAAAGGAACATGTAAATAAGACTTCTTCAACTGTTCTTTTAAAGCATCGTGACAGTCCCAGCAGAGATCCTTTTGCACCTTTACCAAAAGACGTTTATTATCTCCACTGTGTGCAAAATGGCAATCTGTGCACACCCCTTTTTTGATTGCAAGATGTACAAAATCCTTCTTGAGTGCTTTTTTGATCCCCTCGTGGCAACTGAGGCACAGGGAATTGATATCTTCCTTTACCAGTCCCTTCATATCACCTGCATGTACGCTATGACAGGCGCCACATTTACCGTCTTTGAAAGGAAAATGGACAAAACCGCGGGATAGGCTCTCCTTTAATTTTACATGGCACCGGTAGCAAAGATCCGGGACTTTTTCCTTAAGATCGCCCTGAGCATAGACAGAAGTAGTTAAAATAAAAATAATAAGCATAGAGCATAGAGCATAGAGCAGAAAGTTTACCCAGTTTACTTGGTTTGCCCGGTTTACATAGTTCTTTTGTGTAAACCGTGTAAACAGAGTAAACTGTGAAAACTGTGAAAACTTTTTGCTATTCATGACAGGCCTTACAATCTCCCTTGGAGAACGGACTATGTTTAATCTTTCTCAAAAGACCTTGCTTTTCTGTAACATGGGGTTCATGACAGTTGAGACAATGGTTGATTTTAGCTATGGGTTTTATGTGCGCCTTCAAAAGTGCATCTGTATCAGTTGAATGACATTTGATACATAATGCCGGGTCTTTTGCGGTTATCAAATATTTAGATTCAGAAAAATGGGCGACATGACAACTCAGGCAGTCTCCTTTTTCCATCTCAATATGCCCTTTTCTTACAGTAGTAGTAATTATTCTTTCATGGCATGACAGACAAAGCTCTTTTGGCCTGTTTAAAAGGAGTCTTTTAATCCTGGTGCCATGAGGACTATGACAGCTTGAACATTTCCCTTCTTCAACGGGCAGATGTCTATTATTGCTGGCCTTAACATCACTATCCATTTTTTTGTGACATTCATAGCAAAGTCCGGGCATTGATGAGGTTGTATGAGCAGTATATTCGCTTGCATGGGGATTATGACAGGTACTGCAAGATTTTTCTTTAAACGGTTTATGGATAGACCCTTCCTTGAGATCAAGGAACATATTCCCATGACAACTTATGCAAAGCTGGTCTGGTGTATTGTTCAATAGCTTCTTATAATCAGAGGCATGTGGCTTATGACAGGAGATACATTTTTTGTTATTTACAGGAGTGTGGATATATGTTGTAAAGAACTCTTTTTGTTCTTTCTTATGACAGGTATAACAAAGATCTGTAATGGCAACTTTCATCATACGCGGGTTGTTACTACCATGGGAATCATGACATTTCCTACATTCTGTCTTCGAAAATGGCACATGAATATTTTTCTCCTGCAACTCCTTTTCAGTCTTGACATGGCAGGTAAAACAGATCTGCTTCTCGGATGCCTTCAAATAAAATGGATTTGGAGAAGCATGAGGATTATGGCAGGCAGTGCAGCCTTTTTCTTTAATTGGCGCATGTAAACTGCTCACCTTTAATAAATCTGCTTTTTTCTTATGGCAGCTTATACAAAGGTCGTTTTTATCCATTAGGGTAACCTTAGGGTAATCTGTAGCATGGGGGCTATGGCAACTCTGGCATTTACCTTCATCCAGGGGACGATGTCTGTGTGCCTCTTTGAACCCTTTTTCTTCCTTCTGATGACAGGTATAGCAGAGCTTTCCATCAGGGGCAATAACACCAAGCGGAGTAGTATCGGTAACCGGCTTATGGCATGAAGAGCATTGTCCCTGGTTTAATGGAGCGTGTACCGATTCCCTGAGTAACCTATCATTTGTTGAACTATGGGCTGTATGGCAACCTGTACACTTTCCTTTCTGAACAGGATAGTCTTTATGTGCTGTCCTGAATTTGTCTGTCGTGAAACTGTGACATGACTGGCAGAGTTCTGATTCCTGCTTTATAAGATTACTTTTAAACGGTGAGCCGTGTGGTGAATGACACGTGAGACAACCATCTGACATTGGTTTATGCCGTTTTGAACGCATAAATGGTGTTTGATTGTGACATGCAAAACATTGCTCGCTACCTGTCTTTTTCTGGAGGAACTTATTATCTGATGCATGAGGATTATGGCATGGTAAACATTTGCCTTGTTTCAGTGCCGTGTGTATATTGGCTGTCTTATCCATATTCAGGGCCATCTGTTTATGGCAGATATAACAGAGCTTTCTTTCTTCCCTTTCCTTAAGAGTTAATACTGCAATCTTTCCATGACGAAGATGACATGCCTCACAATCCTTTTTAGCCATCGGCGAATGGACATACTTTTTCTGGAACTCTGTTAAGTTGTTTTTATGACAGTCCAGACAGGGTTTCGCTTCAAAACCTCTTTTTACTGATGGCTCAGGCGCACATGCATAAAGCATATTGAAGATGAAAAGCACAAAAAGAAGTTTAAATAGTCTACTCATGGTCAAATGGGTTCTCAAATTCATTGATAAATTATCAATTAGCATATGCTATATATCAAGAAAAATAATTTTATTGCTTAAATTTCCCTTCAAACGCCTTAATTTCATCCTCATAAATTTTTATCTGAGCCTCTGCCTTCAGTTGATTTACATATTTCTCTATTAAGGTATTGATCTGCTCATTAAAGTATGCCTTGTACACAGCATCTTTTACTTTATCAAATGGTTCAACCGTTGCTTCAGTTTTTTCCTGTACTTTGAATATTGCATATGATGAATCAAGCTTGATTATCGGGCTTATATCCCCTATCTTCAAGGTTTCAATTATGTCCTGAACAGGTTTCATCAATTCCGCTTTTGTAAACCATCTCGTATCTTCTCCCTTTAAGGGATTTGAATCGTTTGACTTTCTTTTTGCCAACCATGAAAAATCAGCCCCATTCTGAAGGTTGTTCATTATTTCCTGAGCTTCATCCATGGACTTCACTGCAATATGCTGGATTTTAAAACGTACCGGTTTGCTGAAACTTTTCTGATGTTGTGAATAGTACTCTTCCAGAGCTTTTTCTGAAACAACAACCTGTGGCATAATTATTCTTTTGATAAAGGTATTTTTAAGAATCTGGTTTTCATACTGATATACCATTTTCTTTAAATCTGTATTCATCTCGTAATGACGTCTGAGTGCTTCGTGGTCTACTAATTTATAGTCAATCCAGGTATTCATGATATCGTCTTTTGATTTCACGGAAGAAGGTGTTTTCATTGAAAATAAATCTGCAATAGTAAGAACTGACCCGTTTACCTCGACTAATGGTCTTTTATCTTTTGACCAATTTTCAGTATTTCCACTATCCCCTTCAAGCTTGATAGTGGAGAGGAGTTCTCTGTCAACTTTTATGATTGCCTTTTCACGAAGGTACTTCAGATATTCATCACTTCGCTTTTTTTCCTTTTGCTTCCTGATCTCTTTTTCTATTCTACCTTTGACATCATTAAATTCCTCATCAGGTGCCTCTTTTCTGTCAATCAATTTTATTATGTAATATCTGTCTGTTGTCTTTATAACATCACTGAAGTCATTGGGGTTTAAGCCTGAAACAGTTTCCCCGATAGAATTCGTTAAAGCCTTCCTTGTAAGAACAATTTCGCCTGCGTTGCCCTTAGCCGAATGTGTAGAGTATTTTAGGGCTATTTCCTTGAAATCTCCTCCATTTTTGAGTTGTTCTAAAATTGCTTTTGCTTCTTCATCTGATTTCAATTCAATCAGCCCAAGTGTAACCTTCTCATAATTTTTCTTGTAATAGTCTTTGATTTCCTTCTCTGTTACTGAAACCTTCTGGACAATCTCCTCATCGTGGAGTCTCACAACAGATTCCCTCAGAATATATGTCTCAATAGCCTGCTTCATTTCAGGATATTGATCCATGCCCGTATTGCGGGCCTCATTGATAAACAGTCTATCATCAACCAGCTTTGTCACATACTGCAATAGATTCAAGGCACCTGCAGATGATAGGTCTTCTCTTCGATGAGCTATATTCAAGGAATATTGAAGATCTTCCTCTGTTACAGGTTCACCATCAACAATTGCCAGGACTACCTCCTTTTGTGAGAGCGATGCGCAACCACCTAAAAAAAACAGCAAAGAGCATAGAGCAAAAACTAAAAAGTTGACACAGTTTACCTGGTTTACTGAGTTTACATAGTTTACTCGGTTCTTCCTGTTTACCTGGTTTGCAAACCGTGTAAACTTGGCAAACAGGGTAAAATGAGTAAACCGTGCAAACCAGGTAAACTGTGCAAACTTTAGTGCCATTTTGTTTTACTCATTTCCTTTACCAGTTTTGATATCGCCTGATAGGCAACATTTTCTGGTGAATTAATCCTTCCCCAATCGAGCATGAATATATTGTCATCGCCTTTTAGCTGGTAACTATTACTCCACAATATCTTATCTTTGTGAGCATCTATTAATCTCGCACTGATACTCACTTCAGGAGGTGCGGTTCCCTCCCCTTCATGATACATATCCACAGTACCTACAATAATTCCGTCAACTCCTGAAGACTCGGAGATAACTTCTGTTTTTTTGTAATCTAATTCTCCTTTATCCTTCAGTCGTAAATTTACAATTAAACACCTGATTTCACCATATTCCAGAGGGACGTATTTTTTACTCTTAAAGAGCTCCACGATAAACATATAAGTGGCTAGCATACCTACATCTTTCACCTTGCTCTTGTTTTGAAACGGCATGACAGCAATCCTGTAAGTTGACTCTATTTCTTTTTCTGGTTGGCTAACACGAAAAGACTCCAGCAATCTGTTTATGAGCCTATCGTTAAGTATTTCAATGCTTTTTATTCTGCCAAGTCCCAATATTGACGTAAAATCCTCTCCTGTGGCAGAGGCATGATTTGCCCATATGATAGAGCAGTCTGAAGAACTGACAAGACGTGCTGAAAAGCCGGCTTGCGGGTTTTCTCCATTGGAGAATGAATTAATTGACCCTACCAGGATTGCTTCTACATTTAATTCTTCTTTTAGTTTCGTAGCCGTATCCTTTGTAATGTAACCGGTGCACCTGATTCTCTCTTTAAGCAGAAATTGATTCAGGCTATCTTCATCCAAAATATCAAATCCTTTCGCCTCCAATTTCTCTCTCAGCACAGGCATAACAGATGTCAGAGCATTTTTATCTACACTAAGGTTTTCAAAGGGGAACAGGGCAATTCTTCCTTTAAAATCCTTCTGTGCGGTATGCCCTGAATTAACAGCAAAGAACATAGAGCTAAGTGCTAAGAGCAAAGAGAATAGAACAAAGAGCATAGAGTTTTTAACTCTTAGCTCTATGCACTTAGCTATTTGCTTTTTGCTCTTTGCTCTTTGCATTTTATTTTTATTTATAAAGCGTTTGGATAGATTCTCTTACCAGTTTCAATACAGCCTCGCTCATGGTATCTGCCCTGGCACCAAAATGTTTTGCCCAAAAACCGGCTCCTCCACGTGTCTTTGTTACAGACCAGATGATACTGCCGGAAGTTGTATCTGCCATCATCAGTGTAATGGTAATTTCAGGGGAGGAGACGTTTCCTTCCCGAATTTCTCCATATTTATTAACCGCACCCATAATAACAGCTTCAACCTTGAGAGTTTTCCCTATAGCCTTTATCTGCTCAGAATTAGGGGATTGTCCTGTTTTAATCTTAAGGGTTTCGAATGCGGCGTTCACGTCACCCGGACATACTACTTCAACAAGTCCTGAAGCTAAAAACTCACTGATTACGACCTGTCTGACAGCATCACCGGCAAACCTGTCGTTTGTTAAATTATCCAGAGGCAATACTGCAACCCTCTTGATGAAACTGAAGTCAATATCCTGGTTGATATAAAAAGAAGAACCACCTCTTCCACCACAGCCGGAAATGAGAAAGGATAGAATAAGTATACCTATCATAAATAATCTCTTTGGCAATTTCATGATTAACTACCTCACTCTATATATTTTTCTTACTATCAAACAGTAAACCTTATTATCGCCATTCCTTAAAAAAACGTCCCGATAGCTTCCTTAACAACCTTTCTTGCAGCTTCGCTCAATGAAGCGCCCTCTGAACCGAAATGTCTTGTCCAGAAGTCAGGACCACCTGAAGTGTGTCGAGTTGACCAGATAATATTTCCCGAAGACATCTCAATTAATCTCAAATTGACAGTGACCTCGGGATACGTAACAGAGATCCCTCTGCTAGTGCCGAAAGATTCTACAGAACCCATCATTACCGCATCTGCACTCAGTGTTTTGCCCATATCCTGTATCTCTGCAATTTTTATCAAACCGACAGATTTAATCTTTAATTCCCTCAAAAGTCTCGTGACTTCACCGGGTTCTATAACATCTATTTCTCTGTTCAGAAGTTCTGTTATTACTATTCTCCTGATTTTTTCATCGGCGTATTCATCGTTTGTAAAGTTTTCAAACGGCAATACAGCTAACCTTTTGATATTGCCTGCATCAGTTGTCGTCCTCACAAAATGCTTTGGACCGCAGCCGGATACAAAAACCAGAAAAGAGCATAGAGAAAAGAGCATAGAGAAAAATACGGTGAATTCAACAGTTTTGACTTTCAGACCTTTGCCGTTTTTTCTATACTCTCCGCTCCTGCCTCTTAGCTCCTGGCCCTCAGCTAATAAAGAATTTTGTCTTTTACGTTTTAATGTATTAACCATAATTTTATGATCAGCAATTTACAAGTTTGCAAAATATGTGCCATTTTTACCAGAACCTGCATGTCAAGTTTGCTCCGAGATTATATGTCTCGGTCTTTTTCTCTTTTACATTGCGGATATAGCCGTAGGTAAACTGGAAATCCAGAAACCTGGTTACATACCATATCAGGTAACCGCTGAATGAATCGATAGTTGCAGTATCCGGTTCCGTATTGCTATGTTCGTAATTTACATTCGTTCGGATTGCCGGCAGAATGAGCCAGTCCATAAATATTCCTTCAGAGGTAGTTGTCTCGTTATCCGTATCTAATACTTTCAGACTACCTGAAAGATTGATAAACTTTCCCGGTCGATATGTAATTATCAGAGTACCGTCATTTGAACTTGAAGAGGTATTCCCCGTCGTCCGGCTAAAACCATATGTAAGGTTTCCTGACAGGTTTGCAGTAAGGCAGGCATCAAATGTACCCCTTATATATCTGGTAGAAGTTTTGGTATCTTCAGATGCTGTTGTAGTAATATACGGATCATCAATTGCATAAGTCCTTGATTGTGTATATCCGATATCAGTAATCATATTGACATTCCTGTAAAGTTTAGCCCCGATTGTCAACAAATACAGGTCATTCATGGAGTGTTTCTTGCTGAAATCATAGGAATAGGTCCTTATAAATGACAGGTTTGTATCGAGAGTGGGCAGGGGTGATGAATTAAAGGCTAAGGAATATGTATCAGACTTCAGGTCTGTTTCGTCTTTATTGTCAAATGCTTCATTCCTTTGAAAACGGACTGTCGTAGTAAGAAGTCTATGGGTAAGCCATTTTGTAGTTGCTCCATAGGTCCTCGTAACATTACTTGTCAGCTTATTCCCGTTTTCTTTTATAGATTTACTCACCATGTTCGCAAAAGCACCACCAATGGAATTGATGATTGATGCCGGATCCTGGTCTGCCCTGGTTAAAAAATAATCCAGTGTAAAGATCAGCTTGTTTATCGGTCTCAGGTTAGCATTAAAATTAATTCCCTGCGTAAAGAACGTAATTGTATCGGTAATTTTACCTGACTGTGGTATTATGTCCGTACCATATGCTTCTATTTCCGTGACAAGTACATCACTTATAGAAACATTGTCCAAATTAAT
>Ga0256868_10001546_pt1 | contig 12425 bp, 11 predicted proteins | sample RVTome_13_FD_187341 | JGI IMG/M metagenome (GOLD analysis project Ga0256868, IMG submission 187341) | Soil microbial communities from uranium-contaminated site in the Upper Colorado River Basin, Wyoming, United States - RVT92D227 HiSeq ... | reverse complement strand
CGAATTCAACGTCTCGAAAAAGGAAATCTGGTGCGCAACCATTCCTTTGAAACAGGAAGAACTTTTACACTCGACACCTCAAAAACGTCCTTTGTAATCGACGGCTGGCAACAGATTGGTCAGCATGTTTATTGGGTAGATACTCAGATCGACAGCCTGTATGCTGATAATGAAGCCTTTTCAGGAATTCGGTCCGTGAAAATCATTCGGAAAAACGCATTTGAGGCCGATGAACAAGGCGAGGGCGTGATGAGTGATTTTATCAAGGTAATTCCCGGCAATTATACCTTCTCCTTTTATGCCCGGCTTGAAAATGTTCTTCCGGCCAGGGCAAGGCTTGGCACAAGAATGTTTGATGCTATTGATGTGTATCTGCAGTTTTACGACCGGAACAAAATTATCCTCAGTCCCAAGTACCCATACCCTCACATTAACCAGATTATCAATACTTCTTTTAAGTCTCTGTCATTTGCGAATTATAATGAAATACCATCCTTCGGTTGGGGGAAAGTCATCGGAAAATCAGCACACTTTCCGTTCCCCGAAGGTGATATCCCTTCTGAGGCTCAGTATGTAAAGATTTTTATCGGTCTTAAAGGTAGCGGAACCATGTGGATCGACAGTGTTAACTTTGCATACAGTGATCGCAATTTCTCTGTCGCTGAAAGGATGCGCAAATATACCGATACCACTTTTACCGGGTATGAGGCCATAGTTCCCACACCCAAAAAGTATCAGAAAATGGAATCGGTTTTTTTAAGTACTTCCGGGGCTAAAAATGAGCAGAATCTCCTGATACTGATACCTGACAATCCGGATCTGTTACTTATTAAGGCTGCTGAACTTATCCGGAATGCTGTGAATATGAGTCTTGAATCCGGTGAAAGTAATCAAGTAGCTGTTCCAAAAATCCAGGTCGTTAAGAATGTAACTCATTTACAAACAGAAAAATCCAGACTCATTTTTAGTTTGGGTTCAACAGACCTGTTCAGAAATTTTCAGGCCCGCTTGCCTCTGGCGGATATTCGTCCATACCCACAGGGATATTTTATTCATTCAACTTCCGACCTTCCCAACATTGTATTTTTGGGCGGGAATAACAGTACCGGTATTTATTATGCGGCACTCTCAGTGCTGCAAATGATCGATAAAAAGAGTCCCGTATTCCATAATGCCAGAATTATTGATTATCCTGATTTTGCCAACCGGTACTGTGCAATTGACGTCAGGCAGGAAGAAGGAAGGCAATCAATAGAACTTTACGGGGAGCTCATTTCCTGTAAAATCAATGGGGCTTTCTATGAGATGGTATCAACCAGCCAGAAGCAACCTGCAAATTCAGGCCAGAAGTTCATTTCTGATAATGCTGCATTCCATGGCCCCCTGTTTGCAGTTTATCAACTGCCTGATTATAAGCAACCGGTGGATTCCACGCTAACATACACCTTTCCGGTGCATTTACCATCATGTATTTTTTGTCATGTGTTGGACAGGAATGATCTGGCTGCCTACAGGGTTGCTGGATATCCCGGTTTTGTCAGCCTGCTTCTGCCACCTGCATTTAACAATCAGCTGCTGGATTATTCATATGCTCCTGCTGCGGTTAATCCGGTATTAAAGGATACTAAAAGCCTTTATTCGGGTTGTTCTTATTTCAGTTATTATACCGATGACGCAGATATTGAAAGGTTTATACAATATGCAGGTGAAAAACCTGTCTTCATGGATAATTCCATGCAAATCTTTACGCCGTTCGGACACTATGCCGGAAATGATCCCTTTTATCCCGGCAAAATCAGACTGTATAATATTTTTGAGCCATTTGGCAATAATAAAATCAGGGAACATTTTGCAAAACTGGATACTTCGCTTTTCTTTATGAATACATCAGCCAATTCTGAGATTGACATTATCAGATTGTTTACTGCTGCAGATTTTATGTGGAATTCCAAATCATATGTAGGGGACTTATCATTATGGAAAGTACTCCAGTCAAGATATGGGGCTGAGGTATCACGTGAATTAATCACATATGCTGACAAATATGGACATATGCTGGAGATATTGACGAGAATGCAGGGAAGCAAGCAACTGCCCCGCTATGTGAAAGACGGTCAGCAAATCCTGACCGAACTTAATCATATGGTATCGTCAATAGGAAGGAGCCTTGGTATACATCACCGTTTGGTACTGGAGCTTCAGGCATTGAACAGTGAATTGCTTATCAAATTAAGGCTGTATACTCAGTACATACATTGATTGAATTTTATAAGTTCATAAGTATTATAAAGACACCTGGAATATTTCTTTTTTATTAAATTAGCAGGTAACAATTCAGACAATGCTTGGAGATTGGGAAAATTACCATGAAGAAGACGAAACACTGGACGCTTTAAAGCGATACCAGGAAATGTTATTCAACCGGGACAATAGTTTTTTTGATCTTCATGAGTATGAGTGTATTATTGATTATTATGTTGAACAATTCAATTTTAAGGATGCCCTGAGTGCAGCTAAACTGGCTATTAAACAGCATCCATATGCCCTTTCAGTAAAGCTGAAATACATTCATTTATTGATTGAAAGCGGTAAACCTGCCATGGCATTGCGCGTTATCAAAAATCTGGGTAATATTGAATCTTCAAATTATGAATTATTCCTGGCCAAGGGCTTTGCACTAAATCTGACAGGTAAGCATACTGACGCAAAACCGGAATTTACCAGGGCTTTAAAACTGTGCGATGAGAACAGGGATGAAGTTGCATATAGTATAGCCCAGTCATATATGCAGATAGGACAAACTTCCCAGGCCATAAAATATCTCTTGCTTGCATTCCGCCTTAATGAAGACAATATTCTTGTGCTGTATGACCTGGCACTAAACTATGAAAAGATTGGCTGCCCTGAAAAAGGTATCTTTTATTATCATAAATACCTCGATCTGGACCCGTTCGCCGAGCATATATGGCACAATCTGGGATTACTTTATCAGAGAATCGGAGAGTTTGATCAGGCATCCAAGGCCTATGATATGGCGCTTGCCATCAATTCCGGTTATCAACCGGCTTATTTCAATAAGGCAAGGATGTTGATGCTACATAATAAAACCGAGAAAGCCATGCAGGTATATTCTGACCTGCTCACTTATGACAGCACCAATATTAAAGCTTTATGCGAACTTGGGAATTGTTATGAACACTCTGAAAATGACAAGGAAGCACAGAATTGTTACCGGCAGGCACTGAGATTAGACAAAAACTGTTCCGATGCCTGGTATGGTATGGGAAGAATTTTTTACCGGCAGAAAAAGTTCAGGTTAAGTATATCTTCACTGAATCAGGCAGTGGATATTCAACCCTGCAATTCAGACTACTGGTTTATTTTAGGCGAGGCTCTTTCTGCCTCAAGAAAAATCAATGAAGCAATCCTTGCATTTTCCGAAGCTGCCCGTCTTAATCCGCTGGACCTGGAGTCCTGGATGGCATGTGCTCAGCTTTTATTCCGAAAGAAAAAGTTTGAAGATGCAATACAGCTTCTTAATCAGATATATCAGTACAATCATGATAATTCAACTGTAAATTACAGGCTGGCGGCCTATTATGCATATCAGGGTGATATTGATAATGCAATAAGATATTTGAAAAAAGGCCTTACCATTAATTTTCAGGAATGTAAGGATATGTTCAAACATTATCCGAAAACAAAATCAAACCATGCCTTTCAATACCTTGTTGAAACATTTAAAGCTTAAATAATTGCTTGAAGATTTATTTAATCAGAACATATTATGATCCTGAAATTGCCCTACCTACCTGATAGAACCCAGAAACCCAGAAACAGTGGAATCACCATGATGATGGATAAAGGACTGAGTATCAGTGAAGCAGAAAATTTTCTTGAAAACAATGCCCAGTACACCGACCTGGTCAAACTGGGTTTTGGTACTTCATTGGTATGTAACCGGGTGGAGCAGAAGATAGAACTATATCACAAGGCCAGTATTAAAGTTTATTTTGGAGGTACAATGTTTGAAGCCTTTGTGATCAGGAATATGTTTGAGGATTATCTGAAACTGGCCCAAAAACTGAAACTTACTGTGGTAGAAGTCTCTGATGGATCCATGTATATGCATCATTCACAGAAACTTGAATTTATTTCCAGGCTTTCAAAATATTTTACAGTACTGTCGGAAGTTGGCTCAAAACAAAAGGGTGTTGAAATTCCTGATGAAGTATGGGTTGAGATGATGAAAACTGAACTCCAAGCCGGAGCCTGGAAAGTAATTGCTGAAGCACGTGAAAGTGGTACCACTGGAATATATCATGGTGATGGAAGTGCCAACACTGAATTGATAAGTCTGATCAATGCCAGACTTGATTCCTCATCAGTACTTTGGGAAGCACCAACAGGCAAGCAACAAGCCTGGTTCATCAAACTTCTCGGGCCAAATGTGAACCTCGGAAATATTGCCTGTAATGATGTTGTTCCCCTTGAATGCCTCCGCCTTGGTCTTAGAGGTGATACCTTCTTTGATTATCTGCCAGCAGAACTTGTTAATCTTAAGCCCGATTCGGAAAAGTATCATCACTTGGATTAAAAGACTTACACGGCTAACAGGATGAATACTTATGGACTGATTGGTTTTCCCCTCTCACACTCCTTTTCCTCGAAATACTTTTCCGAAAAATTCGAACGGGAGGGTATTGTCAATTGTAGTTATATTAATTTTCCCATTCCTGATATAGGTATCCTTCCCCGATTAATTGCAGAAAACGAAAATCTGAAAGGACTTAATGTCACAATTCCCTATAAAGAACAGGTTATTCCTTACCTGGATGAAGTTGACGAGAATATCAGATCGATCGGGGCCGTTAATACAATAAAAATAAACAGGAAGGGTAATCATATTCATCTAAATGGTTATAACACAGATGTTTATGGATTTGAGACTTCCCTTAAACCATGGCTGAATGAACCTCAAGGGTATGCATTAATATTGGGGACCGGTGGAGCCTCAAAGGCTGTTGCTTACGTTCTGAGAAGCCTGGGATTTGATGTTACTTATGTTTCAAGAAAACCGAAAAATAATGATCAGATTTCCTATACGCAGATTACCCCTGAGATAATTATGCGGTCAGGCGTGATAGTGAATGGCAGTCCTGTTGGAATGTATCCTGATATCAATTGCTGTCCTGACATACCGTACGAGTTTCTCACGGCCAAACATGTTCTTTATGATTTAATCTATAATCCGCCGGAAACCCTGTTTCTGAAAAAGGGAAGGGAAAAGGGAGCCACAACAATCAATGGTCAGCTAATGCTGCATTTACAGGCTGAAAAATCGTGGGAAATCTGGAATAAGGATTAATATCCTATATTATGATACTACATCGAGGACAAAGACATCTCCGTAAGTTTTGAACTGAATTTGATACCGTACCTGTTGGCGTTCTCTGGTTTCAGTTCAAATTTCATTTTATCCTGTATAATAATAAAATTGATGGCAGAACCTTCATTAAGGGCTCCGTTTTTTTCAGTAATAATAAGTGTGCTTTTTCCACTCATGGCGGCAACTACTTCAGTAACCTGCTTTGTTCTGGCAAATGGAACAAACAAAATGTGACAGTTCTGGATCTCTGAAGGTGCCTTATATCTGATTACTTCAATAGTCTGCGTTCCGACTCTTTTACCCTTGGTATAGACTTCTAACTCGGCAGCCACTTCAGTTGTTCCTAAAACGCCTATAATGAAATTCCCGGTGCGGTAATTAGCAGGCCATTCTATTAACCGTGAAAAATTGTAAATAAACAAAGTTTGTGCTTTGGGAATCGTTGTTTGCATGTAAGCTGCAGTAACAATAAACAAAGCCACCAAAGTGGTCAAAATCTTTTTCATCTCCGGATATTTTTTATCGCTGATTGTTTATACGGGGTAAATAAGAAATTGTTCCTACAAATTTTTTCTAATTATAATAAATAGTTGATTGATGCCGTAGGGTGCATAATATTCAAGCCTTAATATTCTGCGGGTATTCTATTGATATAAGCGATAAACCTTCAGCCGGAGCAGAGAATCCTGCAAGATTTCTGTTTCTTCCTTCAATAATCGCGATAAAATCTGATTGGCTTAGTTTTCCACGGCCTACTTCGACCAATGTACCAACCAATGCCCTTACCATATTTCTCAGAAACCGGTCGGCGCGGATGCGAAAAATCAACTTAGTACCTTGTATTACCCATAGTGCTTCTTCTATATGGCAGACATTGGTTTTGGTACTACTGTGAAGCTTGCTGAAACTGGTAAAATCGGTATGGTTCTTCAACATTCCGGCTGACTGATTCATAGCTTCCAGGTTGAGTGGTACTGAATATTGCCAGGAAAGATCAGTATCGAAAGGGTCTTTGATTCGGTTGATAATGTACTCATATGTCCGTGAAATTGCACTATAACGAGAATGGCCGTTGGGTACTACGCGGTATACATCATGAATGGCAATTTCAGGTGGTAACAGGGCATTTATTTTATATAAAAAGTCAGGTTTGTTTTCAAATAGCTTACAATCACTGTCGAAATGTGCAACAAAGGATCTCGCATGCACGCCAGTGTCCGTTCGTCCCGCCCCGGTTGTTTTGATGTTCGTCTGCGACAATATCCTGAGCGATTGTTCAACAAGTGATTGAACGGTAACAGCATTCAGCTGAAATTGCCAGCCATGATAATGAGTACCTTTAAATGACAATTTGATGAAATATCGGTTCATGGTTTCCTGAGGTTTCCAGGCATGGATTATCAAAAATAGTACTTTCAGTATTGAGAACAGCCATTTCAATGATTTCCCTTTAACAATTTTTAACACAAAGTAAACAACAGTAAATCTGTAAATTAGCGTACCATAATCCCTTAAAGATTGATGCTGTGGAATAAAAATTGTTACATTCGCAAGGATGAGCTTAGCATCATGATGATTTGAAATGATTTTGTACATAAAAATTAGTTTTTATTATGGCGGATATTTCCATCCAAATCAGGGAATTAAACGAAAAGATCGAGCGTGAAAGCGCTTTTACTGAAAGAATTAATCAGGAAATTCGGAAAGTGATTATCGGACAAAAGCACCTGGTTGATGGCTTATTGATCGGCCTGCTTTCTGACGGACATATTTTGCTGGAAGGAGTACCCGGACTGGCAAAGACTTTGGCTATAAACACATTAGCTAATACAGTCAATGCAGCATTTAGCCGTATTCAATTTACACCTGATTTATTACCGGCAGATCTTATTGGTACCATGATTTACAGCCAGAAAAAGGAAGAATTTCATGTTAAAAAGGGTCCTGTTTTCGCCAATTTCATCCTGGCAGATGAAATTAACCGTTCGCCCGCAAAGGTTCAAAGTGCATTACTCGAAGCAATGCAGGAGAAACAGGTAACTATAGGAAATCAATCCTTTGAACTTCCTAAGCCTTTTATGGTACTGGCAACTCAAAATCCTATCGAGCAGGAGGGGACCTATCCTTTACCCGAAGCACAAGTCGATCGGTTTATGCTGAAACTTGTAATTTCTTATCCTGCCAAGGACGAAGAAAGAATGATTATGCGGGAAAACATCGCTAAGGAATTTCCCGTTGCCAACAGGATTCTTGGTACAGAAGATATTCTTAGGGCCAGGGATACAGTTAAGGAAGTTTATATGGATGAAAAGATCGAACAGTACATTCTGGATATTGTTTTTGCCACCCGTTTCCCAGCTGACTATCATCTTCCCGGTTATAAAAATATGATTCACTACGGAGCCTCTCCAAGGGCGAGTATCAACCTGGCCAAGTCAGCCAAGGCTTTTGCTTTTATTAAGCACCGCGGCTTCGTGATTCCTGAAGATGTCAGAGCTGTATGTCACGATGTGTTGCGTCACAGGATAGGACTTACCTATGAAGCAGAGGCTGAAAATATTACAACCGAAGATATTATCACGGATATTCTTAATAACATTGAAGTACCCTGATCATGAGAACGGGTGTAATACACATATTGACCCTGGTTCTGATGTGTTTCATTTTCCCCAAGGTGCACGGGCAGAACTTTATCGGACTCAACTCCGCTGAAATAACTGGTTTGATGAAATCTGTCAATCCGCAGTTCAAGCTCGATAAAAGTACTGTCAATCACTCCTTTAAGTACCTTAAATATATAGATAAAATCACTGAACAAACGGTTCTTTTCTTTATGTCCGATAAGGATCAGTGTACTTATGTCCGATGGATGTCGGACTATAGCAACCTGAATGATATTATTGAATCACTGAACAGAAAATACAAGATGAGTGACACAAATCTGTGGACATATTCTGATAAAGGCGAGGAGTATTCAGTGACACTGGTGGAGGATGAATGGTATTTTACTGTTAATTTCCGAAAGAATTAGTTTTTTGTGAGGTTGCAATGGAAACCAATCAACTGCTGAAGCAAGTCCGTAAAATTGAGATTAAAACAAGAGGTCTTTCACGGCATATCTTTGCGGGAGAATATCATTCTGCTTTCAAAGGAAGAGGGATGGCATTTAGTGAGGTCAGGGAATACCAATACGGCGATGATTACAGAAGTGTTGACTGGAATGTGACAGCACGGTTTAATCATCCGTTCATCAAGGTATTTGAAGAGGAACGAGAACTAACCGTCATGTTGCTTATTGATATCAGTGGTTCCGGGGAGTTCGGTTCTCAAAGCCGCTTAAAGGCCAGTCTGATAACTGAAATAGCAGCGGTACTTTCATTCTCGGCCATACAGAACAATGACAAAGTGGGAGTGATCATGTTTTCTGACAGGATTGAAAGGTTTATACCACCCAAGAAAGGCCGACAACACATTCTTAAAATCATCCGGGAGTTAATCGACTACAGGCCTGAAAGCCGGCTTACCAACATTACAGTACCTTTACGTTATCTGGTAAATGTGATAAAAAAGCGTAGTATAGCCTTTATGATCACAGATTTCATGGATCAGAATTATGAAGATGCCTTGAAGATAGCTGCCAGAAAACACGATCTGGTCGGACTCTGGATATATGATAAACGCGAATCTGAATTTACCTCAATGGGTCTGATGAAGGTAAAGGATGCCGAAACCGGTAAAATCACATGGATTGATACGTTCAGCACTTATTTTCGCCATGCCTATCAGGAGATTAACAGGAAGAAACAGGAAGAAACAACCGATATCCTTAAGAAAGCCGGAGTTGACTTTGTTGCCATAGCGTCACATGAGGATTATGTAAGACCTCTGATGAGATTATTTCTGAAGCGTGCCAAATGATTTTTGAAGCAATTCTGGGAACTATGTTGTTTTTCAAACCCATATTAAAAGTCAAGAACTATTTGCCGGCAACAATATTGCTGCTGGGCATAACAGCAATTTCCGCGCAGGAAGTAGTTATCAAAGCCGAGCTTGATACCAGCAGAGCCCTGATTGGCGATCAATTAAAATTATCACTCTATATTGAAAAGCCTGAAGGTTTAGACCTTGATTTTCCGCAGCTTAAGGATACCATAACCCGTGAGATTGAAATTGTGAGCGATTCATTTACCGATACCACGGTTATTTCTCCTGGAAGGGTAAGCCTGGGCAGAGAGCTTATAATTACAGTATTTGACACTGGGTATTTTAAGATTCCCTCGTTGAATTTCGTAGCTATTAAGGGCCAGATACGGGATAGCCTTCGGACAAGTCCACTTAGTTTTGAAATAATATCAATCAAAGCCGATTCTACCATCCATGATATAAAAAGCAATCTGAGAGCTCCTGTAAATCTTGAAGAAATACTTTATTTTATCAGGGAGAATTATCCGGTTATTTTACTTGTTCTTGGACTCATTGTGGTATTCCTGTTTATCGTAAGGTACATCAGACGGAAACTGGGCAGGGGAAAAATCATTGAAAAGGAAATCTCACATGAACCCCCGGAAGTTATTGCTTTGCGTGAACTTGAAAAGATCAGGGAGGACAAGCCATGGCTTCATGGCAGGATAAAAATCTATCATATCAGGCTGTCTGAAGTTTTACGCAGATATATCGAAGGACGATTCAGCATTATTGCCCTGGAACTTACAACCGATGAGATACTCCAGGCTTTGAAATCACTGGTGTGCCAATCATCTGAAATTGACCGGCTGGCAGGAATACTCAAACTGGCAGATCTTGTGAAATTTGCCAAAGCAATTCCGACGGAAGAGGAAAATGCCTTACAGGTGAATCTGGCAACGGAATTCGTGCAAAATACATCACATTCTGAGGAAGAAATAGACAGGGATAAGAATGTTCAAAATATTAGAATTGCAAGTACTTTAATTTCTGATAATGCCTGAAATTGAATTCCTGCATCCGAATAATTTATACCTGCTGTTGCTGCTGATACCAGCCATTGTCTGGTATATATACCGGCACAACAAGGTTCAGGCTGATTTACAGGTGCCTGCTCTTTCAACATTTGAACACATCAGCAAGGGCTTGAGAGTTTACCTGCGGCATGTTCCCGTGGTGGCAAGATTGCTTACCTTGGCTCTGCTGGTAGTTATTCTGGCGAGACCTCAGTCAACCAACCGATGGCAGAACGAATCCATTGAAGGTATTGATATAATGCTTGCCATGGATATCTCTGGAAGTATGATGGCGGGAGACTTTTCGCCTAACCGGATTGAGGCATCCAAAGAGGTGGCAACATCATTTATCTCTGGCCGATACAACGACAGGATTGGCATTGTCCTCTTCGGGGGCGAAAGCTTTACTCAATGTCCCCTTACCACCGATCATGCTGTCTTGGTCAATTTGCTTCAGGAAGTGAAAGTTGGTATCATCCAGGATCAGTCAACAGCCATCGGTCTGGGGCTTGCCAATGCAGTAAAGAGGCTTAAAGACAGTGATGCGAAAAGTCGCGTGGTGATCCTGGTAACCGATGGAGTTAATAATGCAGGTTCAGTGGATCCCCTTACCGCTGCTGAAATAGCACAGACATTTGACATCAGGGTTTATGCCATTGGAGTGGGTACACGGGGAATGGCACCCTTTCCTTATCAGGATGCTTTTGGCAATATATTCTACCAGCAGGTGGAAGTGGAAATCGATGAAGGTATGCTGAGGCAAATATCTGAAATGACCAATGGCAAGTACTTCAGGGCAACCAATAATCAAAAGTTAAAAGAGATATATTCAGATATAGACCAGCTGGAGAAAACAAAAATCGACGTAAAACAGTATTCGCGTAAATATGAAGAATACAGGATTTTTACCCTGGTGGCGCTGATATTACTTGTTTTGGAGATCGTCCTCAGGAATTCATTTCTCAAGACAGTAACCTAAATTTGATTAGATCGCACATGTTTCGGTTTGAACATAAGGAGTATTTTCTGTTGATGATGGTTCTGCCAATATTGGTTGGACTATATTTACTATACAGCCACTTTAGGAAAAGAAATATCAGAAAATTCGGAAATCCTGATATCATTGAGAGCCTGATACCTGATTATTCAAGTTTTCGGAAGAATCTGAAATTCATTTTATTACTTCTTGCTACTTCCATCATCATTGCTGCCCTGGCTGGACCTCAGTTCGGATCAAAACTTACGGAGGTAAAAAGGGAGGGAATCGAAATTATTGTTGCACTTGATGTTTCTAACAGCATGCTTGCAGAGGACCTAAGGCCTAACCGACTGGAACGGGCGAAACAGGAATTGACAAGGTTGCTTGACAAACTTGACAATGACCGGATTGGTTTAATTGTTTTTGCAGGAGAGGCATATACCCAGATTCCAATAACGAATGACTACCTCTCGGCAAAAATGTTCCTTTCTGGAATCAATCCTCAAATGGTGTCAAGACAAGGTACAGACATTGGTGTAGCTATCGAGCTGGCCAATCGGTCGTTCAGTCCTCAATCCGAAACAGGTAAGGCCATTGTGATTATCAGTGATGGTGAAAATCATGAAGGAGGGGTGGCCAATGCCATTAAACAGGCAACTGACAAAGGAATCAAAATATTTACAATTGGCATGGGTTCAAACCAGGGTGTAAGGATACCCGTAAGTTCAGGTCCTGATAACAGGGATTATCACCGCGATTCTGAGGGTAATTTCGTTATTACCAGACTGAATGAATCAATGCTGATGGATATGGCCTCTGCCGGAGGCGGAAAATATTACCAGGCCAGCACTCCCAATTTGGGAATGAATAATATGCTGGAACAATTAAGAAATATGAATGAGTCAGAGACCGAATCTAAGGTGTTTACTGAGTTTGAGGAACAATTTCCTGCATTAATCTGGATTGCATTTGGAATATTGATTTTAGAGTTTCTGCTTTTGGAGAGAAAGAATAAATGGCTCAGACTTATTCAATGGTTTAATAAGAAAACATAATATGAGATTCATCCTGTTAATCC
>Ga0256868_10001545_pt1 | contig 12426 bp, 7 predicted proteins | sample RVTome_13_FD_187341 | JGI IMG/M metagenome (GOLD analysis project Ga0256868, IMG submission 187341) | Soil microbial communities from uranium-contaminated site in the Upper Colorado River Basin, Wyoming, United States - RVT92D227 HiSeq ... | reverse complement strand
GGCGTCCGGACCGCAGCGAGCGCCGCTGGATCGAGGTGGTCTCCGTGCGCGTGGGTGATCAGCACCAGGTCGGCCTTCGGCATCGTGGAGTAATCGGCCAGGCGGCCGAACGGGTCCACGTGGATGACCTTCCCGCCGAAGCCCAGCATGAGCGTCCCGTGGCCCACGAACGTGATCTGCAGGTCGCCGGCGGACGTCGAGATCACGTCTTTCTGGAACTCCTGGCCTGACGCAACCGTCGCCAGGACGACAAGGGCGACACCTACCACAGCTTTCTGTAACTTCATGTGCACCTCCTAGGTGGCCGCCCGCCTCACCTCGGGCGCTACCGCACGAGCATGATCTCGGTTTGAGGCTCGGAGAGGAAGCGGCAGCCGTCCTTTGTGACCACGACGATCTCCTCGACCGTTGCGACCCCGTGTCCAGGCACCGGGACGCGCGGCTCGAGCGTGTAGCACTGTCCCTCTTCCACGACGGCGAACGGCTTCTCCCCGTACCGCTCCCAAACGGGGCACAGCAACCCGGCACCGTCGTGCGCATTTCGGCCGATCTGATGGCCGAGGGCGTGGGGGTACTCCTCGAACCCCTGGGCGACGATGTGACCGCGGGCCACCGCGTCGACCTCGTGGCCCTGGACGCCGGGCTTGAGGAATTCGGCGGCCTTGCGGACGGCGTCGCGGACCGCTTCGAAGCCCCTCTGCACGGGCGCGGGCGGTGCGGTCTCCTTCGGCTGCAGGCAGTACCAGGTGCGCTGGAGATCCGAGCAGAAGCCCTGGTAGCGCATGCCGAAGTCCACGTTCATCAGGTGCCCGCGCTCCATGCGCCGGTCGGTCGGTCCGGCGTGCGCCCCCGCCGACTCCGGCCCGGTGAACACCGCCGGGCAGTGCTCGGGGTCCCAGGCACGCTCCAGGCCCTTGCGCTCCATGATCTCCACCATCACGGCGGCGATCTGCTTCTCCGTCATGACGGGCTTCAGCCGTTTGTGGAGCTGCGCGAACAGATCCACGGTCTCCTCGCAGGCGTGCGTGATCCGGGCCAGCTCCGGCTCGAGCTTGCGCGACCGCAGGCGGGAGACGATCCCTTCCGAGGAGACGAGGCGCTCCCCGTACGGCGTGCCGCGCAGGGTGTTCTGGAGGAGCAGGTACATCCCGTGCGAGAGTCCGTCCGCCAGCTCGTCGTCGACGGAGAAGTTGATCGCGATGCGGCGGGGGTCCAGGCGGGCCAGTGTGCCGCGCAACGACTCGCCGATGCCCTTCACGTACGGGATGATCTCGGGGTAGTGGCCGAGCCCTTCGTGAGCCGCCTTGTCGAGCGAGCCGAGGATCGCGATGCGCTCGCCGCGGCGCGTGATGATGAAGGCCGACTGCCACGTCACGTTGCCGCCGACCACGAGGTCGATGCACGGGTCGTGCAGGCCGAGCGACTCGCGCACGAACGTCATCCAGACGTCGATGTCGAGCTCGTTGAGGATTCCCACCGCCTGCTCGATCTTGGCGTTGATCATGTCGCTCTCCCTCCGACCGCTGGGGCACAGCCCCGTTGCCGCACCGGTCCCGCGTACTCTAGCGGATTTCCCAATCCCCCCGCCCCTCCATAGCCAATCCTCTGCAGGCATGCCGGCCATCGACCTCCGGCCTGCTGAAGTCGGGCAGGCGGAAGGCGACGGTTGCACCGCCCTCGGCGTCGGACTAAGATCCCGACCAAGCTTGCGAACACCTAGGAGGTGCGCCGTGTATCGTCTCCTGCGGAACGCGCTGTTTCTGCCGTTTCTCGTCGCTGGCTTTGGTTCCTTGGCCGTGGCGCAACAACCGGCGCCCGCGCCAGCAAACCAAAAGGAGCCCCGGCGGGTGGCCATCAAAGCCGGCAGGCTCCTTGATGTGCGCACGGGTGGGGTTACACAGGATGTCGTGATCCTCGTCGAAGGCGACCGCATCGCGAGCGTCGGCGGCGCAGTGCCCGCAGGGGTGCCGCTGGTCGATCTCGCGGGACTGACCGTGCTGCCGGGCCTCATCGACGTGCACGACCACATCCTGGGCAACCCCAAGGACTGGTCGGCGACAGCGTGGATTCGCACATCGGGCCCGGAGGCGACGATCTGGGGCGTGCGGAACCTCCAGGTCCTGCTCGACCACGGCTTCACCGGCGTGCGCGACGCCTGCGAGGCCGTGGGGTCGGAGTACGGCCAGGTCGCGCTGCGCAACAGCATCCAGAAGGGCCTGATCCGCGGCCCGCGTATCGCGGCGGCGGGCACCTGCATCTCCCTGACCGGCGGCCACGGGGATGAGGACGTCCTGGCACCTGGACTGGCATTGCCGCGCCAGCCAAACATCGCCGACACGGTGGACGAAATCGGCCCCGCGGTGCGGCGCGACATCAAGTACGGGGCGGATTGGGTCAAGCTCATGGCCACGGGGGGCGTCATGGATCCCATCAGCGACTTCCGGGTCCAGGAGCTCTCGGAGGAGCAGATGGCGCGCGCGGTCGAGGTGGCGCACCGGGCCGGCAAGCGCGTGATGGCTCACGCCGAGGGCACCGAGGGAATCAAAGCCGCAACGCGTGCGGGCGTGGACTCGATCGAGCACGGCACCGTCCTCGACGACGAGGGCGCCGAGCTGATGGCCAAGCGAGGCACCTGGCTGGTCCCGACGCTGTATACCTTCCAGCGCAGCCCGGCGGTCGCCGCCTCGCTCGGGGCGGACCCCGTCAGCGTCGAGAAGATGAAGGCGATCCTGCCGATGCAGAAGGCGGGTTTCGAGGCCGCGCTGAAGCACAAGGTGAGGATCGCGTACGGACTGGACGACGACCCGGACTACGTCTCGAAGGAGTTCGGCGCGCTGGTGCGCGGCGGTCTGTCCCCGCTCGGCGCGATCCAGGCGGCCACCATCAATGGCGCCGAGTTGCTGGGCTGGACCAAAGACGCCGGTACCATCGAGGCCGGCAAGTTTGCCGACATCATCGCTGTTAACGGCGACCCTCTCGCCGACATCGGTGTGATGGAGCGCGTGGTGTTCGTGATGAAGGGCGGGGAGGTCGTGAAGAGCGAACTCGGACACCCGCGCTGACCGCTCCCGCCGACCTGTGGCCGGGCGAGCGTTTACTCCGTCACCGCGACCATGTACTGCTCGAGCGTGCCGTCGGGCATCCAGAACGTCGTGATCCGCAGCGTCTGCTTCGGGAAGCGGACCGTGTAGCGGCGCAGCGTCATGCCTCCGCGCAGCGACTGCGACGCCTGCGTGAACTCCTTCCAGGCACCGAGCGGCGCGAGGCTCGTGGCGAAATCCTGGAGTGCCTGATCGGTGAAGTAAGTGGTCGCGTTCGCGGTGAACAGTGAGTGGTCGATTCGGCCGTGCTTCAGGCCTTCGAAGACTTTGCGCGCCAGATCGAGTGCCTTGTCCTTTTCGGGGTCCGTGCTGGCGAAGAGCAGGTTCGCGATCTTCGTCGCGATCTGGTCCGAGGCGTTCGTGGCATCCAGGTTCGTCATCACCGAGACCGCGGCCCGCTCGTCCGGATACACGTTGTTCTGCGCGGTGAAGCCGGACACCTCGCCTCCGTGCGAGATCCTGCGGCGTCCGTCGGTCATGGCGACGGACACCCCGAGCCCGTATCGCGTGCCGACGCCGCTTGCCAACCGCACCTCGGTCTCCATCTCGCGGTACGACGCCGTCTGCATCAGGGTGCGGTCGAGCATCGACACGTTCCACACCGCGAGATCGTGCGCAGTCATCGCCAGCTCTCCCGCCGCATACATCCAGCCATTCCCCTCCTTCGGCGCCGGGCGCGGCGGTCCGAGGGCGTACCGCAGGTAGCGGGTCGGCTCTGTGGGACCGAGCGGAGCCTGGTCGGTGTCGGCGACCGTCGTCATCCTCAGCGGGGTGAAAACCCGCTTCTGAAGAAACTCGAACAGCGGCATTCCGCTCACTTTCTCGACGATGAGACCGGCGATCACGTAGTTGGTGTTGCTGTACTGCCACTTCGTTCCGGGATCGAAATCGAGCGGCTTGCGCGCCCAGCGGTCGAGGATACCCTGCGGAGTGACTGGCCCCAACATCATCGGCATGACGTAGTCCTCCGCCCAGAAATCCTGGTACCCGGAGGTCATTGAGAGGACATGACGGATCGTTACCTCGTTGGCGCGTGTCAGGTCCGGAAGCCAGCGCACGAGCTTGTCATCGAGCGAGACCTTTCCCTCCTCCGCGAGCATCAGGATCGCCGTCGCGGTGAACTGCTTGCTGATCGAGCCGACGCTGTAGCGCATCCCCGGTGTGGGCGGCTTCTTAGGCTCGAGCGTGGCGGCCCCGTAGGCGCGCTCGTAGGCGATCGCGCCGTCTTTCACGACGGCGATCGAAGCACTCGGCGCCCCGCTCTTGGCGAGAACCTCGGCGACCGCGGCGTCGATGCCCGATCGCAGCTCGGCGGGTAATGGCTCTGCCGCCGAGAGCGGGTGAGCAACGGTAAGAACAGCAACGAAAGCGACCAGCGATCCGAACGACCTCGAAATGACGCCCATGAGAGTCCCTCCTCGAGAACGACCCGCGGCGATTGTAGCGATTGTTCCCTCTCCCCCGCGCGGGCGCGGAGGAGAGGGAGTCGGGCGCCACTAGGCTGCAGCGCCAGCGAACGGCTCTTGCCCTATGGGCTGGACGTTCGCGGCTCCCTTCGCGGTTTCCGGTGTACGCTGTTCGTGTGCGAAGGGAGCTGCCAGGCCGAGAAGAAGCGCGTCGTCGCGTAAGGGGTTTGACCTCGAAGGGGAGCCAATGAGCCTGAGATCCGAGATCCTTGAGCAACCGGAGGTCCTCGCGCGTCTGCTCGAGGACCAACGGGAGACGATCTGGTCGGTCGCGCGGGCCGTGCGTGCCCGGGGCTGTTCGGGCGTCTTCCTCGCGGCGCGCGGAAGCTCCGACAACGCCGGCCTGTACGCCAAGTACCTCTGGGGTGCCTGGAACCGGCTCCCGGTGGCCCTTGCGGCGCCGTCGCTCTTCACCCTCTATGCGAGCCCCCCAACCATCAAGGACATGCTGGTCGTGGGCATTTCGCAGTCCGGGCAATCTCCCGACATCGTCAGTGTTATCAGAGAAGGGCGCGCCCAAGGAGCCCTGACCCTGGCGATCACCAACGACCCTGGGTCGCCGATCGCGGACGCGGCACAGTTCGTGGTTGACACCTTTGCCGGCCCTGAGCGCGCAGTCGCTGCGACGAAAAGTTACACGGCTCAGCTCATGGTCGTTGCGATGCTTTCAGTCGCGTTAGAGGAGAAACCGGATCGCGTGGGACCGCTCGGAAGGGTCCCGGATCTGGTGCGCGACGCGCTCTCAGAAGATTCCGTCATCGAGAGTCTCGTGGAGCGCTACCTCTCGATGAGCCGGTGCGTCGTGCTGGGAAGGGGCTACAACTTCGCGACCGCCTGCGAGTGGGCGCTCAAGCTCAAGGAACTCTGCCACGTCGCGGCCGAGCCGTATTCCTCGGCGGATTTCCAGCACGGCCCGACGGCGATGGTTTCACCAGGCTTTCCGATTCTGGCGGTGGTACCCGAGGGCGCCATCTTTGGGGACGTCATGTCCCTCCTCAAGACCCTCGTCTCCGATCAGGGCGTCGAGCTGGTGCTCATCTCGAACCGGGAGGAAGCGCTGTCCATCGCGAGCACGCCGCTGCGCCTGCCCTCAGAGCTGCCCGAGTGGCTCAGCCCCCTGGTGAGTGTGGTGCCGGCCCAGCTCTTCTGTTACCACCTGACACGTGCAAAGGGTTTCGATACGGAGAACCCGCGCCGGTTGAGCAAGGTGACCAAGACCTGGTAAGGATCCGAGCAGGAGCGATCCAGCCCGGCGACCCGTTGAGAAGTTCAGGCCTGCTGGCTCCCGTGCCCGCGGCTCGGAACCGTGTGGGAGGTCAACGAGACGCCGGTGAGCGGGGGCCCTCACCGGCCGCGGTGAGAATCTCGCTGGCCGCAAGGAGGAACGCCCCGGATCCGTACTCGACCGTGTCGTCCGCGCTGACCGAGCGAGGGTCGTAGCCGATCTGCTGCACCCAGCCGAGCTTCCCGGAAGGGTGGAGGGCCCAGTTGAGCCCACGCCAGGCCCTCTCCACGGCCGGCAGGTAGCTCGGGCGATCCAGCACCCCGTGGTTGATCCCCCACGCGAGCCCGTAGGCGAAGAACCCCGTGCCGCTGCTCTCTGGTGCCGGGTACTCCTCGGGATCCAAAAGGCTCGAGCGCCAGAGGCCGTCAGCCCCCTGCACCTCGACGAGACGTGCCGCCATCTCGCGCATTTGCTGCACGTACCGGGCGCGCTCGGGGTAATCGGCCGGCATGTGTTCGAGCACGCGCGCGAGGCCGGCCATCACCCAGCCGTTGCCGCGGCTCCAGAAGACCTTTTTGCCGTGGGTCGTCCGAGGCTGGGAGCCGTCAGGCTGGGTGACGTAGCGCCCGTCCCGGTACCACAGGTGCTCGGGCGGGTCGTACAGGAAATCCGAGGTCTCCCACCACATCGCGTTCATGGCGTCCAGGTAGCGGCGGTCGCCGGTGGCTTCGCTGACCAGCGCCATCGTCGGGGGCGCCATGAACAGAGCGTCACACCATGACCAGTTGTCGTCCTCGTTCCACCCCACTACCGGTCCAGGCCGAGGCTGGGCCAGCATGGCGTCGAGGCGCTCGACCGTCGGCCGGATCCGACGCGGGTCGGGCTCCAGTAGGTAGAGCTCGGCGTAGGTTTGCGCGATACACAGGTCGTCGGCGTGCCGTGGGCGAGGACCTGGACGCCAGCGGTTCTTATCAGCGAGCGCGAGAGCAGCCTCGAGGTAGGCTCGGTCTCCGGTTGCCCTGAAGGTCGCCATCACCCCGGCGAAGAAGGCGCCGCGGACCCACTCCGTGTCGGTGACCGGCTGCGTGCCGCCATCTGGTAGCCGTGCCTCGTAGACCATGTGAGCGAGCTGCCAGTCGGCCACCCGTTCCATCGTGGCCAGGATTCGCTCGCGGGAGAAGAGGTCGCCGCGCGCCGACTCTCGCCCTCGGGTGCAGCCCGATGAAAGGAACACCGACGCACAGACCGCTTGAGTCACGACCAGCCGGCGCACCACGGTTCCATACCTGCTCATCGCGGCCCTTCCCGGGCAGCAATCCTGATCGTCGCCTCCGGCCCGGCGGCAGCGATCGGGAACGGTGTTGCGATCCGCGGGGCATCGGTGCTGGCCTCTTCCGGTAGCCGTTGCAGATTACCGTCCTCTGCAACGCTCAGGCCGAAGCCCAATGGGAACAGCGGGTCGTACCCGGGCTCACCGCGGTTGAGCGGCGTTTGTCCGGGCCAGCGCGGCCACGAATAGGAGAGTCTTCCGGTGAAGTCGTACGCGACCGAACTGTCGGCAGCGCGGAAAAGAACGTCGGCGACCCCGCGACCCTCGGAGCCGGGGAGCCAGGCGGACACAAACGCGTCCGAGGCGTTGAGCTCGCGGTTCACGCAGAGCGGGCGTCCACTCAAGAACACCGACACCACCGGCAACCCGGCGGCCTTGAGCGAACGCAAGAGCTGCAGGCCCCCGTGTCTGCCGGATCGGAACTCGAGGGTGTCGCGGTCGCCTGATGTCTCGGCGTACGGGTCCTCGCCGAAGACGGCGATCGCGACGTCCGGACGCGTCTCGAAGCTGCCATCCGTGCTCAGCGTCGCCCTCCCGCCGGAACCTTCGACGACCTCCCGGATCCCGTCCCAGATCGAGCTTCCGCCTGGGAAGTCGGCGTTGGTGTTACCGTCGCCCTGGAAGGAGATCGTCCAGCCGCCGCACTGCTTGCCGATGTCGTTGGCGCCGTCGCCCGCGACGAGAACCTTGAGATCCCGCCGCAGGGGGAGCAGATGGCCGCTGTTCTTGAGGAGGACCAGCGACTCGCGCACCGCCTGGCGCGCCACCGCGCGGTGCTCGGGCGAGCCGAAGAGGTCGGTCCTGCCGGCCAGGGGCCTGCTCGAGGGGCGTCCCTCCCGGAACAACCCGGCGCGCATCTTGACCCGCAGGATCCGGCGTACCGCGTCGTCGAGCCTGGCGCTCGGGATCTCCCCCGACCTCACCTCGGCCAGGGTGTGTCTGAAGAGGGCCCGCCACCGGTCAGGGGCCATGAACATGTCGACGCCGGCGTTGATCGCCTCCGGGCAGTCGCCGTCGGAACACCCCGGGACCTGGCCGTGGCCGTTCCAATCTCCGATGACGAAGCCGTCGAACCCCATGCGTTCCTTCAACACATCAGTCAGTAGCTCCCGAAAGCCGTGCATCTTGCGCCCGTGCCAGCTGGAGTACGAGGCCATGACCGTCTGCACCCCCGCCTCGAGGGCCGCCACGTAACCGGCGGCATGGATGTCCCGCAGCCTCTCCTCGCTTGATGTGTTATCGCCCCGGTCGCGGCCGCCGAGCGTGCCGCCGTCGCCCAGAAAGTGCTTCGCGGTCGCAATCACGTGGTGTCCGTCCAGAAAGTCGGCCGAGCGGGGATCGCCCTGCAGGCCGCGCACCATCGCCCCGGCGCAAAGTCGCACGACCTCGGGGTCCTCGGAGTACCCCTCGTACGTGCGCCCCCACCGGTCGTCACGCACCACCGCCACGGTCGGCGCGAAGTTCCAGTCCAGCCCGGTGACGCGGACCTCGATCGCGGTCACCCCGCCGATCCGGCGGATCAGCTCGGGATCGCGGGTTGCCCCGAGAGCGATGTTGTGGGGGAAGATCGTCGCCCCGACGACGTTGTTGTGGCCGTGGACGGCGTCACACCCCCAGATGACGGGGATCGCCTGGCCGCCGTCCGAGGTGTCCATCGATGCGTCGTAGAAGGCATCCGCCAGTGCGAGCCACTCGGCCGGCGAGGTGCGCTTCCCGCCCCCAGGGTGGGAGCCGCCACCGTTGAGAACCGAGCCGAGGTGGTAGCGCCGCACGTCCTCGGGGGTCACGTGACCGATCTCCGCCTGCATCACCTGGCCGACCTTCTCCTCGAGCGACATGCGGGCGAGGAAGTCGGCCACCGCATGCTCCACCCCCGGATCCGTGGGTATGGCTCGGGCCATGCTCGGCCACAGTTCGGGGTGGACCTGAGGGGAAGCCATGACCGCCGCGGAAGGACTCTTCGGTGCTTGTGGGCCGCATCCGAGTGTGCACGCAACACCAACCGCCAGCGCAAGTCCAAGCTCAATTCGCGTGGTCGCCCTCCGTTTGTTGGCGCCCAACGTTGGCGCGCCTACCCTGTGAAGTACAGCCAGACGAGGCCGACGCACCCCGCCAGCACGATCGAAAGCCACACGTCCCGCCGCCGCCACAGCGGGTTCGAGGCGAGCTTCCGCCCGTCCTGCTCGGCGCCTGGATGCGTCGCCTTCGCGGTCGCGAACGTCAACCCGGCCAACTTCGCGTCGTCCTGCGGTGGGGTGAACAGGCTAACCACCACCAGCACCGCGGTGCACACGGCGAACAGGAAGACGGCGAAGTGGAGGAAGTTGATGTCGGCGTACCAGAGCAGGAAACCATGGTGGGAGCTCTTCGTGAGTTCGAGGACCAGCCGTCCCATTCCGAGCACGAAGCCGGTGACGAGCGATGCAACTGCACCGTTGGCGTTCACTCGCCGCCAGAAGACGCCGAGCAGGAACACAGCGGCGATCGGTGGCGAGATGTACGCCTGCACGCTCTGCAGGTACACGTAGAGCTGGCCGGAGATGTACTTCATGAGCGGGATCCAGAGCAGACCGAAGCCCACCAGCGCGAGGGTCGCAACCTTTCCCACCCACACCAGCTGTCGCTCCGACGCCTGCGGGCGCAGCTTGCGGTACACGTCCCAGGTGATGAGCGTCGAGCACGAGTTGAACACCGCCGACAACGAGCTCATGAGAGCGGCCAGAAAACCCGCGACGACCAGGCCGCGCACCCCGACCGGGAGGAGGGCACGTACCATCTCGGGAAAGGCGTGGTCGGGCCTCGCGATCTGGAGCTGGCCGCTCTTGACCAGGCCGGCGGCCACCACGCCCGGAATCACGAAAATGAACAAAGGTAGGAGCTTGAGGAAACCGCCGAAGATGGTTCCCCGCCGAGCGTCGTCAATGCCCTGGGCCGACAGCACTCGTTGCACGATGTACTGATCGGTGCACCAGTACCACACACCCAGGATCGGGGCTCCGAACACGATTCCCGTCCACGGGAACGATGGATGACTCGCGGGCTGCCACATGTCGAAGAAGCTGGCATCCACCGCAGAGCGCATGGCACCCCAGCCGCCAAGCTGGGAGAGCCCGAATACCGTGACCAGAAGAGAACCGCCGATGAGGATGATGGTTTGCAACGCCTCGGTGTACAGCACGGCGCGGAGACCGCCGAGCACCGTGTACACACCGGTCGCCAGCACGATCACGAGGGCGCCGGTCCAGAACCCCCCGCCGAGCAGCACCTCGTACACGACCCCGCCGGCGTAGAGGGTGACGGAGATCTTGGTGAGCACGTAGCCCACGATCGAGACCACCGCCAGATACCACCGGGCGCCGGCCGAGTAGCGTCGCTCCAGGAACTCCGGCATCGTGTAGACACTGCTCTTCAGGTAGAAGGGGACGAACAACCAGCCGAGGATGAGCAGGATCAGTGAGGCCAGGACCTCGAACTGGCCCACCGCGACCCCACTGTCATACCCCGTGCCGGCCAGGCCAACCAGGTGCTCGGAGCCGATGTTGGAAGCGAACAGCGCGGCGCCGACCACGAACCATCCGATGTTGCGGCTGGCCAGGAAATACCCTTCCGACGTCGCATGGGTAGCCTTCTTTCGCCACGCGACCCACCAGGCAATGCCGAGCACCACCGTGAAATACAGGGCGATCATCAGCCAGTCGAGGGGCGGGAGGTGTCCCATTGAAGCTCTCTCCTTGGCGGTGATGATACCGCGTCGCCCGGCACGGAACGGGCACCGGGCCGTGGCGCCGCGCGCGGGCGGCGTCTAGCGGTGCAGGACGAGGAAACCGGGGGCGTCGGGGCCCCACGAGCCGTAAAGGCTCTTCCCGTCGCGGGAGACGGAGCCGCGGTAGACGACTTGCGGTTGCTGCGGCGGCCGTAGCGTGAGTGTGCAGTTGGCATCGAATTCGCCGACCACGACCTCCTCGCGCTGGGCGTCCTGAGCATTGGCGAGGCTCACATAGCCCGAGACGGCGCGCCCCCCGGTGCGCGCGAGCGTCAGGCGAGCCTTCATGACCTCGGACCCCTCCGCGTTCGCGCCGCCGTACCCCTCCCAGACGCCGGTCGGGTCGCACGCAGATGGCGTCGTCAGGACAAACGCCTCGGTGCGCCGCACGAACGAGATCAGGTACCCGTTGCAGTCGATGATCGCGTCGAGGTACGGCGGGACGCCGCCGGTGCGGGCGAGCGTCCCCAACTGCGAGCGATAGGCGCGGACCGCAGCGAGCTTGGTCGCGGTCTCGCCAAGGTACAACTCCTCCGGAAGGCAGAGCTGCCTCGGCGACCCGTACGGCGCATCGTCGGGGATGGCGGCCGGCAGACTCGGCTGCATCCGGTGCCGCCTCAGGTCCGAGATGAAGGCCTGGTCCACCGTGGCGCGCTCCTCGTCAGCGCACGGGCAGAGGAGGGCCTGCGGCCCGGGGTACCAGCAGTCACCGTGGGGCGTGGACTTCGGGGTGTGGGCGTGGATCACGGCGTAGATGACGGGACGCGGAGCCTTCAACTGGTCGTTGAGGGTTTTGACGAAGTTCCCGAGTGCGGCGTGGTCGCCGTGCCCGTCGAGCCAGTGCGTGGTAGCCACGAGCGTGTTCGTGGAGGTGGCGCCAAGGAGGGAGGACAACGACGCGACGAGCGAGGAGGCGGTGAGGTCGGTCTCGGGGCCGTCGCCGTAGCCGGTCTGGCACGTCTCGCAGTCGGAACAGGCAGAGAAGTCGGAACGGCGCAGCCGTTTCTGCAGCTCACCACGTCGCGAATTCAGCCAAGCCGCTGCCAAACCGGTGTCGGGGTAGCCGAGGAACGCCGGCGGCTGGCGCCCGAGCGCCGCCGCGGCAGCGGCGCTTTCGCCTCGGCGGACCTCGGCGAAGCTGTCCACCGCCGGCGTGGCGAAGTTCGAGAGATCCGTTGCGCTACACGTGGGTCCGTGCACCGAGGTGCTCTTCCAGAAACGACAAGCGTCGCAGTAGGCGTCGCCGTCGGTGACGACCACGACCTGAACCGGCTTGCCCTGGCGCATGTAGGCCGTGATCAACCCGCCGAAGGCCAGCGTCTCGTCGTCGGGATGGGGCGCGAGGACGAGAAGCCCACCGTACGCCGTCAGCGTCCGGTTGTCGCACGAAGGCTCGGGCGGCAGGACCGCGAAGGAACCGGCCGGGTTCGCGCTCGGGGAAGGGCCGGGAGGATCCGCCTGGGCCGGCGACGGCGCACCCATGAGCAGAATCGCCAGAACGAGGTTTGCGGCGATGGTCTCGCGACGAAGCCGGGAGGACG
>Ga0256868_10001544_pt1 | contig 12448 bp, 14 predicted proteins | sample RVTome_13_FD_187341 | JGI IMG/M metagenome (GOLD analysis project Ga0256868, IMG submission 187341) | Soil microbial communities from uranium-contaminated site in the Upper Colorado River Basin, Wyoming, United States - RVT92D227 HiSeq ... | reverse complement strand
CCCAAGGCCTCCACAGGCGCGATGGAAAACCTGGCTGGCACGACACTGGCACCCTGACATTCCCTACTTTATCGAAAGGCGCCTGCTCTACGTGATGGATTCCAATTTCGTTTCAGATCCGAGTCATGCCAGGGCGGTGCTGCAGGTCTTCAAAGACTGCGATATTAGGTGGTACGGCCATGCCAGCTTCAACCTCACACGGGATGAGTCCATGCTCGATCTGATGGCCGAATCAGGCTGTATCGGCGTGAACATCGGCTTCGAATCGCTCTCCCAAACAACGATTGATTCCATGCACAAATTCCCTAACCGAACAGCAGAATATGCCGATTGTATCCGTCGCCTTCAAGAACGCGAAATCGGTGTCATGGGCACATTCATTGTCGGATTTGATGAAGACACCCCCGCGGTCTTCGACCAGATCGCCGAATTCGCCGTTGAAAATCGCCTGGAGACCGCCTTTACGCTGATCCTTACTCCCCTTCCAGACACCCCGCTCTACGCGCAGATGGATTCCCAGGACCGGATTTTCAGTCACAACTGGAGCGATTACGATCACGGCTCGGTGACGTTCTTCCCCAAAAACATGACTCCGGAGCAACTTCACTGGGGGATGAGATCCACATGGAGGAAAATCTATTCATGGCGGAGCATATGGCAAAGAATCATGACAAAGCCCCGCGTTCGGCCTTTCTTCTATCTGCCGGTAAACATCGGCTTTCACCGTTGCACCCGTCTGATCTGTTCCGCAAAGCTCTGGCCTCCCCCGAAACCAGTCCAACAAAAATCGTTTCACTAAAATCCCCCAACTCCTTGATTCCTCAGTTCTGCATTCTGCGACCTGGAATCAAATGTTAACTTCTTCAGCGGTTAAGACTAAAAATATTACAAACTGCCACCCCTTGCCAAATTCGCTCAACTCTTAACCAGGAAAAGTACTCTTTAGGGCTCGCGTCCTACGTCTTAGCATGAAAGGTTTACCCTATGTTTACCTGCCGAAGCCTCCTGGCATGGGAGACACGTTCCGCATCAATTTTCCCCTTAATAGGATATGTAGGAAAAATATAAAAAAGAGGATTATTGCAAAAAAGGTAGGAATTCTTGTATAGTAGTATCGAATAATAGAGAAGGAGGACAATATGCCTATTTCCGTACTTAACTCCAAAGGTCAGATGACCATTCCCAAAGAGGTCAGAAAGGCCTTAAACCTGCAGCCGTCCGAGAAGGTGATCGTCGTGGTCGAGGGCAATCGGGCAATCATTCAACCGTTAAAGGGAAATCTCCTTGATATTGGTGGCTCCGTCAAGATTACGAACCGAGAGAAGCCTATCGATTTCAAGAAAGTCAGAGAAGAGGTCAAAAAACGAGTTGCCAAGAAAGTGGCTACAAGGGGTTGAATCCATGGAGGACAAATTCGTCGACACAAATGTATTTCTGAGATATCTCACTAAAGATGATTTTTCGAAATATGAAAAATGCAGGGGGATGTTCAAGAAGGCGCTGGAAGGGGAAATAGCCCTTTCGACATCGGGCATGGTGATTGCCGAGCTGATAGGGACACTCCTGTCATATTACAAAGTCCCGAAAGCAGAAGTCATTGAAAAGGTTTCTGTGATTCTGGGCACTGAAAACCTATTTATTCCTGATAAAAATGTCTTCGCAGACGCCCTTGTCCTTTATGCAAGGAAGAATATTGATTTCATTGGCGCCTACAATGCTGCCTTTATGAAATATCATGGTCTCCGCGAAATCTATTCGTATGATGAAGATTTTGAGACGATTGAAGATGTTGAGAGGAAGGAACCCTAAGCCTTCTGCTCCACGCCTTATATTTACCTGCCGAAGGCTGAGTGATATCGGTGGCAGGCGCTTTGTTCTATGCGGTTTTTGTTTCGGAGTTTCCCCTTACGCTTTACGCCTGACGATTGAGGGCTAACGCTATGCTCCTTGCACTTTGGGCTCTGGAGTGGCCAGAGGGAATTTGGTCTTGAATTAAAGGGTATCGAGGGGAGGATAGATCATGAAGCGATATCTATGGGTGTGTCCCATTATTGCCGCAACACTCGTCTTCAGTCTGTTCGTGATTGGGCATGGAGCGAGCAGCGGCGCCAGTAATGATGACCGCTCGACCATCACCACAGAGCGCTGGAAATCGACTGCTGATCGCGGTAGTGGCAAAGGGGTCTGGACTTTCTCTAAGAAAGCAGATGGGACGGTGAGTGTTACCGGAGAGTGGACGTACGAAAGCTCCGTGACGTGCCCTTTCAGTGCGGGAAGCGTGATGATCTCGGGTTCTTCTTTTTTGTTCACCGTCACGGGGATTGCGACGAATTCTTCCGCTCCCCCAGGATATCAGGACTCTCCTTTTACCCTCGAAGTTAAGGGTGAATTGAGGGACGGAAAAGGGAATGGAACCTATACCATTACCTTTTCAGCGACAGGGTGGCCGTCGGGTATTTCAGGGAAATGGACAGCGACACGGACAGAAGGCAAGGACATAACAGAGTAAAAAGGATTCTCTTGATGTTACGGAGGGATAAGAGGTAAAATAGCACCAACGGATATTGGAGGACACCGCGATCATGTTTTGGAAAAGGAAGTGCATCGGACTTGCCCTCGGAGGCGGGGGGGCCAGAGGGCTCGCCCATATTGGTGTATTAAGGGTGCTTGAGAAAGAGGAGATTCCCATTGATCTGATTGTGGGGTCGAGTATCGGGGCGTTAGTGGGTGCAACGTATGCGAGCGGCAGCAGCTCGGATGAATTGCAAAAGAAGGTGGATGCGTATTTAAACAGCGCCGAATTTCAATCTTCAGCGATAAAGGCCTTTGAAGCGTCTCATGCAAAGGGAGAGATCAGTCTGACTCAGAAGGTTCAGACCTTCTTAAGAAATCATTTTTATCTGATCCAGGCGATGTTCAAACCAGGCATACTTTCTAATGAAGATTTCCAGTCCACCATTGATTATTTTGTTCCCGACATTCAGATTGAAGAGACTCGAATTCTCTTTCGGGCTGTGGCCACCGACCTGGTGAGTGGCGAGCAGGTCACTTTTTCTAAGGGATCTCTGCGGCAGGCTGTGATGGCAAGTTGCGCCGTCCCAGGTGCCATAGCGCCGCTTAAGGAGGGAAAAAGGCTCCTGTCAGACGGAGGCATCATCTGCAGCGTTCCCAGTTCTGTGGCGAGACAGGAGGGGGCAGACATTGTCATTGCCGTGGCCGTAGACCGGGGCATCCCTTCGGATGAACTTCGGAATGTCGTAGACGTATATCTTAGGGTCAGTGAGATTATGGGAGAAAAGCTGATGCAATATGAGTTGGCCGACGCAGATGTGGTGATCCTCCCGGAGGTAGGAGATTTACATTGGTCAAGTTTCTCGCAAGCCATGAATCTGATAGGCGAAGGTGAAAAGGCAGCAAGGGAGAAGCTTAACGATATCCGTCAGGCCATGCCCGGCGTCAAAAAGTGGTTTAGGTTCAAAAGGGGGCCAAAATCGCACACCCAAAAAGAGGTGTTGTAGGGCATTGCCAAACAAAAGGGCTTTTAAAAAAGCGGGTGGGGTGTTAAACAGGACCCCGATGGGTGACCACAAAACAACTTAAGGGAAAAATAATGAACATGATTGAAGAGATTAAGAAAACTCTTAGAATGGAAATCAGACAGAACTCGCAAGGGCTGGAGTATCTCGAAGCAGTCCTTCATAAGAAGGACCTTGAATTGCTTAACGCATTATTAGAAAAACATTTAGGCCCCGCCGCCAAGGAATCCGGAAAAGAAGCAAATCTGCCGAAAGAAATTCAGAAATTGGTCGATGCTTTGGGTGGTTTGCGAAATGAACAATTCTTTTTCTACAGGCAAGATGGTAATCAAGTGATATTCGCTGCGATTTGGCCGTGGCAGTTTAATCCTGACAAACTAACGTTAAAATCCGGCGTAAGCGAGATCGGTCAGGGGTCAGAGCCCATAGATCCTCCGTAAAAAAGTTAACCCATCTAGTCAAGAGTGAAGATGAGGAGATGGGGAGATAATGAGAGATTACAGATTGAATGAAGAAAGGGATCAAAGAGGGCTAAAAAGAAATTGCACCTGCCTGCCCTGTACCATGTTAGGTCCAGGGTTTATCGCAGACAGGGAGTGATTGCATGATTCAGTCAAGTTCTTTAGAGAGTTGAGGCAATCCGTGATGGAAAGACGTAAGGAAGAAAGATATGTTATGCCTGAAATATACAGGAAGCACATCACATTCAAAGCCAGAAAAGTTTCCGGCGACTTGGTGGATGTCGAACTCTTCAATTTTAGCCCCAAGGGTATCAGCATAAAAAGTCGATATAGGTTGCCGGTTCGTTCAATCATTGAGTGTTTGATTGCGGTGCCTCAATTCCTTACAAAGGAAATTCCCTTCACTGGAAAGATTAAATATTGTATTCAAGACGAACCAGGGGGAGATTATCTAATCGGTGCAGAGATTATTCGAGCCGATGACAAGATATGGTTTGAGATCTTTTCGAAGGTCCATGATTTTATAAAAGAAAGAATCGAAGACATTTGTTAGTGGGCCATGTCAAGCAAGATACCGCAGAGAGCATCTTCCCAAGCAGTTTCTTCCGCTACAGAGGACAGATAGCGCCACCTAAATTTTGGTAAAGAAGGGCTTGAGGTCCTGACAGAGTTCCTCCGGAGAGACGATACACATCACTTCTTCATGAAGTTTTCCAAAATAGTTGATATCGCTCGTTTGCCACGGGGGGACAGTCATCCGGGGACAAAGCCTTCCATAGACCCATGACTGAACCCCATCACCATTTCCGGAAAACAGGGAAAGATTGAAGCTGAGGATATGGCCTCTTAAATATTGAAAGACCCTGATCAGGCCCTGAGAAAAATGGGTCCAGTCTTCTGGGCTCACCTCGTCGATCGTCGATCGATTAGAAAAGAGAATGAGGATTTCTCCAAATATGCCCCGTGGCGAAAATGCCGTTAAGAAATGAACATCTCCCTGATGACTGATGTATCTTTCCCCTCTCTTCATCTCTTCCAAAAGATAACTCTGCCAAAAGGAAGGCATCCCTTCATCCTGATGCCTTCGGATCCCTTCGATCACCTTTTTGTGGGAGGTCGTGGGAATATCCTGAACAAGGATCTGGATATGGGGATGGAATAATCCTGCTCCTGATGAGGGAAGGTAATTCCAATTAATGGAGTTATATTGACACTCGGGCTGGCTCTTTCCGATCCTTTTGATCCCATCCTGTGCCGCCAGAAAACCGTCCCTCAATATCTCACCAGAGAATTGATCGGGATAGAGGAAATGCTCTTCGCAAAGGACAACCACCCAATTGTGCCGAGCATAAGGGAATGCATTGGGAAACAACCATGCCTCTCCTCTGCGGATCCTCCCCTCGGAGGCGATCTCAGGTAAAAGTTTTGGAGTGGATGAAGAAATTTGATCCGCGCAGAAGGGACAGATTTTCTTTGAAGCCTCCAGCATTTCCGGGGAAATGACGACTTCAGGATACTTTCGACGGTAGGGAAGAATCCGGGACATATGACCGGTCAGGTCATCTCTTCTTATCTCAAACGAAATAGATTTCTTCGAAAATCCTTCCTTGGGATCAAGGAACCAGGATTGATCTTCTTTTTTGAAAAATTGAATTCCAGCCATTTTCCTCCTCCACAATCGTCACCGTAAGGCAATGCCTCACTCTGCCGTGGAAACTCAATCGGATCAAGCAGGGGTGTCGAAGAAAATCTTATAGCGGATACCTCAGCTTGACCCTCAACTGCAAGAATGTCTTGACAATTGAAAAGACTGTGATAGGACGGAGGAAGGCTACCTTTGCCAATTACAATTTCAGATCATCCGCTTGGTAAGATTTCCAGAGATATTCCTGCTCGATCGGAAGATCTGATCCACGCCTCAGTGAGGCATTACCTCATCAGGCTCCTGGATTGCCCTTGAGCCCAATGGCTTCAGCCACTCCCTGCATCCCCTTGATGGTATCCTCAATCAGCTCATCCAGCCCGACTCCCAGCCTCTCCGCCCCTTTTTCGATGATCGACCGGTCCACGCCGGCCGCAAATCGCTTGTCTTTCCATTTGTTCTTCACCGATTTCACCTGAACATCGAGGACGCTTTTGGAGGGCCGAATGAGGGCTGTCGTCACAACGAGTCCGGTCAGTTCATCGATGGCATACAGGGCCTTTTCCAAGGCTGACTGCGGCATGACGTCCGAGCATATCCCCCATCCGTGAGACAGGGCTCCCCGGATATATTCCTCCGGCCACCCATGCTCCCGGAGGATCTCCCCTGTTTTGGAGCAGTGTTGATCGGGAAATCTTTCATAATCGAGATCGTGGATGAGGCCGATGATCCCCCATTTCTCCTCGTCCTCGCCGCGCTTTCTGGCGATGTAACGCATCACCCCTTCGACGGCATAGGCATGCTTGCGCAAGCTGTCACTCTCATTATACTGATGCAGGAGTTCTAAGGCCTCCTGGCGCGTTGGCATCTTTTCTCCCATCGTTACACCCCCTTCCTGTGATTAATTCATTTACCACGTGCTTCCTATACTGGTCAAGCCTCCTTCAAGGGTTGGTTTACTCTTCAATATTTTCTTAATTTTTCTTATCTTTTTCATGAAAATCCCCCTACTCACATATAATATATAAAATGATACATTTCCGATTTGCAAATTCCGCTCTTTCCTTAGCTTCATCTTCCTTTTTAAAGAGGATTGCCAAACGATGAAATGGATAATCATATCAAGGTGGCACTGATAAATAATGGGTTTCAGATTTGGAGCATCAATACTCTATATCATCGAAGGGGGACACCCCTTTTCCGAAGCGTGAGTGTGAGGCGGTTTAAACAAAGAATGGGTTTGTTCTTCTTTCCCTTCCAACCGTTGTCTTTGGCCCGTGCCCTGGATAGATGACAACATCGTCCCCCAGAGGAAAGATCTTCTCCCGCACATGACGTAAAAGGGCTTCATAATCGCCTCCGGGGAAGTCGGTCCGGCCGATGGAGCCGGCAAAAAGGCTATCTCCCACAAATACCATCCTGTCGGTCAATAGTGAAATTCCTCCCGCGGAATGGCCAGGAGTATGGAGAACTTTCAACGAGATGTCGCCGAAGGCAATGAATTCCCCTTCTTCTACGTAACGGTCAGGAGCAGGAGAATTCTCAACCTTCATCCCCCACATCCCCCCGCTGGCTGCCTGATGCACGATCATAGGCGCGTCGGCACGGTGGATGACCAGCTGGGCCCCAGTCACCTCCTTGAGCCGCTTATTTCCGGCGGAATGGTCAAAGTGGCCATGGGTATTGATAATATAGACACAGCGTAGGTTGTCTCTGGCCAGTGTCATCAATATCTTGTCCACATCTCCCCCGGGATCGATGACCGCTGCCTGTCTCATTCGTTCACAACCAAGGATATAGCAATTTGACTGAATGGGTCCCACCACTAACATTTTCAGTATCACAAAAACACCTCCTGAGATATCTTCACCCCCCCCGCCCTCCCCTCCCCTCAAGAAACTGTGTCGTAATAATAAAAGCCGGGTCCAAACAAGATGGAAGAGACGGTCGGGTGGAAAAGTCTTAGAGCAGCAACCTTTTACATGTGAGATTCAGACGTTGCATATCCTTGAGATGACTCCACTTTCCACAAACATCGATTAGCCATTCCTAAAAGACCGCATTCTAAGACTTTGGAACCCGACTGTCTCTTCCACCAGGGCCACCATTGCGACACAGTCTCCAAGGGGGAGGCTTAGGAAGAGGGTGATGCCACTTTATTTAATGCGTCTGTATTAGTTGATCATAGTTTAATAGTGGAAGAGAGAATCGTCAAGATCGCAAAAAATTGAAGGCGACTCTTTCCTCCTTCCCAAAATGGTGCTAAATTTAGAGTCATGATTGATTATTCCTCACTCGACCAGGCATTCCTATTGCAATTTATTTTCTATCCCCGGAAGGATTTCACCCCGTGCCCTGAAAATGGCTTCGATCTCTCCGTGGCGGTGGGGGACGGCGCTTCTATCTCTTGCCGCTTTTACACGGGCCATCGCGAATGGCCGTGGATTCTATTTTTCCACGGGAACGGGGAGGTGGTGAGTGATTATGATGAGATCTCTCCTTTTTACCACCAAAAGAAGACGAACCTGGTCGTGGCCGATTACAGGGGCTATGGAGCCAGCACCGGGACCCCTACCCTCACCCATCTCGTTCAGGATGCCCATGTCATCTTTAAAGAGGTCAGAGAGGAACTCTACAGAAGAAATCTACGGAAAGACCTGTGGGTGATGGGAAGGTCTCTCGGAAGTATCTCTGCCGTGGAACTGGCCTTTCACCACCAAGAAGAGATGAAGGGGCTTATCGTTGAGAGTGGTTTCCCCAGCGTAGTGAGGATCATGTCCCATCTCGGAATCCCTGCCCGGGCCATGGGTCTGGAAAAGATCGATCAGGAATGTCTGGAGAGGATTAAAAAGATACTCCTCCCCGCCCTCGTCATTCATGGCGATCACGATAGTCTCGTCCCTCTCGAAAATGCAAAGGCTATCTATCAGAATCTTGGAACACAGAAAAAGAAACTTCTCGTCATCCCTTCCGCTACGCATAACGACATCATGCTCGTCGGCTTCAAGGATTATTTCAACGCCATTCAACAATTTATCGAAAACACGGATCGAACCCAAGAAGAGTAACAAAATGGCAAGGCACTACTGGACGGGACAGAAGTTTACGAGCAGTTGAGGTTTATCTGGGCATAATTTGCACGGCAGTGTCCCAAACTGGTAATTTCTGGAAGGAATTGACTGGAGAAATTGGAGGACCTGGTATCTCACCACCTGTTGAAGAACGCTACAGCGTGAGCCTTCAGGTTAAGAATCGACAAGGCCAAAAGAATAGATGAAACAATGATTTGTGCCACATTTGTACCTGTCTCCCTCCTATAAGAAATCAACCAAACAATTGAGGGCTCAAATAGGATGGCAAGAAAATTGCATTTTCCCCTGAATATTCTTAAGAATTCAGGAGGAAATGGACATTGGAAGAGGAAATCCTGGAATTGCCCGTACCTGTGGATTTTGAGAAAGAAAAAAAGAAAAATATTAGACTCGCCATAGGCGTCGCATCCCTTGGGGTTGCAGGTTTTCTTGCCGTATATATTCTCTCCTTTTCGATCATGATTTTTTCGCCCGGATGGTTCTTTAATCTATTCCCCTTCCCTTCCTTTTCAGAAAATGTCGTCGGTTTTAAAGGAAATCTGTTCCTATTTTCCAAATCCATTGAATTCAAAGGAAGAAGCTTTGAAAATCCCCCTGAAGAAAAAATGACCCTAAAAATATTCGATGGGAAATCCGTATCAGACCCCCAGGAGATCAAACGCTTCGCGTCTCTTTATTCCACGGAAGATAAGATCTATTTTTTTGATAAAGGAGTTTATAGGACTTTTGACGGAAAGAATTGGGAGGTTTTCAAAAACCCGGCCATCGGGAATAATCCCAAGGGTGCGGTAGGGCCGGAGGGGATATATATTTTAAGCACGACAAGAAGAAAAACTGAGCTCAAACTCATTTCAGAAAACGGCGTAAAAGAAATACCCTTCCCTGAAGATGAAATGAAAGAGAAGATGTATGTCTGTTCTTCTAAAATTCTCTGTCTTGGAAATGAGCTCTATCTCTTCTATAAGAATGATGATGGCCTCTTTTGTTCCAAATATGATGGAAATAATTGGAGCCAGCCTGACCGGTTTGAAGACGAAGGAGACTACAAAGCTCTTTTATTTAAAGATGGCATTCTACTTTTTCAAATGGATTTTTGTAAACGCAAAAACATTACCCTGAGAACTTATTCAAAGAACTCTTGGTCAGAACCAAAGACGGTCAACGTACCAGGAACATCTTTCCACTTTAATCTCATGCCCGCTGTTTTTGCAGAAAGGCCGATCCTCTACCAGCAAGGATTCTTTTCTGAAAAATATTATTCTATAGATGAAGGCCGGGTTTCCGGCCCCTTTAAAATAAGTAGTTCGTTCTTTTTCTCTCTCGGTATATGGAAACTGATTCTCATTACCATTTCATCAGCAGCGATTTATTTCCTTCTGGTTTTTCTTCTTTCCTTCTTTATCGGGAAGTTCAAACTGAAGAGATGGAGAACGGATTCAAAAGAATATGAGTTCGCCAGCCTCTGGAGACGCTTTCTTGCTAATTATATTGACACCCTTATCACGATGGCGCCTTTTGCTGTTCCTGTATATTTTCTTTTTAAAGGGGATACCTTCTTTGACAATCCTTTCAGGTTTATCGCCCTCTTTCTCTTTTCCATGGTGTCGATGGTGTTGGTGAGCTATTTTTACTATTCGCTATTGGAAGGAATCTGGGGAAAGACGATTGGGAAAAAGATCTGTGGCATTGTCGTGTTGAAGGACAATTTTACAAAATGCACGATCTCCAAGGGACTTCTGAGAAACCTCTTGAGAATTGTGGACTTTTTCTTCTACTATCTGGTAGGAGTTGTCTCCATGGCGGGCACGATGAAATGGCAGAGGCTTGGAGATATTGTGGCAGAGACCGTGGTGGTAAGAGATCATCGAGTCTCCCAAACTCTTTCTTAGCCTTACCATCCTCGGCAGAGAACTCATTCACAAGCAGGATCGTCCTTTTCCTGGAAACATCGTGTATGCCAAAAACCATGTAAAGAAGTAAATAGTCACCTGGTTTTACTTCCTTTTTCAAATATGGAACGAGTGGGCCCTGGAACAACAATGTGAAGGCATGCCCACTATCTTGAAGATCGAGTTGGTGAGTGAAAAGCTGACGGTATACAGGTGTGAAATTAGAAGGACGGCTTTTGAAATAGGTTTCAAGAATATTAAACTCCCCAATATCAAATTCCCCTTTCCTAACTTCCATTGGGTAATCGGGCAGTCGGATCCTAACCCTCAACTTCTCGGTATACAATTCAAACCCTCCCTCATGTTTGGATGCGCCCTCTTTTGCCATGTCTCCAATCTCCTTCAGACTTGAAGGTCTGTAGGAGTCATAGTCAAAACTTGAAGCCTGAGTTCCATAAATCAATATTATAGCTAATACGAAAATAAATACAGAAACGAATCCTTTCATAGTATCATATCCCTTTACCAAATCTTCGAATCAGCATAATTTGTGCCAAATTGGAAAGAATCTTTAGGGGAGCTCTATTGTTAAATGATTAATATTGCTAAAATTGTTTGGAGCGAAAATTTTGAAGATCGAAACCAGAAGCATTATATTCCTTCAAAGAAACATAAATCGCCACATTTGCCTTATAATGGACAAATTTGGGCAAAAATTTATCCATAGCAAACTACCCAAGATCATCACATCGCCCAAGCTGAAAACCTGGTGAAAATGTCTCATCTCAGCATTCTCATACGTTTTTGACCTTTTTATACCTTTATTGAGGATTGCCCCCCGACCAAACTTCCGCTTAAGAACTATTTGTTGAAACATTCACTTCCAAAATCTCTAAAAACGGTGTATATTACAATTTATATTTCACAATTGGTAACCCTTACGGGCCGATTCGGGCCTCAAAAAGAACTTCTTAAGGGGCCAAGAGGGTTGCTTTTAGGAGAAACATCGCATCAGTACAAGAAATAATGTTAGGCAAGGACAGATTGACCATCAAAGAAAGATAACATAGAATTAAATCATGGGTATGCTTGAGGAAATTCAGAGAAAATTACTGCGACGCCAATATGAGTTTTCCAAGCATGCAGTTGACCAAAGTATCGTTCGGGAAATCACCGTTCTTGAGATGGAAGAGGCCGTATCAGGCAGGAGTGAGCTTTTGGAAGACTATCCTGAAGACAAGTATGGCCCAAGCTGCCTGATTCTTGGCTTTACAAAGACCGGGCGGCCCTTACATATTCAGTGCAGTTATCCCAGCCGTCCGCTGATTAAGATTATCACGCTCTATGAACCAGACCCGGATCTATGGGTAGATTTCAGAATCAGGAAGCAAGACTATTGAGGTGAGTGAACATGAAAGAAACAATGATTGAAACTGAAGTCACATACACCTTGGCCCATGGTGGGAAATTCTACATTATTGAGCATGTGCCAGCCCGTGTGTGCCAGGAAACTGGGGAACAATTCTTTTCTCCTGAGACCGTGGAGCACATCCAAGCTTTGATCAAGGGAGGAAAAGAACCCGATAGGGTGGTCGAGACCCCTGTTTACGAATATGCGTGAACGATGCCCAACAAATCGCACCATTCCGGCTCGCCGGTCTTCCAGAGAAAATCCGGACTTCGGCAGGGCTTCCGCCTTACCTTTTCTTGAGGACTCCTTCCTGTAACTTTCGCTTCCATGAGAATCGGAAATGTGGTATATTAGAAGCCGTCTTCTACGATTGATAACCTTGATCCTGAGCCTTTTAAGAGGCTAAAAGTTACAATC